>ERZ773194.4502-NODE-4502-length-10871-cov-25.469120_pt1 | contig 10871 bp, 18 predicted proteins | sample MGYA00511240_ERZ773194 | MGnify/ENA primary metagenome ERZ773194 (study PRJEB29015, sample SAMEA2737774) | human gut metagenome | biome: human gut; feature: human-associated habitat; material: faeces | place: China | collected 2012 ... | reverse complement strand
CCATATCATTCTAAAGAGACATCTCGTTCCCATTAAATGTTAACAAGGTAGCATTTAATGCAGAAGTTAGAGTAGATGCCTGTGTATTATCTGGAGAAAAATCCATAACCATACCTTCAGAAAAGGTATTTTTTGCAGTCATAACTGTATTATTCATAATTACTCTTTTTAGATTTTCTTAAATTATCTGATATAAATTGATAGTTATATTTAGAAAGTAATATATCATTAAATTTTAAAGATTTTCTAACTAATATTAGTTCTGCCTAATCTGTAGTTAACTCTGTTTTATATATAGTAAAACCAAAATCTATCTACATAGGAATTTTAAAAATAGCAACTCTATTACTTTCTGCAATATTACATTCATCATATATTTTATAGAGAATAACCTTATTAAAAGTAAATTTTTTTCTAGGTCTCCCTCTTTTATTTTTCTAAGCCATATATTCATTATATTCAGTTTCAGTTAAAGCAAAGTAGTAATATCCATCCCAAGGGATATGTTTTCTTTTATATAAAACTCTTAATTTGACTCTCATTTTTCTTTTATAGTATTGAAAGTATTTTACTGAATCATTCATTAATTGTCCACTATAAAACCAAAATCCCTATCTGTTTAATAGAACATCACCGCCATAACTATTATGTAAATATAGTGATTTCCATCCATATTGCAAAATTCTTTTAATATCTTGCTATGGAATATTTGGATATTCTTTACAAATATCCTCATAATAATCTTGAATAGTTTTCTAAACCATATTAATTAATACTATTTACCTTTATTAGTATTATCTACTATTCTTTGTTTATCTTTTGCAGATAAATAAATTGATTTCTATCTAGGAAGTTTATTTTCATTCTACATTTCTAACATTAACTAATATCCACTGAAATTAGATGTTATAAAATCAATATCATTCCACTTCCCATTTTTAAAGGCTTTTTTAAATTTCTTTCCAGTAGTTCTATTCATATACATATATGCCTAGGTTTTTCCCATTCCTGGAAATTTAAAGTGAGTATTATTATCTATAATATCATCAATTACCATTTGAACACTTCTAATAAATATTGATGCAGCTAAATCTCTTTTACTTCCATCTGAATATATCTCTTTACATTGTTCTGTAGTCATTTTCAATTTTTCTACAGGAAAATTCATAAATAAGTCATGACTAGAAAAAGCATGACCCATAGCATAATTTTTATTACTCATAATCATAAACAAAAATAGGGAGACAATAGCCTCCCCATATATTACATAATTGGTTTATAGCTCTTATTATATACTTTTCTATTCCAAGATGACTATACATTAAGAATTTGATCCATTTCTTCTTGAGAAACATATTCTGGAACTCTAGCAGCATCGCAATGAAATAACCACTATTGTTTTAATTCCTAAGCCATTCTTAAAATATTCTAGTTATTAGTACGTATAGCTTCTTTATATTTGTATACATAGGCAATATATTCAGCTATTGCTATTGCTTCTTTATCATTAATTTTTGGAAGCCCTTCTTCATCTAAAAGAATCCCATGATACAGAATTATTACTTTACCTATACCTTTATTGACATATAAAGTATTTCCAACTCTTTTATATTCTACATATTTTCCACTAATATATAAAGGATTTAAAAAAGATTTCTTACTTTCTATATAATTCTCAGTATAAGAAGACTATATATCTCCAAATTCTTTAGTATTGCTAGTATAATTCCAATCTTCAGGTCCACAATAAGTTACAGCTTCTATAATGTCAACATTACATGGTAACTATATAGACCCGTCTTCGCAATTTACATCTAGTATAGCTTTATATAATCTTGTATTTTTATTACCAATAAAATTATAGGCAACTAAACCAATTTCCTCTAAATCATCAGTATCTCCTTCTATATCATAAAGCATCTAAGCTAATGATATTGCATAGTGAAAATCGTTTATCATATTATCCTCCTGTTACATATTGCTAATCATTTGGTAATTTCTATGCAGCAACTTGTCTATAATAATATAGTTTCTCCTTAGTAAGTTTATCTTTAACTAACTAATCAATAAAACTCATATTGACATCTGGTCCATTTAATTCGTCCATATTGCAACAACTATATCTATTTAATTGTCTGGGATCTTTAAAAACAGCAACTACAGAAACCTATTCTATAAAAGGAGCATTAAACAAAAAACAGTCTAGCATTCCGTTTTCATTTGGTGCGAAGTCTATCCAGACATAAGGTTTATTCTAACCTCTTTTTCTATATTTTCTATTATCCAATTCAGATAATGATGTTATCACAGTAAATTTATTTTGTCTATCAGTAGAACCTATATATTCAATGGCTTGTTTTCCATAATCAGAAACAATTTGTGGAATTTCAAAATGTGCTACTACAGTATCATCCTATCTTATTTTACCACATCTGCATCTTTCTAAAGATTTACAATCTACATCAATACAGTTAATAGCAATTAATAAATCTTTTATTGGAAAAATACCTTTTAAAAAATACTACTTTAATATAGATAATCTACAAGCAACTATTTCATCTTGTAGCTATTCCATATTCATAGATAAATTAGAGTGATATCCTCTTAATCCAGAAACAACATCATTACGAATTTGGGAAGCTAATTTCTCTATATACATTATTTTTTAGTTTTATCAGGATTTTCTTTTATCCTTTTTTGGCAAACAAAATTATAACATCTTAAACCTTTTAAATATGCAACTTCAGATTTTAGAGTAGCTATTTCTGTACATTTAGTAGATATAGCTTGAGACTTTTCTAACATAATTTTATCCATCTATTCTCTTAATTCTTGAATCTATTTTCTAAAGTCTCCTTCTAATTCATGATAATCTTTTATATATTTATCACAAGTTTTCTATAAGTAATCATACTAATCTTGTTTAAGATCCTATTTTTTCTATTCTACTTCAACTACCTACTATTCTGCTTCAGCTTCTATTTGCTTCTTTTTACTTTTAAAAGTGAATATATAAGTAATAATGGCTCCTAACCCACCGCTTCCTATTACTGCTAAAATCCATTCTAAAAATGTCGATTGATTCATAAAAGTAAAATAAAAAAGGCGAAACTAAAAAGCTTCGCCTTATTGATTATAACCTATAAAAGATTATTCTTCTTTTGATTCCAATTCAGAAACTCTCTAACCTAGAGTTTTTCTAACATTTTCATCTTCTAAAGAATCACCATCTGGATCAATAACTTTTAAAGCTTTCTCCCATTCACTAATTAAAGAACTATCGTTTTTAACCCAGAATACATGAGTTGTATGAGAATCAAGTCTTTGTCCTACTGATTGCATTCCACCATTAGTAGAAGGACCACAATATTCGATAATATACTGGTCGTAAATAGCACCTACAATAGGAGTTTCTACTTGACGAATATGAGTCCACTGATAGTTTGCAGCAGTTGGAAGTCTCAAGTCTTTAACAATTTGAGAGTATGTTCCAAAAGCATTTTCTCCTCTTTCGTTTATTGTTATAGCTGTATCTCCTATACCAACTACTTTGTTTGCATATTCATCATCTACTTCAAAGGTACTAATATCAATTCTCTTAAATCTTTGATATTCAGTTGCTCCTTCTAAAACAAGTTTATTTGTGCTTTCTTTAGAAACATTGATTAAATCTTTATCACACAAGAAGATGTGATTCTATTTAATCATCTTGATTAATTTATCAACAATATTCTCAGCAGTTTCTCCGTTTTTAACAGTGAATTCAATCCAGAAAGGCATACCTTTATGTACCCAAGGAGTTGAATAGATATAAGGCTCAGCTCCTTCAATTCCTAGATAAATATCTAGTCTACAGTAATTAACTTCGCCAGCCTACTTAGGAACTAATATATCTGTCAAAGAAGTAAAATCTATAGTAGCTTTACAAAGTTTGGCTTTATAACCTTTCTTACGTCTAATAGCTAATACTTTACCTGCTCCTGCCTTATCTTTGTATATAGAAAAATCTCTAAGAATTTTTACTCCTAATTTTTCACCATAAGTAGAATCATTAGAATCTCCGTCTGCTGCTGTTACGTTAATTACTTTTTCTTGTTCGTCACTCTTCTAACAAAGGATTCCAAAAAGTTCTCTATTTGAATCTGGATCAAAATTAGAATTAATAATTGTCTGTGTTTGAAAATTTAAACCTGTTGCCATAAATTAAATTAATTTTATCCCTATTGTCTAGGGGTTGGTTGTTGTTGCTACTGCCCAGTTGGTCTAGCAATAGACTAAGTCATCTAAATATTGTTACCTAGTCTGGGGTCTCCAGTACGTTCCATAACTAAGTGTACCAACTCGTTTATAATCTCTTGGTTTACATAATCTGGAAATTCCATAATCTGAGATGTATCTTCAGTTAAATCAATTTGTTCCTGAGTTAATCTAATAAACTATGGACATTTTACATAGTCAATCTAAACTTCTACAAGCTAGAATAGTGAATCGTCTTTCAGTTTTGTTATCCATAAGGCTTTTTATCCCTATGTTCTATAGTTTCTTATTCGCTATAGCTCAGCGTACATATTTTCCCTATAAAAGGGTAGGGGCACTCTTGGAGAGATTATATTTATTCACTCTCTACGCGTTACGCTACTAATTAGCCTTTCGCAATCTAATTAGTTAGCTCGGTATTGACATCACAGTCTCCACCGATATTGTCCCTTTCATTTATCACATTACTGTGATAACGGGCAAATCGTAAATATTTTCTATCTAAATATATTTTGGATTCTTCATATAAATACTTAAAAAATTTATATGCTTTTCTATTAGAAGTATTTATGAGATAATTTCATTCATAGTTTATAAGTTATACAACTATATCTATAAACTTGACGTATCCAAAATAAAATTTGAAAAATGTTATGTAACTAGAAAATAATTACTTTATTTTACCATAACGTATTTCACAACGTACATTAGAAGTATTTCCAGCTCTAAGTGCAATAGGTTTTTCTACTAAAGAAACTTTCTGTTTCTCTTCCCCTACTTTTAATTTAAAAGTTCTCTGGAAGTTAGAATTTTGAGCTTCTAAAGGAGTGCCTCCCTAGGTTCCTGAATTTATATCATTTTCTTCCCATTCTCCTCCGTCTACTGTATCAACCTAATATATCCCTTTCATATCAGTACCAACTTCTTCCAATCCAGTGCCAGTTGTTACCTAAGTTCTGGGGTCAGTAGGTAAAGTTGTATACTGATTCATGTTGTGAACATAATAATAAGGTCTCATTGGGGACGGTCTATTATAAATGTCAGTAATAATCTAACTCCAAGAATCAGCTGTTAATCTAATTGCTGGAATTTCTATATAAGAACCTGCATCCCAGCAATCTTTCTATTTAGCTACATAATAGATACACACACAGTTTAACATATGTAAGTAATCAATAGGCATATATACTTCATATGTAGCTCCATGCAATGATTGTATAGAACGATGTGTTTTACTTAAATAAGAAGAAGCCTATCCAGTATATCCATCAGAAGGAGCATCCTAGTTTCCAGTGGTAGCTACTTTACCATTTGAACCTATATTTCTAACAGCACTGTCCTTTCTAGAACCAGCTAATTCAACTTTGTGCGGAGTTAGAAATGTAGTAGATTTTAATACACGTAAATCATCAGTAGTTTGCTGATTAATATCGTATACATTATAAACCTTATTTATATACTAGTTAATAGCTTTATTAAATAAGTAATTGAATTCATATAGTTTTAGCGAAGGAGCCTATACTTTACTAAGTTCTATCAATGTAGCTTCAAAAACTTGCCTTGCGGTCATTTTCGCATGTATTAAATATTATTAATTAATCTTCGGAAAACATTTCTTCTGCAAATGTCTCTTTTCTAATTGCGGCAACAATTTTGGCATTTCTAGAAGCTTTCATCCATTCTACCGCGGCACTATCATTAGCACCTAATGAAACTTTTCCATCTTCTCCATAAAGATATAACCCATCTTTTTTAGTAATAACTCCTTTTTCACGAGCTTCTATAAATAATAGACGCAATGATGTATCACCATCAGTATAGCAATTTATAATCTTTTCTGGAGTTTTTTCTGCAATAGATAGCAAGAAATCTTCTACATCTGCATTTGGTTGGTTTGACATATTTCTACCAAGTAATTTTGCAACCAGTAATCTACCTTCATAACCTCTTTCGTCGTTCATAATATAATTAGAAGCTTCCAAAATAAGTCTCTTTCTAGTAACTCTACGTTGAGATTCATATCCTGGTCTGTCTACATATAATTCAGCAGTACCATATCTAGGTCTTTTTGATCTAGGGTCTATAGTACCATCAATTAGATAATCACCTTTGTCATTTTTAGCATATCTATCGGGAGCAATCAAATCACAGTTTTTAATTGATTCCCAAACAGCTTTATCGTAAACATCATCAAGATTGAAGGTTTTACCATCTTCTACAACAAATAGAGCATTTTCAGGAATATAAGCAGTCAAACCATTATTTTCTAGTTTTACTTCTTCGTCAGTCATAATTCTGTCACCCTGAGAATTCACTCTTCTAACACAGTCGGCATACTTCCCTCTAGAATCTTTCTGTGGTTGAATATAATATTTCTAACCTACTTTACCAAATACACTTCTTAAAACAACGATATTACTTTTAATATCACCGTTTTGAACTTCATTAACCTTTTTTGCCATAATTCATATTCATATTAATAAATTAGGTAGGGAAGCACCTCGTTCCCTACCTTATCTAATTCTATATTTAATTACTATCTATTTTAAAATTATTCTTTTACACGAAGTATAAATGAACGATAAGGATTATATACTGCAATACCAGCATATCCATGGATTGTCATCATACTTCCTGCAACAGGAGTTGAAACTACTCCACTATCACCACCTGAACGTCCACCGACGCCAAGTACTTCATTGAAGATAAAGTCTTTACCTTTCAAAGAATACATAGCTACAGGAGGTTGAGTAGAAGTCTTACCAGTTGTTAAGTCAATACACAATGCGTATGGTTCTGGGAATTCGCGGCTTAATGTTCTATCTACTTTAAATGAAACAGTATTACCACCCCATTCATAAGCATCAAATGTAGCACCAACTTTAATATATTTACCTTGTCCACCTCTTGACCACAAGTAAGCTCCATCCGTTTTACGGCTTGCTAAGTAATCACCAAGAACTCTCTGTACAATAGCCCACATTCTTTCATTTACCACGAAACAGAAATGATTTTCAGTCGGTTTCTCAGCTTTTTCTACCATTGTAGAAATAATAGTATGGAAGGTATTAATTGTAACTCTATTAGCAGCATATTTAGATGCGAACCTCTCAATCTGGGGAATCATACCTTCACCAATAGGAATTGGACGCTGTGTAGTTTTATCAGAAATAGTAGCTTTACCATCTACTCCGATATTACCTTTAGCTAATAGAATCATGTTTTCACGAGCATACAAGAAGTTTTCAATAAGATTCTTCTTCATCGGATCAAGTTTATAAATCTTTTCAGTTAAACAACCCTAATCTTTTCCCTGACCAATCTTAATGAAGGTTTCTTCCATTAATGCATACTTAGAAGAATAACTATCATCAACACGAATAGTTGTCATATAGTTTCTCATCTTTTCAATATTAGATTGATATTTTACAAACAATTTTGTTAATCATTAAGTTTCCCTAATGTTCAGACTATTTCTTAATCTAAATATTTAAAACGAAATCCCAAACAGTGTTCTCTTTCTCCTTTTAATACTCTTTGTGCATTTTTATAACCAGCTTTTCTACAATCTGTTAAAGTATCAAACACTTCTAACAAACTCCAATCATCATCAAATTTTCCAACTTTAGGTCCTACATAAGGAGTAGCAATATTTTCTGGCTATTTCCTAACTTTTTTCTTTTTCATAAACGGAACTTTTTCATAAGACCATTGATAGTTTTGATAAATTCCTCCAGTTTTTATAGCTCTAGTAATATGAGATCCATTAGCAGCATTTGGATTTATTGTTCTTGCTGCAATATTTATCCCTGAGAAACTTCTTATATAATTACCCTCTAGGTCATACATATGTACTTCTTTTTTAGGATTGGCTAATTCTGTTATCCTTCCACCTAAAGCTAAATTATATACATCGTCTCTTTTTATAAAATCTTCATTTACTAATTCTGCTTCAAAATTGTAAGCATCGTTCTCGTTGTCGAATTCCTTTATTGTAGTTCTAATAAAATTTTTAACACCATATTTTTTTACTGCAAACTAAAAAGGAGTCTTTGGGTGAGAATAAGTAGCAGGTCGATAAATACTTACACCATTACCAATGTAACCATCAAATTCATCTATTTCTGTTCCGTGAACACCTATATAAATTTTATTATTTACTTTATTTACTGTTTGATATACTATATATTTCATATGTTTTAAATTTTAGATTTATTCCATTTCGGAGTTTATTTCTCCTACGTTCATCCGAACTAGTCGTTGAACCTTCTCTGGTACTTCTCTTTGAGCTTGTATTATCCAGAGCTTGGCTGCAGATTACCATTTTATAGGCTTCCTGCAATTAAGAATATGTTTTTAATTTTACACTATAATTAAGCTGCAAAAATAACTATTATAGCGGACACAGGCAATGTAAAAAGTTTACCAGTGTCATGTAATTCAGGTTTAGCATTACCAATGAAACGAGTAGTATCACCAATGTGGCAACCATCTGTATCCAAAACAGATGAGTAATCATCATCAATCAATCGAACCATTACAGACCAAGCATTATCTGCTTTTCTAACTGGTCTTGAAGTTACGAAACATTGCTAACCTGTCTTTTCAATTTTAAAAATCTCATGTAAATTGTAATAATTTTCTGGGAATACCATTTCGATTTCTGAACCACCAGCACCATCACCAACAGGTTCTGCTGCAAACGGGATTCTCTTAATGTAATTAGTTTCAACCTCCCATTCAAAATAAGTAGAGTCAATATTCTAGAATCCAGTAGCTTTCTTAGTATCTCCATAGAAAATATTTCTAAGAGATTCAGTCAAATAAGTTGCCGTTAATTCTGGATATAGTCTAGAAACAACTCCTAAACGGTGAGGCCTTTCACCGAAAAATTTACTAAAATCTTCATAAGTCCGAGTATCACTCATTGTCGGACGATTTGTTACAAAACTTGCTACAAGCATAATTATTCTATTTTAAATGTTAATAAATCTTACCATTCATCATCATCAACAAAATTAGAAGTATCTACTTTTGTCTATTGAAGTGAAGGCTTAGTAAAAACTAGCTTAGAAGGATTAGATCTAGATAAATCCTACTTAGCTGCTTCATATCCCTTTTTATAACTATCCTAAATCTATCTAGTGAGTTCTTCTGTTATTTTATCTTCATTTAATAACCAAAATGCGGCTTTGGTAAATAAAGCTGGGTCATTCATAGCTCTTCCAAAAGCACTCGTTCCAGAATCATCTAAGTTTAAAATGAATTCAGATAATTCTTCCATATCCTCATTTGAAAGTTCTAATCCTCTTCCAGCAAAAGAATTAAGATCTCTAATCTCATTTTGAATAGAATTAGCAAATTTATAATAAGCTTCTTGTTGTTTTGCTGCCTATTCATTTGCAATCTATTCTTCTTCGCTTTCCTGTAATCGCTTATACTCTTTACGAAGTCCATCTACAGTTTTCTTAAATAAATCTTCATTCTACTTAGCTACCTCTATAGCTTTAGTTATCTCTTCGTCTGTGATATTATCAGAACCAACTTTTTCAAGTAAATCTAAAGCATATACGTCTTCGTCTGAAAGAGAGTCAATCTTATATTCTTTTGTTTGTTGTTCAACAGGCTATTGAATAGAATTTAAGTAGTCTTGAATATTCATTCCACTACTTCTAATCTGATTAATTAACTCTATTTCATCATCATCTAACTAATTATCCTATTCTTCATTATCAATAAGAATATTTAGTTGTTCTTCCTTACTCAAGGAATCCCAAGATCTTTCAACAATTGCTCCAGAATCATCTTCAAACTTAATCTTAGAAGGATCACTTATGCCTTTTAAGCGTAATACTTCTGAAGTTAAATCTTCTCCTTCTCTTTCATTATCTTCGAGAGGTTCTGATTTAGTTTCGTTAACTTTTGGTTCTTGTCCACCGTCGTCAATAAATTCATCGTCGTCAAAAACTGCTTCTTCAAAATCATTCATAATCATTTACATTTTTAGTTAATCATACAATTTATAATTAAATTTAATTTTTATTCAAATTAAATTATTTATTTTATATAAATAAAAGTTAAAAGTTATAACTTCATTATAAAAATAAGTGAATAAGAATTTGGTTCTATCTTAATAGGTTTATTTTGCCACTCTAAATCTTCTAAAGGTACTTCTTCACTAGTTGATTCCTAAGTTTCTAAATTATCTGTCGTAGATAATATAGCATTATGAGAATGATTTCCACCAGTAATAGTTAATTCCTATTCTTCTGAACTTATAATATTATTAACAGTTCCAGGTTCAGTAACTATAGATTCATCTGATACTGACTATATTAAACTTTTTTCTTCAGTATTATATACATTAATAGGTTGCTATATAGCCAAATTAAGGTCTCCAGATTCTTCTATATTAATAGATATGTTGTTTAAATTAAATGTATGTGTATGAGGATTATGTGGATGAGAGTGTTTAGGTAAATATTCCTAAGTTAATGTAAACTCATTATTTTCATTTAAGATATTGTTTTCTCCAATTTCTTCTTTAATAGCTACAGCCTTAATAAATTTTCCCACTAAATTGGGAGTTCCGTTAGTTCCGTCACATATTGCCC
>ERZ773194.4497-NODE-4497-length-10879-cov-3.943367_pt1 | contig 10879 bp, 4 predicted proteins | sample MGYA00511240_ERZ773194 | MGnify/ENA primary metagenome ERZ773194 (study PRJEB29015, sample SAMEA2737774) | human gut metagenome | biome: human gut; feature: human-associated habitat; material: faeces | place: China | collected 2012 ... | reverse complement strand
TTCCATATCCGGTTCTGATTTTGTAGAGATGTTTGTCGGTATGGGTGCGGCCCGTGTGCGGGATCTATTCAAACAGGCGCAGGAAAAAGCGCCCTGTATCGTATTTATAGATGAAATTGATACGATTGGAAAAAAACGGGACAATGCCGGAATCGGCGGCAATGATGAACGGGAACAAACGTTAAATCAGCTGCTGGCAGAAATGGACGGCTTTGATGGTTCTAAGGGCGTTATCATATTGGGCGCAACCAACCGTCCTGATTCTCTGGACAAAGCGCTTCTGCGGCCCGGACGGTTTGACCGCAGAGTTCCAATGGAACTGCCTGATTTGGCAGGGCGGGAGGCTATTTTAAAGGTACATTCCAAAAAAATCAAAATGAACGATGATATTGACCTGAACGCTGTGGCACGTTCAACACCGGGCGCGTCGGGAGCAGAGCTTGCAAATATCATAAACGAGGCGGCGCTGGGAGCTGTCCGTGCAGGACGAGCTGTCGTAACTCAGCCGGATTTGGAAGAAGCGGTAGAGACCATCCTGGCAGGACAGCAAAGAAAGGGTGCAGTGATACCGCCGCGTGAAAAGGAAATCGTATCCTACCATGAAATTGGACATGCACTTGTCGCGGCAAAATGCGGCAGCGCAGACCCGGTACACAAAATTACGATAGTGCCGCGCACTTCCGGCGCATTGGGATATACAATGCAGGTGTCAGAAGAAGAATCCCTTTTGATGTCCAGGGAGGAAGCACTGAACCGCATTACGACTCTGACAGGAGGACGAGCTGCAGAAGAACTGGTGTTCAATTCCTTTACATCGGGCGCGTCCAACGACATTGAACAGGCGACCAAACTGGCCCGAGCCATGGTTACAAGACTTGGTATGAGCGCGCACTTTGATATGATGGCGCTGGAAACAGTGACGAATCAATACCTTGGCGGAGACGCCAATTTGATGTGCTCGGGCGAAACAGCAGCAAAAGTGGATGATGAGGTATTAGAAATCATCCGATCCTGCCATGCCAGGGCGGCTGAGATATTGAAAGAGAACAGAGAGCTGTTAGACAGGCTCGCCCGATATCTATTGGAAAAAGAGACAATTACCGGTGAAGAGTTTAAAAGTATGCTGGAATAATTTGAGTTAAAGGGGTAGGTTATGGACGTTTGGGGTGCATTGCTGATTATATTGTATGCTGCCAATCTGGTATCCGTTTTCTCGCTTTTATTTATTGACAAAAAGGATACTGGTACGACCTTCAGCTGGATTTTGGTTTTTGTATTTTTGCCATGGCTGGGTTTTCTATTTTATTTATTTTTTGGAAGCACCAAAAAATTAAAGCTCTTTTCCAAAAAATACAGCCTGGAAAGATTGAACGAACAATATCAAAAGATTTTAGAAAAAAATATTGACAGTATCAAACATGATGATATTCGATACAATGATTTCCATATGGAAAAATACAAGGACATCATTGAATTAAATGCAAAAAACGCAGAAAGTGTATATTCACAGGATAACAGCGTACAACTTTTAATTAATGCCAAAGCAAAGTACGAAATGATGTTCCGCGAAATAGAAGAAGCAAAAGAAAGTATCAATGTCCTGTACTTTATCATCAAAGGAAAGGACGAAAGCGGCAAGAAATTCATATCTCTTCTGGCAAAAAAAGCGCGGGAAGGGGTAGAGGTACGTCTCATTTACGATACCATGGGCTTTATGAAAACGTCCCGAAAGGATTTTAAGGAGTTGGAGGAAGCCGGCGGTATGGTATATGGCTTTTTGCCATCTGTTTTGAGGACGCTGCTTCAGGCGAATTACCGGATGCACCGGAAAATGGTGATTATTGACGGGCTGATTGCTTATACCGGAGGTATCAATATAGGGGACGATTATCTGGGGATGGATCCGGTAAAAACACCCTGGCGTGACACTTCAATTCGATTGACAGGCTCCTGTGTGCAGGAAATCCAGCTGACCTTTTTGTCGGACTGGACCTATCTTGATAAGCAGATAGCAAAGAAAAAAGCTTATCCTTCTAAGGTAGAGGACGACAAACACCTTAAAATGTACTTTAAACACCCAAAAGAAATCGGTACAACGGGTGTGCAGGTATTGCTAAGCGGGCCGGACAAGGTGTATACGACCATCAAAGATTCTTACTTAAAAATGATAAATGATGCAAAGAGGTATGTCTATATCCAGACGCCATATTTGGTGCCTGACGAGGCAACTTTTAATGCGCTGCGGATAGCCGCTCAGTCAGGAGTGGATGTGCGGATCATGATTCCCGGAATTCCAGATAAGAAGTTCGTTTACTATGTATCCCTTTCGTTTGTGGAAGAACTGCTGCGCAATGGAATCAAAATCTATACGTACAACGGCTTTATCCATGCAAAAACCTGTGTATTTGACGATGCTGCCGCATCAATCGGAACAGCAAATTTTGATATGAGATCGTTTATGATCAATTATGAAATGAACACCATGATTTATGACAGTAAGTTTTCGTTGGAATGCAAAGAGACCTTTTTAAATGATATTCACGACTCTACAGAACTGTCTTATGACCAATATCAAAAACGAAGCTGGCTGCAAAAGCTGCGGGAATCCTTTTGGCGGCTTGTATCACCGCTTGCATAAAATTTAGATAACATTTGAAAAGCCTGTACGTTTCGTACAGGCTTATTTGTTGTGGAAACAACAAGAGTGGTGGGTCGGGTTCTTATTGTGAAAACAACAAGGTTCCGGGGTACCCACTCGCAATCTATGATTGCGTAAGTGGGTCGGGTTCTTATTTCCCATGAATCTCCATTTTTCTTCTGCTAAATGTGGAGTAAATTTTTTTATATTTACCGGGCGTCATCCCGGTGATTTTTTTAAAGAGCTGGTTAAATTGGGCGTCGGTGGAAAAACCGCAGATTTGGGAAATATAAGAAACTGTATAGCTTCCGTCTGATAAAAGCCTTTTAGCCTGTTCCACCCTTTTATGAATAATATAATTGGTGGGAGAAAAACCAGTGATTTTTTTAAAGGTGTGCCGAAAATGATGGTAGCTGTAATTCGTCATTTCAGCCATCTGTTCAAGATCGATGTCCTTATCAAAATTTTCTTCAATGAATTGAATCACTTTTACAAATTTATCATAGTTTTCATTATTGGTGCTTTGCATTCTTTGGACGAGGATGACAATTCGTTCGGATAAAATATCCATCATTTCATTGTAATTTTGGCGTTTTTCAGTAAACTCATTCCGAATTGCCAAAATAGTACTCAATATTTTTTTGTCTTTAGTATCGGAATAAAGCCCATTTTCAACATTAAAAAGATTTTCATTAATGAAAAAGCCGGTACACCAGTTGGAGGTGAGGGTATGATGGCGTTCGGAACGCATTGAAAAGGGTTTTACGATCGAAAAGGTGTTTGGGCCATATTCAAACTCCCTTCCATCGATTTCAACAATGCCGGTCCCCTTAAAAAAATAAACGACTTCATAGTAGTCATGCTCGTGAGGAGGAAAATAGCAAAGCTTGCGGTGGATATTCTTATATATAAAATCAAAAGTGCATTTCATGGTATTTTTACCATACCTTTCATCCGAAATAGCCAAATAGTATAATTTTTTAAGCCAATTAATTATAGCATGAAATTTGATAAAATGCTATACTTTTTTTAAAAAGGAGGAATCGAATATGTCAAAAACTACTAATTACAAAAATTTGGCATTGTGTATGGCAATAATATTATTGGTCAACATATTTGCCGGATTTGGTACCATGCCGTTTCTGAATGCGAATGCAGAGACGACAGAGTATCTGGTTGATATAACCGATACGAATTATTCCCAAACAGGTTCATGGTCAGAAAGCGGACTTGCAGGGCATGACGGACCGGGGAATCCGAAATCAAAGTGGTCGACAACAGCAGATTCTACGGCAAGCTTCAGTTTCCCGTCTGAACTGGCGGCGGGTACTTACAACGTTTACTATTACCAGACGAGTGAAAACACAGAACAAAAGCTGGAAGTAAATGGGGAGGATGCCGGATATACCAAAACCTGGCCGGTAGGCTGGTATAAAGTTGGCAGCTATGAATTTACCGGAAACGGCGGAGAAGGGGTAGTAATTACACGCCTTAGTTCGGGTTATGCGCGTGCAACAGCCATAAAATATGTTTTGGCAAGCACGGAGGAGCCTTCACCGGAACCTTCAACAGAGCCAAAGCTCGAACAGATTATCCCCTTTTTCGGAAGTGAAGATTATTTAGAAGCGTATATGCCTATTGATCCGGATGCGAATTATGCTCAGGCAAAAGAAAAGGTTTATACCACAACAACCAGAGCCGCAGGGATTGAAAAGCACGCGGACAAATACTATGTTATGAACGCCGCCAGCCAGACAAGCTGGCTGACAGCTGAATTTCCTGTTAATACAGCCGGGCAATATGATTTATACTATCTGATACCGTTTACAAATAACGATAACGATACAAATTCCAAGATCACAGTAAACGGAGAAGAAACAACCTTCAACATGCAGCAGACGCCGGGCTGGTATAAAATTGGTACATATACCCTTACTGACAAACTATCCCTGAAACTGGAAGGATTGACTGTTGGTAAGAATTTACGTATGGACGCTGTCAAGCTGGTTGAATTTGACCCGGACGCAACACCGGAACCTTCCCTGGAACCATCTCCGGAAGTAACACCGTCGGCAGAAAGCGGTCAGAAGACCTTTATGGACGTTGATTTCGACGATCTCGCTGTTGACGCAAAACCGGAAGGCTGGAACAATTCAGCTGCCAATAATGGCGCAATTACCTTAAGCTGGGGTGCAAAAGAATTAAAATCCGCAGAAGATAAGAGCCTATGGATGAAACAGGACGGCGGAACGCAGCAGATGGTGGTTGCACCGGCATTCAGCGAGGCCGGTACCGGTGAAAACCTCGTTTTCAGCTTTGATCTCATGCATAAAAGCTTGGGCAGTACACCACTGAGTTCCAAAACATCAGTGATTATCCGCAACAAAGCCAATGCCGCAATGATCAATTTTGACCTCAGGCTGAATAAAAACAAAGACGGATTGGAACTTTTGTATTTCAGCGGAAGCTCGTCTGCAAAACAGCTAGAGTCAAACAGAAAATTCGAATTTGATAAATGGTATACCTTCCAGGTACTGGCAAACACAGTTACCCAAAAATACGACCTTTATATCTATGAAAATGGAGAAGTAATTGATGGATTTAAAGGCGCAGCATTAGGAAAAACCGCAATTGCTGCAAACGACTGCAATTTTAATGCATTTAATCTGTATATCAACGCAGTTGATACAGGTGTGGCTGAACTATATCTTGATAATGTAAAAGTAGAAAACAATCCTTCTTTCATTAAACCGGAACTGCCGGAAATATTGCCGAGCCCATCCCCCTCACCGGAGGAAGGCGTATATTATATCGACAGCAGCGACAAAGAACCTCGGTTTCAATTTGTCAGTCTGGACGGTGAATTGGGTGACACAGGAGTCAGCTCGACCGGTAATGTTTCTTACGACGGCGACCACCGCTATACCGATGCGGCAAATTTTTACGGAATCTGGCATTTTGATGAAATACCGTCAGGGATTTATGAAATTTATTATCATTTCCCGCTGAAACATGAAACCAACGTTGATGCTGCGGATATCACAGTTGATGATAAAAACGGTACTGTCGTAACCGAAACATATAATATGAAATCTGTTGAAACAGGAACCTGGCAAAAAATCGGCGGACAATATACATTAATGTCAGCAAATCCCGGTTATCTAAAGGTACAGAAAAAATATCCGGAAGCATCCGGCATGATTCGTATGGATGCAGTCAAGCTGGTCATGGTATCGGCAATTCCAGTTCCTCCGCGTGCTGATAATATTGACATCAGCGGCATTTTAAAGCCTGGTCAGATTTTGACTGGAAGCTATGAATATGTAAATGATACTGGATATAAGGAAGCCGGTTCGATCAAAAAATGGTACAGTTCAGACAAAAATGATGAATCAGCGGTCTGGACAGAAATCGGCACAGGCGACACCTATACCTTACAAACGAAAGACGCAGGAAAATATATAAAATATGAAGTAACACCAAAAGCAGATACAACCGATGCTGCTCTCGCAACGGGTGAAACCGTATCCTGTGTTTTAGGGCCAATTCCGGATGGAGACAAAAAACCAGTTGCTTCGAATATTAACATAGAAGGCAGCCTGATCCACTATCTGACCCTGACAGCGACCTATGAATATTCGGATGTAAACCGCGATCCGGAAGGAGAAACTTCCTACCAATGGTACCGCGGCGACAGCAAGGACAATGTTACAACACCGATAATCGGCGCCTCCGGTACTGCGAAACAGGGTGATAAGATTACTTACACCCTGACCGAAGAAGATATCGGAAAGTATATTCGAATTGGTATTACACCGAAAAACAGCGTATCAAATGGTGATGAAGCATTCAGTGCGGTTAAAGGAGCTATAAAAGAAATGCCGTCGGATATCCAGCCAAATGCGATTTCACCGGTCATTATCGGTGCAGGAGCAACTGACAGGGAATTAACTGCTGGATACCGCTATGCACACCCATACAGCCTGGAGGAAGGTGATACCCAATTCCAGTGGTACATTTCTGACAGCAGAAACGGCCCATATACCGCTATTCCGGGCGCGACTGAAAAAATATACAATACAGTCAGCGACCAGATGGGCAAATATCTGAAGGTTGCAATCACACCAGTTGTAAAAGCAAACGGGACAAAAGGGCCGACAGTTGAATCGAATCCATTGCTGATCAAATGGAAATTATCCTGGTCGGATGAATTCGACTATACTGCTGTAGATGGTTTAGACCCGAACTTTACAAAAGATTGGGTATCTGCAAATCAGTCTTATCAAGGCTGGATCGACAGCGGACGCTGGCCGAAAAATGTAGAGGTCAGCAACGGCACCCTGAAGCTGAAACAGTATAAGGAAGACCCGCCTCTGGAAGGGCAAAAATGGTCAGCTGGTTCAGTATGGACCAAGGATACATATGGTTACGGCATGTATGAAGCAAAATATAAATATGCTCCTGCCACTGGCCTGAATCAATCCTTCTGGCTGATGACTCCGGGCGGATATATGCAGAAAAACGGCTATGAAATTGATATCAACGAGGGGCATTACCCAAGCAGCATTCATACCAATCTGCATTGGATGGATGATGAGGGCAAGCATCAATCGACATCAATTGCCTATGCAATTCCGGGCGTTGCGGATATGAGCGAAGATTACCATATCTTTAATATGGACTGGAATGAAAATGAAATCGTTCTGTATGCAGACGGAGTTGAGTACAGACGCCTTCCGAACAATGTTGCACGCGCCGAAAAAATGGGAGCCAACATTTATTTCTCAGAAGCAGTTCTGCGCTGGGCAGGAGAGGCAACAGACGCAATTGACGGTTCGATCATGGAAGTGGATTATGTCCGGTACTACCAGCTGTATGATGAATCCTTTATCGATACCGACCCGCTTGCAGATGTAATCAATAAGGCAAATAAAACGATAGAGACTTCTAAAGTAGGAAATACAGTAGCTTGTTATCCGAGACAGGCAAGCTTTGATACACTGCAGGGAGTTATAGATGAAGCACAGGCTGTTTTAGATAATGATGCGCATACCAAGGAGCAGGTAAATAACGCTTACAATTCTTTAAATGCAGCGTTAGATACTTTCTATTCGGGAATGGTAGCGCAGGGAAGTATTAGTACAACGAACTCACCAGTATATATTCCGGAATACTTTGATAAGGACATTGCAATTTATCAATCGGCATTAACAAACGATGATCTGGAGATTAAGATTAAGCCCAACAGTGCCAATGGTCTGGACAAAGCTATCGAAATAACATACCCGGCAATCATCGGAAGAGTGCAGACGAGTGTAACAGTTACATTGAACGCTGGAACATCATTTACCGGTGTTCCTGATGAACAAGGTTATGTAACTATCAAAATACCAAAATTAGAACAGAAATTAGATATCGAAGTTCCCGGAACAGTATCTTATATCATGGACATGGGAGATTTGAGTGTTAGCAGCAATGCAGTCCGAGTTGCAATTAAAGGTATTTCAGGAAAAGATGTTGGATTTGTCAAAAACGGAGAATTCACAAAAATCGTAGACTATATTAATACTGATAATGCAAGTGAGGCGCAATCAGCTGTAGTTATGAACTCCATGGCATTGTCTAATACGATCAAAGAAGATACTGTTATTTGGGCCAGAACGATTTCTCCCATTATCTTGTATGAGGAGAAGCATCATGAAACTGATGGGCCTGTCATCGGAGGCAACCCCAACCCGCCATACTACCCAGACGAAAAACCATCGCCCAGTCCAAGTGAAGAACCAACAGTATCCCCAAGTACAGAACCAACAAATAACCCAGTAGACTTTAAAGACATAAAAGATCACTGGGCAGAAAAAGAAATCGTAGAGCTGGCAGAACAAGATATCATAAAAGGTGTGACAGAAGACGAGTTCATGCCCGATAAATCAATTACCCGGGCTGAGTTTACTGCGTTGATCGTTAGAACCTTAGGACTGGAATTAGCAGACTACAAAAACGGGTTCAATGATGTGAAAGAGACTGACTGGTTCGCACAAGAAATACAGACAGCATTGGAGAACAGAATCATATCAAAGGATGAAATGTTCCGTCCCAACGACACCATGACCAGAGAAGAGATGACCAAGGTGATGGTGGAGGCGCTGAAAAATGCAACAGGAGAAGAAGATCTCGAAAAAGCAGACCTGAATCAGTTCAAAGACGCAGAGGAGATAAGCGGCTGGGCAAAAGAGTATGTGGCAGAGGCACTGCATACAGGATTGATCAAAGGCATAAGCGAAGAAGAGTTCTCACCCAAAACAAACGCCACAAGAGCCCAGGGAGCGGTGATGATCCACCGGTTACTCGGGATGATTGCAAAAGGATAACAGCGAAGAGGAGAAGGTTATGACAGAATTAGATGAAATCAAACATATTATATTTGATACCATAGGATTTCAAGGGGATTTTGAGATTGAAACATACTCGCATGATTGTATTGAAGCAACCTATGAAAATAATAAATTGTGTGTCGGCTGCAGCTCCAAAACGGAGCTGTGCCGCACCATCAGCCAGGCGGTAATGCATATCCGGAAAGGCGAAGAGAAGTTCTGCATTAGAGAGACATGTCTAATAAAGCAATGCGGTCCCATGCTTGATATGTCGCGCAACGCTGTTATGCGTGTTGAATCGGTCAAGAAATATCTGAATTACGTAGCTTGCATGGGACTCAATATAATAATGCTCTATACAGAAGATACCTACGAAGTGAAAAAATATCCTTATTTTGGCTATATGCGGGGGCGGTATACTCTGCAGGAACTCAAAGAAATAGATGATTATGCTAATTCCCTTGGAATTGAGGTGATTCCCTGTATCCAGACGCTTGGTCATATGGCAAATTACCTTAAATGGCCTGCGGCAAGTGAAATAAAAGATACTGCCTCGGTCATGCTGGCCGACGAAGAAAAGACCTATGAGCTGATTGAAGAGTGTATCAAAACAATGCGAAGCGTTTTCCGCTCGGACGCCATACATATTGGAATGGACGAAACACATGACCTTGGTCTTGGAAAACACCTGAAAAAGTTCGGATTTGAAAATCAGTACAGCATTTATATGCGGCATTTAAACCGCGTCTGTGATATTTGTAAAAAATATGGCTATCAGCCAATTATGTGGGGAGATATTTTTTTCCGTTTTGGTTCTGAAAGCGGCTTGTATTTTGATAAAGAATGTGTGATACCGGACATTGTAAAACAGGAGATTCCGGATAACGTCATCGTGATGTACTGGGATTATTACCATAGTGTTCAATCACATTATGATGAATTTATTGAAAAGCACCGTCAATTTAATGGTAAGGCGGCCTTTGCAGGCGGGGTGTGGACCTGGGACGGCTTTCTTCCGGATAACAGGCTTACCTATCAAAATACAGTGCCTGCGTTAAATGCGTGCCTTAATCATAACATAGATATGGTTCTGGCAACTATGTGGGGCGACAGCGGATGTGAAACCGATTTGTTTTGGGGATTAGGTGGCTTGGCCCTGTTTGCAGAGTATCGTTTTAAGGGGAAAGAGGCAAGCCGGGAAAGTGCCGCAGATTTGGCAAAAAACTGTACCGGTTTTATTCTTGATGAATTAGACCGGCTGTCGGATTTTCATAAATTCGATGAATTATATGGCTTTGGAAGGCGTTATATCTGGTGCGACCCATTGATTAACGCATGGGGAATCGGCAATCAGGAAGATTACCAGATTTTTATAAATGCTGCAGCCGCTATACCGCAGAGACAGGATAAGTGGGAACTTTGGTACCGTTTTGCCAGACAGGCGTTTAAGACGGCGGCAGGAAAATGCAAGCTGTTATCAGAGCTGCGGGCGCGTTATCTGAATGCAGATAAAGAATATTTAAAGGAAATTGCAGAACACACGTTGCCGAAATTGCTGGAAGATTACCAGCAGCTGCAGGAGCTTCATGAAACACTTTGGCTCCATACCAACAAAGCCTATGGCTGGGAGGTTATCTGTGCGGAATACGGCGGCGTCACGTCCCGAATCAAATATTCTATCAAAGCCATAATGCGGTATTTGTCCGGAGAAGCGGAACAAATAGAAGAACTGGAAGCAGAACCGATTTTAAACAGTCAAATTGGAAGCGGCAAAAAGATTTCAGTCAGCTGTTAAGAAAACAAATTCCTATTTATAACCTCGCTGATATGTCCCCCACCTCTATAGGTGGCGGGTTCCGCTTCATAG
>ERZ773194.4493-NODE-4493-length-10888-cov-3.094157_pt1 | contig 10888 bp, 9 predicted proteins | sample MGYA00511240_ERZ773194 | MGnify/ENA primary metagenome ERZ773194 (study PRJEB29015, sample SAMEA2737774) | human gut metagenome | biome: human gut; feature: human-associated habitat; material: faeces | place: China | collected 2012 ... | reverse complement strand
CGCCGCACATGTCACCGGAAAAACGAAAAATGCGGCGTTACCGCCGCAAATACAAATTTTGGGATTTATCGACAGATTGATGAATCAAACGGAACCGGAAAGATCGGGGGATACAATGAATTACGAAAAGCTTTCCGACAGAATTTCAGAACAAATTATAAATGACCGGAGAAACGATAATCTTTCGGCTTTTGGATTTAACGAAGAAAACGCATTGCGCCGAGATAACGAAAGGGATAAGGCGACCGCTATCAGAACCGCGTTTATAAGGGATACGGATAAAATTATCCACTGCCCGTATTTCAACCGCTATGCGGATAAAACGCAGGTGTTCTCGTTTTATAAAAACGACGATATAACCCATCGCATACTGCATGTTCAACTCGTCTCGCGCATTGCGCGCACAATAGGCAAGGCGTTAGGGCTTAATCTCGATCTGATTGAGGCAATCGCGCTGGGTCACGATATAGGTCACACGCCGTTCGGGCACGAGGGCGAAGAGCTTCTCGACGAATTGCTGTTTTCTCACACGGGCAGGCATTTCAGCCATAATATTCAGTCGGTAAGGGTGCTTGATAAAATTTTCCCGTATAATATTACTCTGCAGACCCTTAACGGAATTGCCGCGCATGACGGCGAAATGGAGCTTTCGGAGTATAACCTGAAGCCGCTTGAGAGCTTTGAAGAGTTCGACAGGCAGATTGAAGCATGCTTTGCGGATAAAAAGAACGTGCGAAAATTGGTTCCCGCAACGCTTGAGGGCTGCGTTATGCGAATATCCGATATTATCGCATACCTCGGCAAGGACAGACAGGACGCCGAGCGCGCGCATATTATTTCAAACGCCGAGTTTGAAAGCGGCGCTATCGGCTCGTACAATGCGGAAATCATCAACAACCTTATAGTTAATATCGTGGAAAACAGCTACAAAAAGCCGTATATAAAAATGGATGAAGAGCATTTTGCGGCACTGAAAAAAGCAAAGACGGATAATTACGAGCTGATATACAAAAACGATTCGGTAAAATCGGCTATGCGCGGAACCGTACAGCCTATGATGGCAAAGGTTTATGAAAGACTGCTTTCAGACCTTGTAAACGCTGATTTTGATTCCCCGATATTCACGCATCATATCAATTTTGTGAATAAAGCACATTACAAAAGAGATATTCCGTATGAAGAAACAGAACCTAATCAGCTTGTTACGGATTACATAGCGAGCATGACCGACGATTATTTTGTAGATTTGTATTCATACCTTTTCCCGAACGATAGGCTGCAAATAGAATATAAGGGATATTTTGAGTAAAAAGAAACAGGCAGGCGGAAGAAAAACACCGGCTTGCCTGTTTGAATTTTAAAGGAATCAATCTTTTTTAATATTGAGCAGATGTGCGATTCCGGGTATGCTTTCTCCCTGAAACGATGATGTGGGGGACATAAGCGCGCCGGTGGACATAAAGAGGATATTGCCGAAATCGCCCTTCTCCAAACGGTGCATAATATAGGAGCATAAGACCGAGGCGCTGCAGCCGCAGCCCGAGCCGCCCGCGTGAACATCCTGCTTTTCACGGTCGAATATCAGCGTTCCGCAATCGCTGTGGCGGCAGCGAATATCTATACCCTCGCGCTCCAAAAGCTCATAGAGGAGGTTCGTGCCGACATAGCCGAGATCGCCTGTGAAAATTATATCATAATCATCGGGCTTTGTTTCGGTGTCCTTAAAAAAGTTGAGCAGCGTGCCCGCTGCGGCGGGAGCCATTGCCGCACCCATATTGTTGGCGTCCTTAATATTCAGATCCTCAATTTCGCCGAAGGTTACCGAGCTTATATAAATATCTCCGCCGTCCTTACCTAAAATAAGAGCGCCCGAGCCTGTCACCGTCCATTGAGCGGTCGGGGTCCGCTGAGATCCGTAATTGAGCGGAAAGCGGTATTGCCGCTCTGCCGAGCAAAAGTGCGAGGAGGTGACCGAGATCGTTTTTTTTGCCGCGCCCGAATCGATGAAAACTGCGGCAAGCCCCGCCGACAGCGCCATTGTGGAGCATGCGCCGTAAAGACCTATAAAGGGTATACCGAAGCTGCGCAGACCGAAGGAGCTGCCTATGCACTGATTCAAAAGGTCGCCTGCAAAAATATTGTCGATATCATCGGGCGTCAGCCCCGCTTTATCAAGCGCGGTTTGAACGGCGGTTTTTTGCAGCTTGCTTTCAGCCTTTTCAAAGCTCTTTTCACCGAAAAAGCTATCCGTAGTGTAGGCGTCAAATTCATTTGAAAGCGGTCCCTCGTGCTCCTTTTTTCCTACCACCGAGCCGTAGCTTATAACTCTCGGTTTATTTTCAAAAATAATGGTGCGTTTTCCCGTTCTTTTCATATTCTCACCCGCAAATACTCATAATATATAAAATAATGCCGTATATAACGCTTGCCAGTGTGCCGTATACTATAACAGGTCCCGCTATTGTAAACATTTTAGCGCCCAGCCCTAAAACAAAGCCCTCGCTTTTATACTCAATCGCGGGGGATACCACTGCATTTGCAAAGCCGGTTATCGGAACGAGCGTACCCGCGCCCGCATGCTTTGCAATTTTATCAAACAGCTTAAGCCCCGTAAGCCATGCGGCAATGAAAATCAGCAGTGAGGGAATGGCTGCCTTTACAACCTTTTCTGGCATATCAAGCGCCGTGAACCATTCTTTAAAAAGCTGACCTATTACGCAGATGAGACCGCCGACCGCATATGCCCATATAAAATCTTTGAGCTTGCTTGACGGCGGCGAGAGCCGCTTTGTCATTTCGCCGTATTCCTTTTCGGAAGGAAACATATAATCACATCCCTTTTTTGTAGTATTTACAGCGAAATTCGGGTTTATTCCGTATTTACGAAGCAAAAACAGACCGGTTCGATCCTGTACCGCAGCGATGCGTGTTAAGCTTTGAATATTGCGGTGCTTAAGGAACTCCTGTATCCATCGTTGAGATGCGTTTCCGTTTTCAATATACAGATTGATTTCATGGCGCTCTGTTTGCTGCTTTTATTTTTTTTGTCACACATTATTGTAATACATACACAGTGCGCGGCTTTAAAATAAATTTTAACAGTTGCGATAAGGAAAAAAATGTGTTATTATAAAATGAAGTATGAAAAAAGGGGTGGTTGCATGGCGGACAGTCGTGCAATAGGAGTTTTTGATTCGGGACTCGGCGGTCTTACAGTTGCACGGGAGCTTATAAGAGAGCTGCCGCAGGAGGATATCGTCTATTTCGGGGATACCGCAAGAGTGCCTTACGGAAACCGAAGCCGCGAGACCATAAGAAAATACGCCGCGGAGGATGAAAGCTTTTTGCTGCGGCACAGCGTAAAGCTGATAGTTGCGGCTTGCGGAACGGTCTCCTCTGTTGCGGCGGACAGTGCCGAAAAGCTTCCCGTGCCTTTTTTTGAGATGGTCACATATGCCGCGGCGGCTGCGGCGGCTGCCACTAAAAATAACAAAATAGGAGTTATAGGCACACCCGTTACCGTAAACAGCAGCAGCCATAAAAAGGAAATACTTAAATTAAAGCCGAACGCGGAAATAACCGCCTGCAGCTGCCCGCTTTTTGTGCCGCTTGTGGAGGAGGGCTGGTTTTCTCCCGAGGACGCAGTGGTAAAGGGAACGGTTTCCCGTTACCTTGAGCCTATAAAGGCGGCGGGTGTGGATACTCTGATACTCGGCTGCACGCATTACCCGGTGCTTGAGGACGCGGTAAGGCGGTTTATGGGGGAGAGCGTTACGCTTATAAACCCCGGCGTTGCGGTGGCACAGGCGGTTAAAAAGTATCTTGAAAAAGCAGACTCGGCAAACGAAGGTCAAAATATCGGAACGCACCGCTTTTTTGTTACCGATAAGCCGGGGTCTTTCAAGAAAACCGCTTCGGTGCTTTTGGGTGAGGAAATAGACGACCGAAAGGTTGAACAGGTGGATTTGAACAGCTTATGTTAAAGGATGTTTTAATAAATATTAAAGGAACGCAAGGCGCTGAGAATGAAGAGGATGTTATTGAGCTTACTACGGACGGGCGCTTTGGCGAGAAAAACGGCGGGTTTTACATAACCTACGATGAAAGCGAAATGATAGGGATAGATAATGTTAAAACCAGCCTTTATATAAAGCCCGATAATTCGGTGATATTGCAGCGCAGCGGCGCGATAGACAGCCGCCTGATAGTGGAAAACGGCAAGCGCAGCGTTTGCTATTACAATACGCCGGCGGGCGAAATGCTTATAGGTATATTCGGTGAAAAGGTAGAACATAATTTAAAAAAGAACGGCGGAAGTATTTCCATGAAATACACAATAGACCAGAATTTGAATTTTGTGAGCCGAAACACGGTCAGTATCACGGTTAGAGAGGTTAAAGAATAATGTCGATTTTAGTAGGAAAAGCAAAGGAACAGATAAGCAGCTGCATTTTATCCGCAGCAGAGAACGCAATGGCTGACGGCTCGCTTGAAAGGGCGGAGCTTACCGAGTTTTCGGTTTCCGTCCCGGCGGACAGAAGCCACGGCGACTATGCCGCAAATGCCGCAATGGTGTGGGCAAGGCTTTTTAAGAGCGCGCCGCGCGCAGTTGCGGAAAAGCTCTGCAGCCATATGAGCTTTGAGGACACCTATGTCGATTGCTGCGAAATAGCGGGACCCGGATTTATAAACTTCTTTTTATCGGACGCGTTTTATGCCGATATTCTTACCGATGTTGATAAAAAGGGCGAAGATTACGGAAAAAGCGACTACGGCAAGGGCAAAAGAATACTGGTTGAATTTGTTTCGGCAAACCCCACGGGGCCTATGCACATCGGCAATGCGCGCGGCGGTGCCTTGGGCGATTGCCTTGCTTCCGTTTTGGAGGCGGCGGGATATTACACCGAACGCGAGTTTTACATTAACGACGCGGGCAATCAGATAAACAAATTCGCGCTGTCGCTCGATCTGCGCTATCGGCAGCTATTTGAGGACGGCGTTGAAATGCCCGAGGATTCATACCACGGCGAGGATATAATAAACCACGCAAAGGCATTTGCCGAAATACACGGCGACAGCTTTATGAAAAAAACGGAGGAGGAACGCCGCAAAGCGCTGGTAGATTTCGCTTTGCCGAAGAATATTCAGGGGCTCAAGGACGACCTTGCAAAATACCGCATACATTACGACACCTGGTTTAAGGAAAGCAGTCTGCACGCAAACGGCGAGACTAAGCGCATTATAGAGCTGCTTAAAAACAGCGGCCACACCTATATATCCGAGGACGCGCTGTGGTTTAAGGCTACCGATTTCGGCTGTGATAAGGATTTTGTGCTGGTGCGCGCGAACGGCGTGCCCACCTATGTTGTGCCGGATATTGCCTACCACTACAACAAGCTTGAAATAAGAAAATTCGACCGCGCTATTGATATTTTGGGCGCAGACCACCACGGCTATGTGCCGCGCCTTAAGGCCGCGCTTACCGCCCTCGGGGTGGACGCTACCCGCCTTGACGCGGTGCTTATGCAGATGGTGCGCTTAGTGCGCGACGGCGAGGTTATAAAGGCTTCAAAGCGCTCGGGCAAGGCAATAACCCTTGTAACACTGCTTGATGAGGTTCCGATCGACGCGGCTCGCTTCTTCTTTAATCTGCGCGAGCCGAACAGCCATTTTGATTTTGATTTGGATTTAGCGGTAAACGAGTCAAATTCAAACCCCGTTTACTATGTGCAGTACGCCTACGCGCGCATTTGCAGCATTTTCCGCAATTTGGCGGCAGAGGGCATAACCCGCCGCGAGTGCACCGCCGAGGAACTCAAAGCGCTTAACACCCCCGAGGAACGCGAGCTTACCCTCCATATAGCGGCACTGACGGATGAAATTATAATGTCGGCTAAGACCTACGACCCTGCAAGAATTACGCACTACGTTATGGAGCTTGCTACCAAATTCCATAAGTTCTACGCCGCCTGCCGCGTTAAGGGAATTGAAGAGCCGCTTATGCAGGCAAGGCTGACCCTCTGCGCGGATACAGCCACGGTTATTAAAAATGTTCTCACGCTTATGAAAATAAGCGCTCCCGAGAAAATGTAAAGAAAGGCGCTTTCAAAATGAATATGACCGAAAAAAACCTTACAATGATAATGGACCTTTACGAGCTGACCATGGCGAACGGTATTTTTACAAGCGATATGCGAGATACCGTGACATATTTCGATATGTTCTTCCGCCGTGTGCCCGATGACGGCGGCTACGCTATTATGGCGGGACTGGAGCAGCTCATAGAGTATATGAACAATTTAAGATTTGAAGAGGACGATATTGAGTACCTTAAAAATCTGCATTTGTTCTCGGATGAGTTTATTGATTATTTGAAAAACTTTAAATTCACCTGCGATGTCTGGGCGGTGCCCGAGGGTACGGTTATTTTCCCGCATGAGCCTATCGTTACGGTAAGAGGTCCTGCCATGCAGGCGCTGATGTTGGAGACTATGCTGCTGCTCACAATAAACCACCAGTCGCTTATAGCTACCAAGGCAAACCGCATAGTAAGGGCGGCAAACGGCAGACCCGTTATGGAATTCGGCGCGCGCAGGGCGCACGGCTACGGTGCGGCTTATTACGGTGCGCGCGCGGCTATAATAGGCGGCTGCGCGGGTACATCCTGCTTGCTTACCGCAAAGGATTTCGGCGTGGCGGCGTCCGGTACTATGGCGCACAGCTGGGTGCAGCTTTTTGACGATGAATACACCGCATTTAAGACCTATGCCGAAAAATACCCCGACAGCTGCATGCTGCTTGTAGACACCTACAATGTGCTGAAATCGGGCATACCGAACGCCATAAAGGTATTCGACGATGTTTTAAAGCCGCTCGGCAAGCGCCCGCTCGGCATCAGAATAGACAGCGGCGATATAACCTACATTACCAAAAAAGCGCGCAAAATGCTTGACGACGCAGGCTACAGCGACTGCAAGATATGCATTTCCAACTCGCTTGACGAGTATTTAATACGCGATATGATATTCCAGGGCGCGCAGGTTGACAGCTACGGCGTCGGTGAGCGCCTTATAACCGCTTCAAGCGAGGCGGTCTTCGGCGGCGTATATAAGCTTGCGGCGGTTGAGAAAAAGGGCGAGATTATCCCGAAGATAAAAATAAGCGAAAACGCGGCGAAAATTACACTTCCCGGTGTTAAAATTCCGTGGAGGCTCTACGACCGCGAGACCGGCAAGGCAATAGCCGATGTTATAGCGCTCAACACCGAAAAAATAGATCAGAGCGAGCCTTACGAGATATTCGACCCCGACCACACCTGGAAGCGCAAGGTCGTGACCGATTTTATTGCCAAAAAGCTGCAGGTCAAGATCTTTGAAAACGGCAAGCAGGTCTATGTATCGCCGTCTGTCAAGGAAATAGCAAAATACCGCGCCGATCAGGTCGATTCCCTGTGGGATGAGGTCAAGCGCTTTGAAAATCCGCATACATATTATGTGGACTTATCCGAAGAGCTTTGGAATTTGCGCCACGAGCTTTTAAATCAGCTTTCATAGGCTTTGAAAATGTCACGCTTGTTTAAGGAGTAAAATAAAATGAAAAAGTTATTCGCGTTTTTACTTGTGATGATCCTTGCCCTCTCTTTTTCCGCCTGCGGGAAGAAAAAGGAAAAAACCGCCGAAAATAAGGTTGACCTGGAATATTACGCAGAGCTCGGTCAAATGCCCGAGTGCCCCTACAAATTGGGAGCAGACCCCGATGAAATAAAAGAAAAGCTGACTGCAGAGGATTCATCGGCAGAGGCGGCGGGCGAGGAATACCCCTTTGCCGTGACCGAGGGCGAGAAGACCGTGCGGATAGATAACGGCGACTTTGTTTATTATTATGAAAAGGCGAATAAGGATAAGGGCATTTCGTATATCATAGCAACAAGCAAGGGCTACGGCTTTGGGGTCGGAACGTCTATTCTCGAAATCAAAAACGCGCTGCCCGAGCTTGAATATACCGAAGAGGATGTAAACGATTCAAATTCTTTCTTCCTTATGGGCACGATGGACGGCACGGTGCTGAAATATACCTTTAAAACCCGCGTTATAAGCTTCTTTTTCAGTGAAAACGAGCTTACCGCGGTCACCCTTTACGATACCGATAATTGGACGGAATAATTTAAACAGGAGCTTTTATGTCTTTAGCAATTGAAGAAAACGCAATAAAAATGCCGGTTATAGCGCTCAGGGGACTTGTAATATTCCCCGAAATGCTTATATCCTTTGATGTGGGCAGGCAGAAATCCGCCGCGGCGCTTAAATACGCAATGGAACACGACAGGCTTATTTTTGCCGTGGCGCAAAAAGAAATTCATGTTGACGCCCCTGCCGATAACGATGTTTACGAGGTTGGGTGCGTTTTACGGGTGCGCCAGTTTTTAAAGCAGCCTGACGGCACGGTTAAGGTGTTTGTTGAAGGGCTTTACAGGGCGGAGCATACGGGGCTTAAGCAAACGGAAGGTATTTTAACGTCTGAAATTATTAAAATTGAGGACAAACCGATTAAAAACCGACCGATTTATATTGAAACGCTATTAAGGCGCGTAAAAACGCAGTTTGAAAAATACACCGAGGTTTATACAAACGTTGCGGGCGATATGGCAATGCATATTGCCGAAAGCACCGATATCGGCAAATTGGCTGATTATATAGCCTCAAACGTGCCCGCGCCTTATGACGATAAGCAGTATATTTTAGAGCAGGCAGACCCAGTGCGCCGTGCGAAGATTCTTATTGAAATGCTTGATAAGGAGCGGGAAATAGGCGAAATTGACCGCCGCATAAACGAAAAAACCAAAGCGGCTATTGATGAGAACCAGAAGGACTACTACCTGCGCGAGCAGATAAAAATTATAAGCAGCGAGCTTTACGGCGACGAAACGGCGGACGAGCTTGATGAATACCGCGAGAAAATATTCCGCCTTAAAGCGGACGACAGCGTGAAGGACGCGCTGTTTACCCAGGTAAGCAAGCTTGCGAAAATGCCTGCGGGCGCACACGAGGCTACGGTTGTGAGAGGGTATCTTGATACCTGCCTTGAGCTGCCGTGGAATAAGGAAACGGCTGCGCGAGCAGATTTAAAGCGCGCCGAGAAAATACTCGACCGTGATATTTACGGTATGAAAAAGGTTAAGGAACGCATACTTGAAATGCTTTCCGTTTATAAATTGGCGCCCGATATTAAGGGGCAGATAATCTGCCTTGTGGGTCCGCCCGGAGTGGGTAAGACCTCAATAGGCAAGACCATTGCCGAATGTATGGGCAGAAAATTTGCGCGCATTTCTTTGGGCGGCGTGCATGACGAGGCGGAAATCCGCGGTCACCGCAAGACCTACATAGGCGCAATGCCGGGTAAAATAATAAACGCGGTTAAAACCGCAGGGAGCGGAAACCCGCTTATACTGCTTGATGAGGTGGATAAGCTGGGCGGAGATTACAGGGGCGACCCGTCCTCTGCGCTGCTGGAGGTTTTAGACCCCGAGCAGAACGGAACTTTTGTTGACCACTTTATTGAAATACCTTACGATTTAAGCCGCGCCGTTTTCATAGCCACGGCGAACACTGCCGAGACTATTCCCGCACCGCTGCTTGACCGTATGGAGGTAATTGAGCTTGCGGGATATACGCGCGAGGAAAAGTTCAATATTGCGAAGCGCCACCTTGTGCCTAAGGAGACCGCGCGGCACGGGCTTACGGCGAAAACCGTTAAAATAACCGACGGTGCTATATACTCGCTTATTGATTTTTACACCCGCGAGGCGGGCGTGCGGCGGCTTGAGCGCAGCATAGCCGCGCTTTGCAGGAAGTCCGCAAAGCTTATTGCGGGCGGTGAGCAGGGCAAGGTGACCGTGGACGAAAAAACCGTGCGCGAAATGCTGGGCAGGCACCGCTATAAACCCGAGGTCATTCTCGAAAATGACGAAGTCGGCATTATAAACGGGCTTGCATGGACATCTGTCGGCGGGGAGATAATGCAGCTTGAAATCTCCTCAATGCCGGGAACGGGCAAGCTGGAATTAACAGGGTCGCTGGGAGATGTTATGAAGGAATCCGCCGCCGCGGCGGTAAGCTATGTGCGGGCAAATGCGGTGAGACTCGGCATTGACCCCGAATTTTACAAAAAGCTGGATATTCATATTCACGCTACCGAAGCGGCAGTGCCGAAGGACGGTCCGTCCGCCGGCGTTACAATGACGGTGGGTCTCATCTCCGAGCTTACAAAAACTCCTGTAAAACGCGATATCGCAATGACCGGCGAGGTAACTATACGCGGCAGGGTGCTGCCCATAGGCGGACTTAAGGAAAAGTCTATGGCGGCGTACACCGGCGGGGTGAAAACCGTTTTCATACCCAAGGAAAATATTCCCGATTTAGAGGATGTTGACGAAACGGTAAAGGCAAGCATTGAATTTGTACCCGTGTCGTTTGTTGATGAGATAATAAGCCGTGCGCTTGCAAAAAAGCCTGCAAAAGGCGAAATGCCGGCAGTTTTCGGCGTATCCGAGCAGAGCGCCGCAACAATAAGCCAGTAACAGGCGTGGCGATTTTCGCCACGCTTTGGACGGGAATGCCGCTCGCAAAAATCAGAGATTTTTGACTGCGCTCTATCCCCGTGGGTACTCACCCCAGTGCCCTTGAAAAATAGCTTTTTAAGCTATTTTTCGCTTACAAGGTGTTTTTCCGCCGCACCTGTCAGCGGAAAAACGAAATGCGGCGGAACCGCCGCAAAAATAGAGTTTAGAATTTATCGAGAGACAAAAAACCTCTTGCACGAGGCAAGAGGTTTTTGCAGGTTCAAATTAGTCCGCAAGGTAAGCGTACTGGAGGTACCAGTAGCCGTACGG
>ERZ773194.4490-NODE-4490-length-10892-cov-14.611885_pt1 | contig 10892 bp, 10 predicted proteins | sample MGYA00511240_ERZ773194 | MGnify/ENA primary metagenome ERZ773194 (study PRJEB29015, sample SAMEA2737774) | human gut metagenome | biome: human gut; feature: human-associated habitat; material: faeces | place: China | collected 2012 ... | reverse complement strand
GAAGATTGGGGAAGGGAGGGAAAACTTTTCTGAAGAAAAGCTTTTCCCTCCCTTCCCCAAACCCCATCCCTCCCTTTCCAAAGACTTTCGTGTTTATCGAATCCCTGTCCGCAGCATTCCCTGATGCATAGTTCCTCAACAGTATACATTTCAAAGGAAAATGAACTCACCGGAAAACGGAAAAAAGCCGCCCGACGGCTCTCCCTCACGGGATGCCTCCGGTTGTTCCTGTGGACACAAGCCCCGCTTTGTACGAAACTGGAAGACAAGCTTCTTTCATTGTTCACTGCCGTTCTTGAAACGGACCGCCGCGCCGCCTCCCCACCAGTGAAAAGCCTTGAGAGATGAGGGGGTGGGCGCGAGCCACACTGGCAGGTTTGGGGAAGGGGAGGAGCAACCTCTCTCCAGAAAGGCCTCCTTTCCCCAATCATGGCAACCATTCCTTTCAAAAGGGTTTTCTATGGCTACACTCATCCTGCTGAACAAAACGGAACTGCCGAAGGGCACGCCGTCCGAGGCACTGGTGGCGGTATGGGATAAAGGCAGCGTCCCCGACGGGCAGATTTCCATCCCCGTGGAGCTGAACGAACGCCTGCTCCCCATCCGTGACGATCTGGCGGCATGGACCTACGAAACGGGCTGCGCCCGGATCAACGGCAAACTGCTGGAAGAACACCTCCGCGCCGACGACAACCTGTCCATGTGGTGGTGCTCCACGCTGGTGGAAAAGCACCCCAAAGTGACGCATAACCTGTTCCCGGCGCTGAAGCTGCGTGCCCTTGAACTGCTGCTGGACGAAAAGGGCGTCACCCGGCTGGAACTGTGCGCCGCGGCGGGGGCCGACCCGTGGATGGAAGACGTCCTGGGGCGCTTCTGCAAGGCTACCGGGCGCGAGTTCGCCGTGCGCCGTATCGGCGGCGCGGAAGCGGCGCAGCCGGAAGGGCTGAAGGCCAAGCTCAAAGCCTGTTACTACCGCCTGCCCGCCCCGGTGAAGGCGCTGGTGCGCTTCCCGGCGTGGCTGTGGATCGTGCGCCGCCGCCTGCCGCGCACGCCGCGAGGAAATGAAGGATTACGCAGATTGAACGAACGCCTCGAAGCAGCTGCTTCGGGGCGTTTTGTACGTTAAAAATGATGGTTTTCTACAACAGGCCGCCGGCATTCCCGGCGAACCATGCGCCAATGATTTTGTGGGGAAGGCAGAAACCATCAAGCGCCGGGGCAGCGCCATACCGGATTTATTTCAAGATGCGTTTCATGCTTTCTGACAGTCGGACCCGCTCTGAGCAGCTGCTCGGGGCGGGTCCTGCATATCAATCACTCAATGTCGTGGTTGACGACGGGGGCGGGATTGTCGAGCTGTTCGGGGTGGGACAGCAGGCGCTTGAGGTGCTTGAGCGTGGTGGCGTAATAGAAGCCGTCGCAGATGCGCTCGTCGGTGTTGACGGTGTAGTCGATGTACTTGCGGCGCACGACCGTGCCGTCGTCGAGCACCTCGTTTTTGTGGTATTTGCAGCCGAAGGAGACGAAGACGGGCATATTGCCGAAGTCGTACAGATGGTGCACGATGGGCGGGATGCCGAGCGATCCCATGGACGTAAAGAAGATCGAGGCGTGGAACGGGCTGACCTCCAGCAGGAACTTCGGCAGGAAGCCGAAGTAATCAATCGTCCTGAGCAGCCAGACCACAAATTTGAACAGCACGCCGGGGATAAACGACAGGAATTTCGCGGTTTTGTCAAAGTCACTGCCGCCGATGGCCTGCCCCTGAATGGAAGCGATGCCCTTGTTGAGCTTTTCATAGATATCGTCGATGGTGTCGGTCGGCTTCAGATGAAGCTTCGTGATCGACTCCGGCGCGGAGGTATCCATCGAGGTCTTGACGACCATGCAGAACTGGATATCGTCGTCGCGCGAATAGACCTGCTGCCCGGACAGGAAGCGGTTGAGCGCCGGATATTTCGCCACGCACTGGACATAGGCAGCCAGAAATACGTGCGTCACGCCGAGATTCGTATAGCCCTGCTTGCGCTTTTCGCGGATATAGCGCTCCATCGGGCCGATGTCAACGGACTCGCGGATGAAATTGGACGATCCGATGCGCGTCGGCATGATATAATTAGCTACGACCGCCATCGGGTCGAGCGTGCGCAGCCTGCGGCCGTCGGGCCGGTCACCCCAGGTGGGGTGGTACGCGCCGTCGAGATAGACCTTCGCGCCGAGCAGCGTCAGAATCCCGGCAAGCAGGAACAGCATATCAGGCAAAATCCGCCGCAGCTGCGGCCAGTTTTCCCGCGTGAATTCCTTCTCGTGCATCCCGGCCAGAATGCCGAGCGCAGCGATCAGCAGCAGAAGCAGCGGGATCGTGCTTTTGATGTGGCCGGAGACGGTCACGGCGTAAAACGCGGCGATGGCGAGATAGGCGATCCAGAACATGAACGTCAGCCACAGATACGGTGAGACGAGCGTGATCTTGATGCCGTAATAGATCGCAAGCAGAATGACGGGCACGGATGAACGGTAGAACCGGTCGCTGCCATTGCACAGGATATTCAGCACATAGAACACACAGCCCACGACCGGCAGCACGACTAAAAACCACACCGTCTTTGCGTCTGCGCCTTTCCCGCAGACATTTGCGATGCGAAGCGCTGCCGAGGCCAGCATGACCAGCGCGGCCAGCCAGATAAGCGGATTCTTCCGGCTGACATAGTAAGCAACTCTTTTCTTCATAGCTTTATCATACCAGCCGCAGGCAGAAAAAGCAAGAACTCTGAGGAAACAGGGAAAATTTCCGCGCGGCTGCAACAAAATCGGCCAAACACCCGACATGATAGACGTCAGTATGCTGAACACAATGCAAGTAACCGATCAGCGGTTACAAAAGGAGGAATGCGGCTTGGACGAAAAGGAGCTGCTGCGGCAGCTGCAAAAGCAGCGCGCGGGTGCGCTGGAGCAGGCGGTCGCACAGTACGGCGCATACGTTCTGGCCATCATCCGCAACCGCAGCCGCGGCGTTCTGACGCCGGAGGACCATGAGGAGATCGCCTCAGACGTGTTTTTCGCGCTCTGGAACGGCGCGGCGCGCATCGAGCGCGGACAGCTGCGGCCATGGCTCGGCGCGGTGGCGCGGAACCGGACGGCGGAGGCCATGCGGAAGCAGAACGTCTATCTTCCGCTGGAGGACGATACGCTCATCACGCTCGACCGGCTCTGGGAGCAGATGGTGGAACAGGAGCGCTGCGCGGCCATTACGCAGGCCATGCGCGCCCTGCCGGACGAGGACCGGGAAATATTTTACCGGTTTTACGATCTGTCGCAGACAGCCGCGCAGATCGCGGAGGACTTACATTTGAACGCGTCGACCGTGCGTTCGCGCCTGATGCGCGGACGGCGGACGCTGCGCGGAGCTTTGGAAAAAGGAGGTCTGTTTTGTGAAGACGACGTGGGATGAGCTCATGCGCTATGCGCCGGAGCAGGAGATTCCGCTGCCCCCGCTGCAGGATGGCGAGGGTGCGCGGATCCTGAATAAAACGATGGGAAAAATCAAAGAAACGAACCGGAAGCCCGCCCGGCCTGTCCGGACGGTGCTGATCGCGGCGGCAGTCGCGGCGCTTTTGTGCGGCAGCGCGTTCGCGGCGCACTCCTTCGGCTGGTTCGACCGGCTGTTCGGCGAAAAGGCCGCGCTGGTCAAGGATCACATCACCAGCTACGACGAAACTACGACTACGGATATCACGCAGCCGACGTACACCGAGGAAGAGCAGGCCATGATCGCCGAGGGCACGATGCAGGTGCCCGACACTGCCGATTTGGCGGATACGGGCGTATCGGCAGAAACGGATGATTTTACGTTCACGCTCGAATCCATGCTCGTTTCCAGAAACTCGTTCTATGCCATCATGCGCATTGACGCGAAAAACGACGACGCGGCGGCAGAGCTTGCCGCGATCCCGGAAACGGACGGCTACCAGAAGGAGCTCGCCCGGATGCTGTGGGTTGGTGCGCACAACAACACAAACTTCGGTGGCTTTGGCGCGGATCACCGGCTGGAATGGAAAAACGGCGGCATGAGCATGGAGATCATGCAGGTGGAGGGAAGCACAGCCTATGCGCTGCTGACCAACATCGGCGGCGAGTTCGAACCGGGCGACCGAATCCTGTTCGATATGAGCCACCATGACCAGAATGTCGATCTGTTCGAGATCCCGGTTCCGGAGCAGCTGGAGCAGGAACTGGTGATCGAGCTGGATGGCGAATCCGGCCCGGATGACCGCTTCTGCTGGCAGACGGCGACGATCTCGCCGATCTCTTTCCAGCTCGATGGGATATATGGCAGCGGCGAGACGAGCAACGAGGCGGTCTCCATCACACTCAAGGACGGGACCAGCTTTGCGCTTTCCAGCACGGAAAACGGCTACGAGGACAGCCCGTATGGAACCTACGGCTCATGGGGCAGCTCCTACGCCGGCAGCTGGGAGAGCAACGAGGTAAAGAATACATGGCTGTTCTCGCAGATCATCGATCTGGACGAGCTGGCCTCCGTCACCGTGTGCGGCGTGACGTACCCTGTTTTACAATAAAAACAACGCAAAACGACATAATCGGAATACACGCATCACAAATAAGCATTTCAAATCTGCTGCCGGGTATGCTAAACTAAGGAAAAATACAGCAGGAGGAATTTGAAATGCAGGAATTTGATCTGATCGTGATCGGCGGCGGCCCGGGCGGGTATCTCTGCGCGGAGCGCGCGGGAAAGGCGGGGCTGCGGACGGCGCTGATCGAAAAGCGTGCGCTGGGCGGCACCTGCCTGAACGAGGGCTGCATCCCGACAAAGAGCCTTCTTTACTGCGCCAAGCAGTATCAGTCGGCGCTGCACGGCGCGGAATACGGCGTGACGGCGCAGAACGTCTCCATCGACCACGCGCAGGTCGTTGCGCGAAAGGACGGCGTGGTCAAAACGCTCGTCCGGGGCGTGGGCGCGGCGATGAAGGCGCACGGCGTGACGGTTTTTGCCGCCGAGGGACGGATCCTCGGAAAAACGGGCGAGCGCTTTGAGATCGCCGCAGGCGAGGAAGGCCTGTCCGCGCCGCGGCTCGTGCTGGCGTCCGGCTCCAGCGCCGTGATCCCGCCGATCCCCGGTGTGCGGGAAGGACTTGCTTCCGGCCTTGTTATGACGAACCGCGAGCTGCTTTCCCTTTCGGAGCAGCCGGAATCGCTCGTCTGCATCGGCGGCGGCGTGATCGGGCTGGAAATGGCGTGCTATTTTGCGTCCATCGGCACGAAGGTGACGGTCATTGAGATGCTGCCCAAGATCGCGGGCAATACCGACCCGGAGATCTGCGAGCTGCTGATGCGGACGTACAAAAAGCAGGGCATGGACTTCTGCCTGAACGCCAGAGTCGAGGCTGTCACAGACCGGAGCGTCGTGTATTCCGACGCTTCCGGGCGGCACGAGATCGCCTGCGGGCGCGTGCTGCTGTCGGCGGGACGGCGGGCAGATGTGACGGGGCTGAACGTGGAGGCGCTCGGCATTGCGCTCGAACGCGGCGCAGTCGTGACAGACCGGCAGATGCGCACGAACGTCCCCGGCGTCTGGGCCGTCGGCGACTGCAATGGCAAGCTGATGCTGGCCCACACGGCCTATCGCGAGGCAGAGGTCGTGGTCAACGATATGCTCGGCAAAAAGGACGCGATCGACTATTCCATCATCCCCTCCGTGATCTACACCACGCCGGAGGTCGCCTGCGTCGGCGAAACGGAGCAGAGCGCAAGGGAAAAGGGACTGGACGTGCAGGTGGTCAAGGCGCCGATGGCGCTCTCGGGCCGGTATCTTGCAGAAAATCCGAAGGGAACCGGCTTCTGCAAGCTGCTCTATGACCGGAAAAACCGCTGCGTCGTGGGCGTCCATATGGTCGGCTCCTATGTCTCGGAGATCATCTACGGCGCGGCCATGATGGTGCATTCCAAGCTCCCCGTGCAGCATCTGGACAAGATCGTCTTCCCCCACCCCACAGTCGGCGAGGTCGTGCGCGAAGCGCTGTTTCTGCTGTGACCGGGCAACCCCGGAACTTTGGCACATGGAAAACGCCCCGAAGCAGCAGCTTCGGGGCGTTCGAGACTGTCAAAAAGCCATGAAAAGCAGTTGGACGACAGAGTAGCAGGGGAAGAGTGAAGGGGGCAAAGAGCCCCCTTCGCGTTCAATCAACCTGTTTTTCAAACTTTTTTAAAGTTCGAAAAACTGCCTCAGCGGGGCGAAAAGACTTTTTCGACACGCTGAAACGCCCCGAAGCAGCAGCTTCGGGGCGTTCGCTCGATCTGTCAGTCTGCGTAATCCTTCATTTCCTCGCGGTGTGCGCGGCAGGCGGCAAGCTTTTTGACGCCTGCGCAGATCTCGTCGAGGAAGCCGACGACGACAAGCACGGTGCCGATCACGGCCATGACCGCGCCCGCGATCTTCAGGATGCTTTTGATGGATTTCATATCAGTGCCCTCCTGTTTTTTTTCAGTATAAGCCTGTTTTTTCGATTTTGCAAGGGGTTTCGTAACTGATGATTTAATCGACAAGCGTTACCAGCGAGAGATTTTGCCGCAGATGAAAGTTTGAAAGCGCAGGAATACTTTGTGTATTTCAAGCTTTTCAAACTGCACAGCTGCGGTAAAAGATCCGCTGGTAACCGCAGGCGATTGGATCATCGGTTACTATCAACGCGTACAATGAAATCGGCCTTTCTGGGCTTTGCGGGGGCGGGCTCCTGCGCGGCGTAGCCGAGGATGCAGTGGCCGATGCCGGCGTAATTCTCGCTCACGCCCCATTTTTTCATCAGCGCCTTGCCCTCCGCGCTTTCAAACTCCTGCCGTGCCCGGTGGATCCAGCAGCTGCCGAGGCCGAGGCTGTGCGCGGCGGCCATCATATTGCCGATGACAAGGCTGCCGTCCTCGACCCAGGTGTTGACGTTCGTGTCCGCGAACACGACGCACACGACCGGCGCGCCGTAGAACGGGTGCGCGGCCGGGTTTCCGAGGATCGACGCGTTCATTTTTTCCAGCTGCGCGATATCATCCGGATTTTGCAGCACGACGATCTTCCCGGCCTGACGGCCCATGCCGCAGGCGGCATACGTTCCGGCCTCCAGAACGGCGTCCAGCTTTTCCTTCTCGACCGGCTGCGAAAGATACTTCTTGACGCTTCTGCGGGTCAGCAGGCAGTGCAATACTTCGTTCATGACAGTCCCTCCGTTTTATTTTTCTTTTCCCGCACCCTCCGGGGGCGTGGTGATGTGGACATGATTGTTGATGTGATCGATGCAGTAGCAGTAATAGCCATTGCACTTCGAGCAGTAGCGGAATTCGAGGTTCGGATAGTCCGTATCCGTCCGGCCGCAGACCGTGCATTTATGCCGGTAGGGCTTCTCGCCGGATTTGGAGCGGTAGGAGCCTGCCCAATTGGGGTTCGGGCGGGCATTTGTCGTGGTCGTGCGGTAATTCTTCCGCTGCCGGTAGCGCAGTGCGTCGGGCAGGATGTTTTTGACGTCGCTGCCGAAGAAGAGGAAGTAGTTCAAAAGCGGCACGACGGGCAGCAGCCAGTAGAACGAGAGGAACGAGGCCAGCTGCAAGGACGAGAACACGTTCAGCACCGTGAAGCCGAGATAGACCCACGCCATGTATTTCATCTTGATGGGGATGAAGAAGAACAGCAGCACCTTCGCCTCCGGCGCGATGGTCGCGACGGCGAGAAACAGGCTGAGGTTCAGCGCGGACGCGTCCGCTCCGGCGCCGAGCAGCATTGCGGCCAGATCGGTCAGCACAAGTCCGGTCAGATAATAGAGATTGAAGCGGAACGTGCCCCAGTAGCTCTCCAGGATCTTTCCGAACTGATAATAGCAGAACAGCGACACCGCCGCCAACAGCAGTCCCGCGCCCCGCACGTCGTTCAGGTACGTAAAGATGTACGAAAACAGCCGCCAGACCTGTCCGCGCAGAATGGCGGAGCGGCTGAAGCAGAGATAGCTGTAGACGATATTGCTGGGGTCGATGTACGAGAGCGCATAGACCGCCAGATTTCCAATGGCAATGACGAGCATGAGATTCGGAATGCCCTTGCCCCGGTTTTTGAGGCAGAAGCGTTCAAACCGTCTGCGAAGATCCTTCATAGTGTTCACCCTCCTGATGTTCAGGTTTTATCATACCGGCTCCGGGCGGAAAAATCTACCCTGCAAATGTAAACATTCTGTTCTGCATGGAGTATGGGCGGGTTCCCGCTGAGATAAACCGGGAATTTTGCCGAAATCAAAACTTTTCTCTTGACTTTTCCGGCGGGTTTTGTATAATCAGGGTACAACTGAACAGCCTTATCAAGAGTGGTGGAGGGAACGGCCCAATGAAACCCGGCAACCTGCGGATGCAAGGTGCCAAATCCGGCGAAGGAATCGAAAGATGAGGGAGAGAACCGTATATCGTTCTGCCCCTCGGGCAGGGCGCTTTTTTATGCCCGGAAAGGAATCAGATATGAACAACAGAAAAATCTTTACTTCAGAGTCCGTTACACAGGGCCATCCCGACAAGCTGTGCGACCTTGTCTCCGACAGCGTGCTCGACGCGGTGCTCGAGCAGGATCCCATGGGCCGCGTCGCCTGCGAGACGGCGGCGACGACCGGCATGGTGCTCGTCATGGGCGAGATCACCACGTCCGCCCGCATCGATATCGCCCAGATCGCCCGCAAGGCCATCTGCGACGCGGGCTATGACCGCCCCGAGATGGGCTTCGACGGCCACAGCTGCAATGTCATGGTCGCCATGGGGCGGCAGTCCCCGGATATCGCCATGGGCGTTGACAATGCGTATGACGACGGCACGACCGGCGCAGGCGATCAGGGCATGATGTTCGGCTTCGCCTGCACGCAGACGAAGGAGCTTATGCCCGCCCCCATCGCCTACGCGCACAATCTCACCAAGGCGCTGACGCACGCGCGGGAATCCGGTCTTCTGCCCTGGCTCCGCCCGGACGGCAAGAGCCAGGTCTCCGTGGAATACGGCCCCGACGGACTGCCCGCCCGCATCGATACTGTCGTTGTTTCCACTCAGCACGCAGACTCCATCGCCATCGACGATCTGCGCAAAGCCGTCATCGAGACGGTCATCGAGCCGAACCTGCCGTCGCGCCTGCTGGACGAGAACACAAAATACTACGTGAACCCGACGGGCCGCTTCGTCATCGGCGGGCCTGCGGGTGATTCGGGCCTCACGGGCCGCAAGATCATCGTCGATACCTACGGCGGCTACGCGGCCCACGGCGGCGGCGCGTTCTCCGGCAAGGACCCCACGAAGGTCGACCGCAGCGGCGCATACATGGCGCGCTACATCGCGAAGAATCTGGTCGCAGCCGGTCTGGCCGACGCCTGCCAGCTGCAGCTGGCCTACGCCATCGGCGTGGCGCACCCTGTTTCCGTGCTCGTCGAGACATATGGAACCGGCAAGATCGCGGATGATAAGCTTGCCCAGCTCGTGCGCGAATGCTTCGACCTGCGCCCGGCGGCCATCATCAAAACGCTTGACCTGCGCCGCCCGATCTACCGTCAGACAGCCGGTTACGGCCATTTTGGCCGTGCGGAGCTGGATCTGCCGTGGGAAAAGACGGATATGGTGCAGACTCTGCTTGCAAAAGCGTAAAAAATAGGATATAGTATCCTTGTATGTTTGCATACAAAGGAGCGAAAAAGCATGAAAAAAATCGAGATCATGGGCTGCGGCTATATCGGCCTCCCCACCGCTATCACGTTTACGCTGGCGGGCTATGAGGTCTGCGGCTTCGACGTGAAGGATACCGTCGTGGACACGCTGAACGCGGGCCATATCCATATCGTAGAGCCCGGCCTGCAGGACGCCATGACGAAGGCCATGGCAACCGGCCGTCTGCACTTCACGACAAAGCCGGAACCTGCCGACGTCTTTATCATCTGCGTCCAGACGCCCTACCGCGAGACGGAGGAGCACAAGCGCGTGTCCGATATGCGCTTCGTCGAATCCGCCGCGAAGGAGGTCGGTTCCGTCCTGCGCGCGGGGAACCTCTGCGTGCTCGAATCCACCTCGCCTCCCTATTCCACGCGCATGGTGGAGAAGATCGTCTCGGAAACGTCCGGCCTTGCGCCGGAGCTTGTCCTGCTTCGCCTGTTCCAGATTGGCCTTTTTCCGCTCGGCCTTGGTCCGCTTGTCCAGCTGGCGCTGGGCCTCAAATTCCTTCTGGAAAAGGTCGGTCTTCGTCAGGGCGGGGTGGACGCGCCGCACAGCCTGCTCCGCCGGGACGCCGCTGGCGCACAGGGCGTTCGCCCAGCCCCGGAAGCGCAGCTCGATGAGATCGCCGCCGATCACCTCGGTGCGCCCGGGGATATGCCCCAGCTCCGCCCGGCACTGGCGCAGATAGTCGGCAAGCTGCTGATTGCTGTCCGCCTGATGGGCCAGAACGAATTCCACGTTCCTGCGCGAGAGCGCCAGCAGCGTGCGCTGGGTCAATACCTTTTTCAGTGCGTCCATATTCTCCTGACAGGTCCGATGCGGGTTCATCGCTGCACCTCCCCTGCGCTGCGCTCCTTGCGGCGAAGCTCGAGTGCGTAGAGATCCCGGACGATCTTGCGGGCGGCGAAGGGCGGCGGGTTTTTGGAGGAGGCGATCGAGCCGGAATAGAAGCTGCCGAGCGCCTTGCGCCACGTGCCGAAGCGGTATTCCAGATAATCGCCGCCGATGACCTCCACCTTGGCCGGGACATGCCCAAGCTCGTCCATGCAGGCCTTCAGGTAGGCCGACAGCTGCTCGGGCGTGTCGTGCTGGTGGTCGATGATGAACTGGACGTTTTTATAGGCGATGACGCGTTCGATGCGGTCCAGCGCCGCCTTGTC
>ERZ773194.4487-NODE-4487-length-10900-cov-2.897003_pt1 | contig 10900 bp, 10 predicted proteins | sample MGYA00511240_ERZ773194 | MGnify/ENA primary metagenome ERZ773194 (study PRJEB29015, sample SAMEA2737774) | human gut metagenome | biome: human gut; feature: human-associated habitat; material: faeces | place: China | collected 2012 ... | reverse complement strand
ATGCTGGGCATCTGCAACGGCTTCCAGGCCCTGATCAAGCTCGGCCTGGTGCCCTACGGCGACATCGTCGACGCCACGCCCGATGCGCCCACGCTGACGTTCAACACCATCGGTCGCCATCAGAGCCGCCTGGTGCGCACCCGCATCTCGTCCAACCTGTCCCCGTGGCTGTCGCAGTGCAGCCTGGACGACCCCTACACCGTCGCCATCAGTCACGGCGAGGGCCGCTTCGTCGCTAACGACGAGGTGCTCGCCCAGCTTATCGCCAACGGCCAGGTCGCCACGCAGTACGTGGGCGAGGACGGCAAGCCCAGCATGGATCTTTCCGTCAACCCCAACGGCTCTGCACTCGCCATCGAGGGCATCACGAGCCCCGACGGCCGCGTCCTAGGCAAGATGGGCCACGCCGAGCGTCGCGGCGACAACCTGTACCGCAACGTGCCCGAGCATGTCCCCGGCGATAAGTTCATGCCGATCTTTGAAAGCGGCGTAGCCTACTTCGCTTAAAGCTTTCCCATCGGGTACAATCCCCTCGGGTAACAACACCCGCCACCGGCACACCCGGTGGCGGGTTCTTTTTTGCTTCGCGCATACAGGAAGGACACCATGGAAAGCCGCAAGCCGTATCTCGCCACCCTGCCCGGACTCATCCTGGGCTGCCTTGTTTGTTGCGCGCTCTGGGGGTCGGCCTTTCCCTGCATCAAGATCGGCTACGCACTCTTTGGTATCCCGGCGCACGATAGCGCCTCGCAGCTGCTCTTTGCGGGCTTGCGCTTCACGCTTGCCGGCGCCCTGGTTATCGTTGGGATGAGTGCGGCCCAACGCCGCCCCCTCATTCCGCAGGCTCGCGACATCAAGCCCATCTTTGTCTTGTCGCTCTTCCAGACTATCGGGCAGTACTTCTTTTTCTATCTGGGCCTCTCGCGCGCCAGCGCCATGTCGAGCTCCATCATCGAGGCCAGCGCCAACTTCCTCGCAATCCTCTTTGCCGCCCTGGCATTTCACACCGAGAAGCTCAATACGGCCAAGGTGCTTGGCTGTGCGCTGGGCTTTGCCGGCGTCGCGCTCGTCAACCTCTCGGGCGCAGATGGCACCTTTGGCTTCAGGCTCGATGGCGAGGGCTTTATCCTAGCCTCCACTGTCGCGGGTGCTCTTTCGACCTGCCTGATCGGCATCTTCTCGCGCAAGCACGACGGCGTCTTGCTTGCCGGGTGGCAGTTCTTGGTCGGCGGCCTGGTCCTCACCGCCATCGGCTTTTTGATGGGTGGCGCGCTCTCCCCCACGGCGATTGTCCCCGCCATCGTGCTCATCATCTACATGGCGCTTATCTCCGCGGTCGCCTACTCGCTGTGGTCGCGCCTGCTTGCCGTCAACCCCGTCAGCCGCGTCTCGGTCTTTGGGTTTATGAACCCGGTCTTTGGCGTACTGCTGAGCGCACTGCTGCTTGGCGAGGGCGCCGGCACGAGCCCCGTTACCGTCATCGTTGCCCTGCTCTTGGTCTGCAGCGGCATCATCATCGTCAACAAACCCAAAAAAGCCTAGCGAACTGCCCTTATTTAGCAGAGAGATTCACATACTTTAGTTTAATGGAGTACATCGGTGAGCTGAAGGCCACCACGCACGCAAGCGTGCGCCCCTTTTTCTAGCGTATCTGGACGCCGGCTTTCTTTTTCTCGGCCTTGACGCGGTAGAGCTCCGCATCGGCAGCGCGAAGCAAGTCTTGCCAGGTATCGACACCGTCACCGACCCGTGCGTAGCCGATGGACATCCGCAACAGATACGGCACGTCGGCACGTGCGAGCTCATCGTTGATTGCCGCACACAGGCTTATGATGTCCTGCTCCGCCGTCGCCTTTTGGAGCACCACGAACTCATCGCCGCCATAACGTGCGATAAAGCCGCCAGACGCCGAGCAGACTTCTTTGAGCGCAGCGGATATGACCTGAAGAGCGTGGTCGCCCTCCACATGCCCATAGCGATCGTTAATCTGCTTAAAGCCGTCGGCGTCCATCATAAGCAGATATACATCTTCGGCCTGATCCACATTTGAGAAGAGCGACAGCATATAGGTCTCAAAACGGTTGCGATTGTTAAGTCCAGTCAACGGGTCGGTCGAGATGAGCTGCTCCTGGTAGATGATGTAAAGCAGCAACATGCTAATCATTATGCCGACACAAAGGCCGGGCACCGAGTATACGACCTGAAAGGTACCGCCCACCAGGGCCGGAATGGCGAAAAATGCCAAGGTTCGATAGATGGCCTTCGTCTGCAGGCTCTCGACCCTGCGAGATTGCACAAACGCATGCAGGGACGTATGTATAACGTAACAGTAGCTGACGATGGGCTGGATCATATAGGCAAAGCCGCGACGATACACGCCCTGCGAATCGATATAGAACAGGGCGTGCGTCCAGTAACTGGTAAACGCCAGCACGACCACCAGAGCCGTAGGCAACGCTACAAGCACCACCCTATAGCGCGAGGTCAAAAGACGAGAACCCTGCACCGTCTCGGAATAGATAAACCAAATGAGACACGCGATAGCAAAGAGCGAAAACGAAACCGCGTTGGAAATCCAGTTGGCAGCAATGCCCAACGTGCCGTCCACACCGTCCGAAAGCGTCCAGATCATATCGAATAATATGTACGCGGCAGAGGTGTAGCCAAGCATGCTAAACAATAGCTGCTGGGTGCTCGAGAACAAGGAGCGACGACTTCGCACGGCAAGCCCGATAAGAACAATCATGCATAGCACGAATATCTCAATCTTGAGTGCCTTAACCACTAGCGCCATCCCTTCAATACCCAAGTGGTCAGAATCGCCCAATTCGAATCAGGGCAATAAACACCCCTTTACTCCGCAGGGGTAAAGGGGATAATAGCAGAGCGCCCGAACATCACTGCAAAACAGTTTCTGTTCGGGCGCCCATACGGCGCGAATTGCACACGCCGGCATCATTGATGGGTATCGATTGCTACTCGCCATCGATGTCAGTCGCGACGGCCTCCTCGATGGCCTCGACACCGACAGGCGACAGATCCTCCTTGCCTTGGCAGAACTTCTTGTCGACCCAGCCAGTCAGAATCGGAGCCATGATCGCCGTGATGATAACGGCGGTGGCGATCTGAGCGTACGCGGTGGGCGCAAGCTCGGCGTAACGCGGTGCGACCTCGGCGAGGGCAACCGGTGTGGTCATAGCCGTGCCGGCAATGGTGGAGCAAGCCACAGCGGCCTTGCCATTGCCGCCGCACAGACGCTCGAACGCAAAGGTGATGGGACCGACGACAAACAGCGTGACAAGGCCCAGCAAGATGCCGGAAATACCGCCGGTGATAAAGCTCGACAGGCTCATGGACGCACCGAGCTGAAATCCGATGACGGCAATCGCGGGATTGGCACCGGGAACCAGCAGGTTCTTGATAAACGGGAACAGGTTGCCCAGAACCATGCCAATAACGAGTGGCAAGATGGAGCCGATAATGGTGCCAATGGGAATGTTGGCGAGGCCGGAAACACCGAGGATGACCATCGGGACGGCGGGGCCAGCCGTAAAGAACAGGATACCGACGGCGCCCTGCTCGGACTCATCGCCGAACTCGCCCATGATGCCCGTATAGAGCGCCATGTTGCAAAACGTGATGCCGCCGATGATAGACACGGAGCTCAGACCCAGGAAGTTGTCGTTAAAGAAATATGCCACGCCCAGGCCGAGAGCCGCTGCGACGACCAGCTTGGGGATCAGCACGACGATACCGGTCTTGATGGCACCCGGCGTGGACTTAAAGCTGATGCCGGCGCCCACAAACAGCAGGATCGCGGCGACGATGGTATTGGAGCCACCGCGGCAGGCAGCCGTAAAGAAGCCGCCGATCTCAAAAACCTGCGGGCAGAAGGTGTTGAGCAAAAGACCGACGATCATCGGATAGATCATGATGTCGCCCGGGATGCGCGGGACCTTGAATTTCTTTTGCTCGTTGGCGGTCGCTTCCTGTGCCATGAAACCCCCATTTCCGCTGACGGGGTACAAAAGCCCACGTCACGCTTTGCTACAGTAAAGTTTGACCATGGTACCAGAAGAAATAGACCAGCTCGGTGAAAAATTGGATTCGTTGGCCGGGATGCTAAACGTGTCCCGCTCTTATACGAGGCTCAAAACGATATAGAGCACGATGCCCGAAACACAGCACCACAGCATCGATTTTGTCTTGACCGCCACGGCCACGACGCCGGCAGCCGCAATCCAGGGAACCAAGGCAGGCCAGGGTCCCGCGTCGAACGCGCCGGGGCTCACCAAGTCGTTGGCGACCAGCGCGGCAAAGGCAGCGGGCGGGATATAACCCAGGGCCTCGGTAATGCGGGGCGACAGCGTTCTCCCGCGCAAGGCAAACGCCGGCGCGATGCGAAAGAACGCGATAGCAGCCCACGACAACAGCCACAGAACCAAGAACTCGTTAACGGGCATCGCGGGCACCTCTTCCGTCTAATACAGCATCGCACGCCAGCGCAATGGCAATGCCGACCACGACGCTTGCCGGCACGGCAATATTCGTGAGGCCCAAGAACTTGCATACGGCGACGGACACCGCGCCCGAAACCGCCGCGACAACGTTGCCGCGCGACAGCCGCTGCGAAAAGAGCAGGCAGATAAAGAGCGACGTGCAGACGAAACTCGCAATAGCGGTGGGAACATCGACAACGGCACCGACGATGGCACCCATCGTGCACGAAGCGCCCCATGTCGCGATGAGGATCACGTTGAGCACGAAGGATTCGCGCGGGCCCCAATCCTCCCCCTCAACCAGCTTGGCAAGCGAGATGCCGTATGCCTCCTCGGTGAGCGTCGCGGCAACAGCCAGCGTCTGACGCTTCGAGGCGCCCGCCAGATGGGGTGCGATCGATGCCGAGTAAAGAGCGAAGCGCGAGGAGATGGCGGCGACGCTCGCGATAATCGAAGGTGCCGGTACGCCCGCCAGCCAAAGATTGCAGATCATAAACTGGCCGCTGCCCGTCACAAACGTGCTGCTCAGAGCAAAGACCATCCAGGGCTCCATTCCCGTCTGCCCCATGATCATTCCGCACGGCGCGCCTATCGCAACATAGGTAAGCATCACCGGCCAGACGGTTCTAACGATTTTGAGCACCATACGCTTCTCATCCTGACAAGGTCTCCGAGCCGCATGTAGCGACACGGCAGAATCATCATCCGACAGCAACCGAGTTCACCTACAATTGCCACCGGATCGAAAGACACAACTTTTTAGGAAGTCATTATGACAGCTATCGATCGAGACCGGGCGCGCGCGGCCTTCAAAAGCTACACCGATGCCTACGACGCCACCAATCCACGCATCGCGCTCAAAATCGAGCATACGTACCACGTGGCCGAGGCATGCGATGCCGTAGCGCGCGAGCAGGGCTGGTCGTCAGAAGATATTGACCTGGCATGGCTTTGCGGCCTGCTACACGATATGGGCCGCTTTGAGCAGCTGCGGCGCTGGGACACCTTTAAGGACGCCGAGAGCATGAGCCATGCGGCGCTGGGCATCGAGGTCCTCTTTGGCGAGAATCCCGCCGATGCACCCGCCGTAACGAGCATCCGCGACTTTATCGATGACCCGGCAGAAGATGAGCTCATCCGAGCGAGCATTGCCTATCACAGCGATTTCCGTCTACCCTCGCAGCTCGACGAGCGCACGCGGAGCTTCTGCGATATCGTGCGCGATGGTGACAAGATCGACATTATGCGCACCATCGCCGACAGCACCGTCGACACCATCCTCAAGGTGGATGAGGACACGTTTCTCGCCAGCCACTTCTCGACACCGGCGCTTACCGCCTTTGACGAGCATCGCTGCGTCGCGCGTGACGAGCGCAACGAGCCGGCGGACTACCTGGTGGGGCTCATCTGCTTTATGTTTGAGCTCGTCCATCCGGCAAGCCGTGCACTGGCGCGCGAGCAAGGCGATATCTATCGCCTGCTCGACGCGCCCTTTGGCATTACGCGACCCTTTACCGACCCCGCCGCGCAGGCAACCTGGAGCCGCCTTAAGGACGAGCTGCGCCGCTGGCTGGCAAGCGCTTAGCACTCGAGCTGAGCCAGCAGTTCCTCAACGATCTCAACGGCATCGCCGACGACCTTGTACTGGGCGGCACCGAAGATGGGGGCATCCGGGTCCTCATTGATGGCGACAATGCACTCCGCCCCACCGATGCCGGCGAGATGCTGGATAGCGCCCGAGACACCGATGCTCACGAGGAGCTTGGGCGAGACCGATACACCCGTCTGGCCAATTTGGTGGCGATACTCCAGCCAGCCGGCCTCCACCACGGGGCGCGTGCAGCCAAGCTCGGCACCCAGAGCCTCGGCAAGCTTTCGCATCAGCGGTAGGTTTTTCTTGGAGCCGATGCCGCGGCCCACCACGACTAGACGCTCGGCATCGGCAATTGAGGCCTGCTGTCCCCACTCCTCGGCGGGAATCGAGATCTCGACACGGGCCTTAACGTCATCCGCTAGCACTACCTGGGCAATCGTGCCGGAGCGGCTATAGTCAAACTCGGGCGCCTTAATGATGCCGGGGCGCACCGTTGCCATCTGAGGACGGTGGTTGGGGCAGATAATGGTGGCCATCAGGTTGCCGCCAAACGCCGGGCGCGTCTGCTGCAGCAGACCCGTCTCCGTATCCATCGAAAGCACCGTGCAATCGGCCGTAAGGCCCGTCTGCAAGCGCACGGCCACACCGGGCGCCAGCTCGCGACCAAAGGCGGTCGCGCCGTACAGAATGGCCTCGGGCTTGCGCTCGGCTACCAAATCGCAGATCAAGCGGGCGTAGACCTCCGCGTCGTTCTGACGCAGGCGCTCGTCACGACAGACCAGAACTTCGTCCGCACCGGCGCAAATCAGATGCTCCAGGTCCCCGAGTGAGCCCTCGGGGCTCATGCCGACCAGTGCCACCAGACGGCAGCCGCGGGCATCGGCAAGCTCGCGCCCCTTGCCCATGAGCTCGAAGGCCACGGATGCAACGGCATCGTGCTCGTCAGTCTGCACGAAGATCCAGATGTCTCGATATGCGTCAAGGTCTGCCGCGCCGGCGGCCTCGTCGCGCTCAATCGAGATGGCGTTGACGGGGCAGGCGTCGACGCACCCACCGCACAGGATACAGCCGTCGGTTACGCGGGCACAGCGATTGGGGCGCTCACCCTCCACCACAATGCCGCCCGAGGCGCAGGCGCGAACGCAGCGACCGCAGCCGATACAGGCTTCGCCATCGATAATCAGCCCGCTCATCTATGCCATCCCCTCGATAATCTTGGCAAGTTTTACCGCCTGCTCGGACGCCGTTCCCTCAACGGCCTCGCACGTTTGGTCACGGTCGGGCACAAACGAGCGCACGACCTGCGTCGGTGATCCGGCAAGGCCGCAACGCGAGGGATCGGCGTTTACGTCGGCAGCGCTGGCCACGCGCACGTCTGCATCCTCGGCCGCGCGAATACCGGCAATACTCGGCATGCGCAGCTGGCCAATCTCCTTGGCGGTCGTCATCGCACACGGCATCTCCAGGTACACCGTCTCCTCGCCGGCATCGCAGCCGTGGACGAGCGCCAGCGAGCCACACGTCGTAAATCCCGCGCTCTGCACACAGCTCACGTCGGTCACGCAGGGGACCCCAAAGGCGCCGGCCAGCTCGGGGCCGATCTGGGCCGTATCGCCGTCCACTGCCATCTTGCCGCAGATGAGCAGGTCAAAGTCCTCATCGAGTGCCTCGATGCCGCATTTGAGGGCATAGGTGGTGGCTAGGGTATCGGCGCCCGCAAAGGCTCGGTCGGTCAGCAGCAGCGCGTCGTCGGCACCGCGGGCGATGCAGTCGCGCAGCAGCGATTCGGTCGCGGGAATGCCCATCGACACCACCGTCACACGCACGTCCATGCCAAAGCCGATAAAGTCGTCCTTCAGCGCTAGCGCACATTCGAGAGCACTTGCATCGAAGGGATTAATGACCGCCTGCTTGCCATCACGCACGATAGTATTGGTCTTGGGGTCCATCTTGACCTCGGTGCTTCCGGGCACCGCCTTGACGCACACCACCATATGGAAATCACTCATCTTCACGCGCCCCCTTTCTGGACGAGTTCATCCAAGAGCTTCTCCGTAAACAGGTTGCCGCGACCCAGCTGGCCGGCAGGATCGAGCTGGAGTTTGAGGCGCGCCGACTCGACCATAGCCTCGTGGCCGTACATCGTCTCCAAGAAGCCCGCCTTGATCTTGCCGACGCCGTGTTCGGCAGAAACGGCACCGCCCATGGCCGTGACCTCGGAAGCCCACTGGGCAAAGAGCTCTCCACCACGACGGTAGTCTTGCGCATCGCGCGGCAGGATGTTCACATGCAGATGGTTGTTCCCGATGTGTCCCCAGGCAGCAGACTCAAGCCCGCTTTCGGCCAGCGTGCGGCGATAGAGGGCCACGACATCGGCAAGGCGTGCATTGGGCACCGACATATCCGATCCCAGCTTGGTAATGGTGGGGTCGGTGCGGCGACGCTCGTCGATGAGCATGTTGACGCTCTCGGGCACCGCGTGGCGGAAGAACCGCTGGCACTCGCGATCGACTTCGGTGCGGGCGACCCATGTCGCATCGTCGCGGCCGCCCGCAAGCTCCAGCACCCATCCCAAGTGGTACAGCTCCTCGGTCGCCTGCGCCTCGTCATTGCAATCGAGCTCCACGTAGACACATACCTTGGCCTCTTTGTCGAGCGCCGGCAGCGAGGCAAACGCCGTCGACTGCTCGCGCTGGCGACGTAGAATATCCAGGGCGCCAGCATCGAAGTACTCGATGGCAGCCGCATGGGACAGGACAGGGCGCACGGAATCGGTAAAGGACACCGCCTTGTCCTCGCTATCGAAAAAGCAACTCACACCCCAAACGACCGCAGGCGCCGCCTGCAGGGCAATCTCGAGCTCGGTGATAACGCCGAGCGTGCCGCACGCGCCGATAAAGAGGTCGATGGCGTCCATATCGTCCGCAACGAAATAGCCTGAGGCATTTTTTGTCTCGGGCATGGTATAGCCGGGAAGATCGAGCTCGAGCGTACGGCCCTCTGCCGTCACGAGCGACAGGTGGCGGCCCTGGGCAAAAGCCTCGCCGCGCTGAAGCTCAAGCAAATCGCCATCAGCCAGCGCGACGTGGAGTCCCGTGATATGCGGGCGCATGGAGCCGTAAGCGTAGCTGCGGGCGCCGGAGGCGTTGCATGCCGCCATGCCACCCAGACAGGCAGATGCCTCGGTGGGATCGGTGGGAAAGAACTGCTCGGGGGACTCTTGGAACTCCTCGTAGGCCTCAAGCGATGCCTGGTCCCAACCAGCGGTCGGCAGTACCTTCTTGCTCAGCTGCTTACGCAGCTCCGAGAGCACAACGCCCGGCTCCACGCGCAGCAGAAATTGGCCTTGTTCATCGCGGCGAAGGCCCAAGTAGCGATTCATACGGGAAGTATTGAGGATATGCCCACCGTGGGGCACGGCACCGGCGGCAAGGCCGGTTCGGGCGCCCTGAACCGTTACCAGGACACGCTCGGCATGAAGCGTTTCCAAAATGGCACGGACCTCGTCTTCCGTTGTCGGAAACGAGATGCTCGATGCTTCGCCCGATGCACGAGATTCATCGCGGCCATACTCTTCGAACTCATCGGTGAAGGGTTTAATGGTTGCAGACACGCGAACTCCCCCTTTAGCTAACTACAGTGTTTGCAGGGAGATGTTACCGCATCGTTTCGTCGACGTGTTCGAGACCGTCTCCATAATTGGCGATTTTTACGTTTGTGCAATTCGGCGAACGGCAAGGCTTCCTCGGCAGACGATGCTTTTGACACATATCGCCCCGCCGTCGCCGACCGCTCGATTGTCGCTCGAAAAAAGTTGAAGTAATTTTTTCCACCTTTTACCTGCGGAGATGTCAATCCGTCAAGCATTTGGTCAGAAATTGGTCAAGTAGCGGCTGATACGGTCGGCGTCGACAGCCAAAACCGATAGAAGTTTTGGCCCCAGAAGCAGGGAGGTTCCCATGGCATATTACTGGCCCCAGTACGGCGTCGCCATCGAGGTCGACGACGATCCCTATCTACGAAGAGGCGTTCCCCGATACGGCGGTCTACCACGTCACCACCGATGTTATCTGCGACCCCGAGTCGTTCTCGGCGCTCGCCCACCACATCGCGCGTATCCACGACATCGAGCTCCCTCACGACTTTGACGAGCTCATCTACTCGCGCCGCCTGATGCTTCACATGCTCTTTGGAGCGGACCCGTCCACGTTCGCACGTGTCTACACCACCAAGGACGCCGCATGAGTGCAAAGAAGCCGCCCCGCCTCGCAGGACTGGGGCATCGCAAGAAACTCGTCGTTGTCTGTCTGGCTATCGTCTGCGCCCTCATCGCCGTAGGGCTATACGCCTGGCAGTCGCAGCCCGTGCCCGAAGCGGGCGCCTCAGTCACGACGGCAGAGGGTAAATCGCGACAAGAAATCCAAGATGAGCTCGATGCCATCGTCCGCGACAACATGATGACGATTTCGGTCGCGCCGGTCGCTCAGCTACAGGAGGACGGCAAGCTGCGCGTCAACGTGCAAAACGTCCAAGACAATAAATTTCCCCAGCGATTCCGCGTCATCCAAAACGACGAGACCATGTACGAATCCGGTGTGGTCGAGACCGGCAAGACAATCGAAAAGTGCCCCGCCGGCGACATCAAAGAAGGCGAGGCATACATCGAGATCCAGGCACTCGATGCCAAGACCCTCGACAGCCACGGCAATCCGACACGTGTCAAGGTACGGGTTGAGCAAGCCGAGAACTAGCTTTTTCGGCCGACGCGGCACCGCACGCAATTCACCAGCATTCGTCCAATCATCGC
>ERZ773194.4486-NODE-4486-length-10903-cov-2.224926_pt1 | contig 10903 bp, 6 predicted proteins | sample MGYA00511240_ERZ773194 | MGnify/ENA primary metagenome ERZ773194 (study PRJEB29015, sample SAMEA2737774) | human gut metagenome | biome: human gut; feature: human-associated habitat; material: faeces | place: China | collected 2012 ... | reverse complement strand
GCAGGGCGGCAAGCTGCAGCAGGGATGTGAGAAAGAGCAGCACGGCTTCTCCGGGCATATCACGCAGGCAGGCGGCACAGTTTTGGTAGTCTTCTACCCATCTGCCTGTCGCTGCGCGCAGACGCGCGGCTTTGCAAGCACGCAGTTTTTGCAGCAAGCCGGCAATCAGAGCGCTTGCCCGCGTAAGAAGGCGTGGGGACAGGATCGCGCACAGAAGCAGGGCCAGCAGACTAAGATTAACGGCAAAGCCAAGCAGGAGGAAGGTGCCCGCAAAACCGGAAGTTTGCAGGATAAGAGCATGAAACCGCAGCAAACCGATGGCCGCGATGGTGACAGCCGCCGCTTGGAAGGAAGCCAGTTCCATAGCTAAAGCAGCAGCGCCGCGCGCTGCCGAAATACCGTCTTTGTGCATGTGATAGAGCTGCATGGGCTGACCGCCGGAGGCAAAGGGCGTGATGCCGCTGAAGAAAAACCCGGTCAACGCGTAAGGAAGCGCCTGCTTGCTGAAACGAACGCGCGCCCTTTTGCTGTCAGAAAGCACTGTTTCCGCGCACGTTTGTGGTGAGCGTCCGGTCAGGCGCAAGCAGCGCTGCAGGTTGGCCGCTTCGCAGAGCACAAAGACGACCATGCAGCCGATCGCCGCGGCTAACGCGGAAGGACTGCAGGTTCGCAGACAGTCGAAAATTTGCGTGAGGCTGCTTTCGCGCAAAATAATCCAGAAAGTGAGAGCGACTAGCAGCGGGAACAGAACATAACGCGTCTTTTTCATCTTCCGCACCCCTCACTTCTCTCAGCTTGGATTGACAAACCGCACAGCAGGTCTGCGGTCTGCACCTGCTGCGCATACCGGCAGCTAGCGCTTTGCGGCAGATACAGCTTGTCTATGGTGTCAAACTGCCACCCTTCGGCGATCCAAAGCGGCAAAAGTTCGCGAAGTGCCTCGATGGTTCTCGCAGGTGCGTGTCTGCGGCCGTGGCCGTCATGCAGGCAGATGATCTTATCCGGTGCAGCCTGCGCGCGAAGGCAGGCCGCGATCCGGCCGGCACTGCGAAAAGCCTTCCAATCCCCTGCCATTACATCCCAGTGAACAATCTGCAAACGGTATTTTTCCGCAAGCTCCCTGGTATGCCGGGTGGTATGTCCCCAAGGCGGGCGGTAAAATCGCGTAGAAATTCCGAGATCATGAAGAATTGTCAGTGATTTTTGGAAATCCCGCGCCGCATAAGCAGGTGTCATCAAATAAGCGCTGACGTGCGCGGCGGAATGCAGACCGATCAAATGACCGGCGCATCGCATTTTCTTCATGATGCGCGGGTTCTTCTCCGCGGATTTCGCGACAACAAAAAAGGATGCACGAATCTGATGCGCCGCGAGCAAATCAAGCAGGGTGTCAGTGTAATTCGGACTTGGACCATCGTCAAAACTTAAAAAAAGCCGTCGGGGTATGCGCTTTCTCTCGTTAGCGTTACAGTGCAACATCATAGTTTTTCCCCTCCTCTTTGTAATAGTCGAGCGGACAAAAAGAATCAAAGCTTTGCGACAGCCCTTGCATGCGCGTCCGGCATTGCCTCAATGCGAGCGGGCTGGAAAGCAGTGTGCTCATGCGATTAAGAATTTCGTCAGCCTTCGCGTCGCTGAGTGCTTTCTTCGCACTTCCGCATCCCCAAATGACCGTACCAAACCCTGCTGTCTCAATAAACTGCGCGTTTCCGATTTCTTGCTCCAAAAGCGGGTCAATCACAAAGAGCGGAAGGCGCGCCGCGATTGCCTCGAAGGTAGAAATGCCGCCTGGCTTTGTGATCAAGAGATCCGCGCGCTGCATATAGTCGCAGACATTATCAACAAAGCCGAGTGCCTGTATCTGCGGAAAATGTCGCTGCAGATATTTTCGCAGCCTGTGGTTATTCCCTGTAATGGCTGTAATCTCCCAATCGCCGCGTTCCTGCATGCGGAGAAGTATTTTTTCGTGCAGCGGCAAAAGTCCAAACCCGCCGCCCATCAGCAAGAGTCGTTTTTTCACGGCGTCCGCACACGAAATTTGAGATTTCTTTTGACTGCTCTCGCAAAAAGCAGACAGAACCGGAATACCGCAGACAGTGATACTTTCGGCAGGAACTCCTTGAAAGAGCAGGGCTTCCTTCGTGGAACGCGCGCCGACAAAATAACGGTCGCAAGCATCTGCGTACCATTCCTTGTGGAATGGAATATCTGTAATATAGGTATAAAGCGGAAGCTGACATCCGCTAATCTGTTTATACGCGGCGAAATACTGCGTGCAGATCGGCAATACGGAGATAATAAGATCAGCCTTTGTTTCCGCGAGCAAACGATGAATTTTGCGGCAGGAGGCTTTTTTAAGCGGGGCCGCGCCGGTTCGCTCAACGGCTTTGTTAAGCATATTGTAAAGTTCTGCGCAGTACGAGACCATCAAGTGAAATCCGCCGTAGATGCTGTTTGAGGTATGCGGAAACAGATAAGAAACCAAGTCAACGGTTTGCACATCCACCTGCTCGCCGCGCGCCCTGACTTTTTCCTCAATCGCGGCGGCGGCCTTGATATGTCCCATACCGAAACGGCCGCTTAAAATCAAAATATTCATATCCAAAATCCCCCTTGTTTGTTTTTCCTTTGTTTTTTAGCATAACAGGAAAAAATGAAAAAGTACCGAGTCAAAAAATAAACTTTTTCGAAAGAAAGTTTACGATTTTATGACGCTGCACTCACCATAGCAGTTCCGTCGTTTTCACAACCGGCTCAAAAGCAAGAAGAAATTGCGCCTTTTGTATTTCCAATGGCTTAGCAAATTCGTTTTGCGTCCTGGATGCCGGCATGTAATTCAACGCCATAAACAGAAGCATTGTGAGAAAGCTGAGTGCTGCAAAGACGAGCAAGACCACGGCCATGGCTTTCAGCACACGTCGCGCGCGGTGGTTTCGGATTGCAAGCTGCGCGTTGATGCGGGCAAGTTCTTCCGCCAACCGATCCCGACTTTCTTCATTTTCAAGCGTTGCCCCCAAGAGCTCCCCTACCGTCGTATGCAGAACATCGGCAAGTGCCGCAAGCTGCTCGGCGTCCGGTACAGACATCCCGTTCTCCCACTTCGAAACGGTCTGTCTGACAACATGGAGCCGCACGGCTAAATCCTCCTGCGAAAAGCCGCGCTCCTTGCGTTTTAAACGGATATTTTCGTGAAGCATGGATATGCCCTCCTTTTCTTCTTTGATTTATCGTCATTTTATCAGCAGCATACCCGTTGCGGCAAGCAACGCAAATGAACATTTTCCTTTTGGCGGGAAGATTGCGATGTGAAGGTTCTTTTGCGCTTCCGTGCGCGGCGTAGGTTCTCCCTTGCCGCCTGCTGCTTCGAGTGCGATAACGCCGCCTTTCCCCTCTTAAAACAGCGGCGCCTGTGTTTCGTAATGTCATAGTTTAACACAATGGGCATAAATTCTTTGTTAAAAAAAGAATCACTCCCCTATTTCATTTCGCAGCTTGCAGAGAATGCTCTTTATGCGGCGGCTAATGGCAGATTGCGTGACCCCAAAACGCTTTGCCAGTTCTTTCTGAGAAGCATGAAAGAAGAAATGTGACAAAATCAATTCTTTTTCTTCCGCGCTTAACCTCTCAATGGCGGTATGAAGCCTTGTTATTTCATCCTTTTCCTCCATCACTGTTTCCGGTGTTTTGTCTTTCCCAAAAAACAGCATTCTGCTTTCAAAGCCTGCTTCTATGCACGCTTCAAAAGATAAAAGCGGTGTTTTTTCTTCTGTCTCCGTCAAGTAGCGTACGCGGCGGCAGATCTGATAATGCTCACGGTATGTGTCTTCCGGCACTTCAAGCAGCATGCCTTGTATAGCGATATAAAAACAGCGACAAGCCTTTTCGCTTTCTGCGGACTTTTCTGTTTCCGCTGTGCCTTCCTGCAGACTGCAAAATTCTTCATAGCTGATCTCGACATATTCGCCGTGTCGCAGAATAAATACTTTTTTAGGTATATACGTCATGGTTTTCTCCTTTCATTCTAAAAGCAAAACATTACTTTAGAATGAAAGGAGGCGCGCGTACTTGTCTAAGAGAAAAGCACGCGTAGCGAAATCGAAGATTGCGTGACCTCAAAACGCTTTGCCAGTTCTTTCTGCGAAGCACGAAAGAAGAAATGTGACAAAATCAAGTCTATATCGCGCATCGATATTGCCCGTACTACAAAAACAGAGAAACTGCAAAGTTTACACCCGCTTTGCAGTTTCTCACTTTAAGATTTCAGCTATTCTATCACCTTTTACCGTTTTTTCTTTCGCCATGCTGCCATACAAAGGCCGCCTGCTGCTCCCGCGCAGAGGAGTATCCAAAGAAGCGGATTTCTTTCGTCGCCGGTCTTTGGAGGATTGTCCGGTCGTTTCGGAGTCTTTCCTTCGCTATCTCTGTCTTTGGGCTTGTTCGGAAACTTCCCCTCACCATCACGCCCCGGATCTTCTGGATCTTTTGGATCTTCGGGGTCCTGTGGCTTTAGTACGTTTGTGATTGTGTTTCCACTGACGGATGACATATATCCCTCCGGCACATAAACTTCCTCAACCGTGTATTGATACCCCATCGGAAGGAATTTCCACGTGTGTGACCAGCTTCCTTCCTGCAGGAGAACAGTAGAATCAGAACCCACGTACGGATTCCCGTTTTGCAGCAATCTGACATAGATTTGCGCGGGGCGTTTTCCGGACGCGTTGTTCTCATCCTGCCAGATTTTTTGTACGGTATAGCTTGTCAAAGCCGGTGGCGGAGAATACGGTTTCACCTCATTTTTGGGTGTAACCTTTACTTCATAATCCCACGCGCTGCTCGCGTCCGCTTGGTTTGGAAGAGAAACTAACATCGCTTTCTGCAAATATGCCGTATATCCCGGAACGCGGATTTCGGACTTCACCGGAGCAATCAGATACAGTCCAGTTTCAAGATTGGAAAACAAAGCCTCCCCGCCTGTGTTTGTTTTCATTTTGAGCGGCGCGCCGACTTTTGTCGGATTTGCCTTGGTATAGGCAAGCAGCGCATCTGCCGCGTCCTTCCACGCAGCCGCGGAAAGTTTATTGAGTTCAACCGCTGCGTCAGTAAACCCATCTGCCGGTACAAACTTCGCGCCGGAAGTTACCCGCGCGACGCGCCAAACTTCAAGTTCAACATCCGCGATAGGCTTCATCGCGCCTTTTTCATCGTAAAGCTCGCTGACCGTAAGGCTTCCCTTTTTATCCGTCTGTATTTCCGACGCGGCAAATGCCTGACGCGAAAAACATATGACCAAAAGTACCGCACATAAGAGCACTGCCGCGTTTCTTACTGCATGTCTTTTTGTTTTTATCATTTCATCACCTCCTAGTCAGGTTTTCTTTGTTTTTTTAAGATTATCGCAATGGCGATGGTTGTTATGAGCAGGATTCCCAAAACCGCCAGTCCGTAAAAATGGAGCCGGAAGAAACTTGCTGTATTGTTTCGCGCGTAAAAATCCGAGGGTTTCTTGATTCGTTCTCCGCGGACAAGCAATCTATGGCTGTTGACGGAATAAGGGGTGCAGGTTAACAAAGTCACATAATCTTTTCCACTCACAATTTTTAAATCATCGGTGGCTTCCGGCTCTTTTACCGTAATTTTGTTTACCCTGTAATATAACTCCTTATCCAGAACATATAGCACGAAAATATCGCCTTCTTCCATTTGGTCTAAATCGGTAAAAAGCTTTCCGCTGGGGAGTCCCCTGTGCGCGGATAATACCGCGTGACTGCTTTTACCTCCCACCGGAAGCGATGTTTGCGGCAAATGTCCGACCGCGCGCGCAAGCACGTCATCGTCTACCCCATGCATGACAGGAAGTTTTAACTTGATTTTTGGAATCTCAAGATATCCCATGACGCCGTCGCCGCCGAGATTCAGAAGACTTTCATAAGTCTCCCCTCTGCCGCTTTTACTGCTTCCGCTAAACGGCTCCGCTACAATCGCGGCCTGCACAAAGCTTCGGTTGTATGCCCTTGCCTTCTTCCATTCGTCTCGCAGATCCTCCCGCGAGAACTCAGATATCATTTTTTGATAATCCTGCACCATCTGCGTATGCATTCTCGTCTTCTGATAATTCCCGAGAATAGGATACGCGGCGAAGGAAACAGCCGCCATCAGCAGTAAAACAATTGGCACAATACCTTTTTTCTTTTTCATCTCCTGCTGTTCCTGCGGTTACTGCTTGTTCTGTTGTCTTCTGTAAATGAGTACGACTGCTATCGCTGCCGTAATGGTTGCCGCCAGAAGGAAAATCATCGTGCCGACGCTACCTGTAAACGGAAGCGTATAGTCCGGAGAGTTCGCGATATTCTTGACAAGATATCCTGCTCCTTTTGCGCCTGCGGTAATTCCCGCGTCCTGCGTAAGCGTTCCTGTCGGCTCTCCGGCACTGTTTAATTCCGGTGTGATGTTCACCGGAATATTTTTGTCAATGATATGGTAATCGGTCGGAGCAGCTTCTTCTGTCAAGGTATAGATTCCTGCGCCAAGACCTTCAATGATGAGCTTGCCGCCTGTGCCGGTGCTTACGGTCTGCTCTGCATCATTTGGCTTTGCATCTGCAAAAATCGCGGTATAGATATTATTTTCCGCATTCTGTACCTTGAAATACACGGTCTTACCGGCTGCTGTCTTTAGACTGAACTCAGCGCCCGCAAGCGTCATGCTTGGATCTCCAAGCTCATATTTGGTAATGTCAAGGCCGTATGTATAAACAACTGTCTCATCTTTTGGCAAAGTTTTGGTTTCATACTTTCCATCTACGATTTTCGACGTATCGTGAGAATATGTGAGATCCGCCTCGTTTGGATTTCCCGGAGCGCCGATTACGGCCGCTTCATTCAGCAACGCGGTGTAGGTAATCTTAAGACTCTGATATCCCTTAATCTTCTCGTAATCAAAATCCATCACGACGGTCGTTTTTCCGGTCGTAGGATCTTTTGTATCTGTTACGTTGGCAGCATCTGCGATTCGTGTTTCTCCGGTATCGTTTACGCCGTATACAGTAACTCCGTCTGTGTAGGTAAGCCCTGCGCTCATAGTATCGGTAATTTTAAATACCACCATGCGGTCATCAATGTCCGCTTTATATTCCGGTACCGGTGTCGTTAAGCGGTAGGAAATCGTATCTCCGATGGAAGCAGCCGCGCTGTCAACAAGTGCTCCGCCCTTTTCGATTTTCTTTTCAATGCCGGTGCTTGAGCTTTTCGCTGCAGCCTCTACATCATAGGTTCTGGTTCCGTCTTCGTTTACCTGTGGTACTAAAACAAGCATCGGATTATAGATTGTAAAATCGTTTGCTTGCGCCTGCATCGCAATGTAATAGCAGCCGTAATCCACGTTCTCTATGTGCACGCTTGTTCCCTCTGCTGCGACTGTCGCACTAAATTCCGATGTCGGCACGTCGGCTGCGGCGGTGATATGCTGCTGCGCCGCGGCAAGCACCCGTCCGCCTTCCAGCGCCGCAAAAGCCGAAGGGTTTGCGACGCCAAGCGCGGTAAAGACGGCACTGTACTTCGCGTTCAATTTATTGCTAAAATTCACACCATCTGCGCTTTCCAGTTCAACAAGCCTGTATGCCTTTACTTCGGTTCCCGCATGCAGCCCTGTGATTGTGATTGTTCCCTTTGCAGGTGGTGTCGCCACCGGTGTGAGAAGCGGTTCGTCCGCTGTTGGCATAAGCCGAGCTAGCGTCTTTAGCCTTGCCCTGATTGGATTTTCACTTTCTTCGTCACTGTTTGGGACATTTTCATCGTTTGCCTCGTCTTCCATATCCGCAAAAGCCGACGTTTCTTCAATCAAATACCGAAGCCCGTCCATAGGATCAAGCGGTACGGTTCCTGCGGCTGCGGCAGTCTGCATCGTGCCGATAAGCAGCATAATTATAACGAATACTGATAAAATCTTTTTCATCTCAACCTCCTTATTATAATGACTCATTACTGTTTTTTTTGCGTCGCAGAAGTACAATTGCAAATGCAGATAACAATGCTGAGATAGCTGCGAATCCTGCTACACCCATGCCGCCTGTTTCCGGCATTTCAATATTTTGTTCAACAATGCGATTTATGTATACAACCTCATGGTTTGTATCTCCTGTTACGGTAAATATAATCTCACTTGCATCAGTTTCAGAACCTTCATCAAGCCGTACCGAGGCTGCATATCCTTCTGCCTCTGCTTCCGTGATGCGAATCTTTGCGCCTGTATCTACATCTTCAAATACTGCCTTCTGTTCTCCGGTCAAGTTGAATCTTCCCTCGGCATCCGTATAGAAGTAGATTTCTTCGCCGTTTAACACAGGCTCCCATCCGCCGAGGGTTTCCTGATACAGTTTGTACGGCATACCGGAGAACGGTTCGAAAATTGTGCTTGTCCCAGCCTCGTCCGTCTCTGTGACCTCATGCAGCGCAGTAAAGGTAAAGCTATCTGATGTGTTTCCGCCAAGATTGTTCTTGTACACGCTGAATCCGCCGGTCTTATGTACATTCACAAAATCTGCATAGTTTACGGAGTAGCGACCCTCCTCCGGTGTTCCATCCTTGGTAATCGTTCCCGTCTGCGTCGGCTTATCACATTTATAATCCGGATGCGTGGTTTCTGTTACCGTGTACTCAGCTCCCGGATCGAGACCGGAAATAAGGATTCTTCCGCCGCCGGTCATCGTGATTTTGCCGTCTTCGGTTTGGTGCCTTCCCGGAATGAGCATGCCGTCTTCCGTATAAATCTGATAATCGCCGTTGTAAGAAACGCCGTTAATCGTTACATGGAAAAAAAACAAGTCACTTGGACTTCCGCCTTCACGGATCTTGTTAATCTCAAGGAGTCCCTTTTCCGTGTAAAGATTGCTGAAGTCGATTCTTTGAAGCCCATCGAACATGGTTCCTGCTGCAGTTCCCTCACCGACTTTGATTTCCGGTGCTTCTTCACCTTCTACATAGGTAGATGTGGTTGGAATCTGCTTCGTGTAGCCCGCCTTATTGCGCTCCGTCAAAGTATACTTACTTCCCACCGGAAGTTTCACGCTTGCCTGCTGCCCGCCTTTCAAAGAAATAACACCGTTACTTGTACTTAATGTTTGTGCATCTCCATCTGCGTCAGTATCTGTCAGCGTATATTCACCACTGTAGGCATTTCCATTTACCTTCAGCTCGAATTCAAAGGAATCTTCACGGTTTCCGCCGATGTTGCTCTTACTGAATATCAGGGCCTTCTCAATCTTGTCATTCACAAAGGTTTCAATATTCTTGTTTTCGCCTTCCTCGATGATTCCCGCAGCATATAATCTCTGCTCATCATAATCGGTACGATCCTCTTCGATAATCTCGTATTTCGCGCCAATCGGTATTCCCGTAATTTCAGCCTGCTGTCCGCCTTTTATGCTCAGCCATCCGTCCGATGCGGTATTGGTTGTTGTCTTGCCTGCGGCATCCGTGACGATGTAGTCTCCCTTGTATTCGGCCTCATTCAGCGTAACCTTGAAGCGGAATATATCGTTTGCGTCTCCGCCGTTTTGAACTTTCTTAATGCTAAGCCCGGCTGCCTTTCTGGTGTTTACAAATGTCGCTAGATTGCCAAGGTCTGTGATTTTGCCCTCCGTTCCTTTTTCTTCGGTCAAAGAGTACTTGTCGTGAGCAATTTCCTCAACCTTATATTCCGAGCCTAGTGGAATATCCTTCAAGACAGCCAACTGTCCTGCCTTGATCCGCACCTTTCCATCGCTAATCTGTATGCTGTCACCAGTTTTACCGTTCTGCTGAATGCTATATGTACCGGCATACGGTACATATGCAGTGTCTCCCGTCATTTTAAGACTTACCAAAAACTCAAATACATCTTCCGCATCTTTTGCCTCTGCACCGACTACCGTCTTGCTGATGGACAACCCGGTGTTTTTGATTGTGTTCTGGAATCTGATCGAAATATTCTGATTAAGGGTTCCGCTTGCATTGTTCGTTGTGCAATTGCTTACATAATTTGAATTTTCAACTTCTTCCACGTAGTAGGTTGTGTTCGGTAAAATCCCCTCTATTTTAGCACGTTGGTTGCCCTTGAGTTTTATAATTCCATCCGTCGTTTGTGCATTCTTCCAGTCTTCCGGCTTCAGACTATCCGAAGGTGAAACAATTTTGTACGAACCGCTGTACGGTTTTTCATTCAGGTAGACCTTAAATGTAAACTCATCGTTTGCATCACCGCCGACATTGGTTTTGTAAATGTTGAGGGCAGATAAGGAACTATAACTGTTTGTAATCACTGCCTTCCTTATTGTGCTGCTTGTTGTCTCGTTTCCGGTTATAATGTGCGTAGTGTTATCGTCGTATCCGGAATACTCCGTCTTATACAGACCCTCCGAATCCAGTTCGGTGACTCGGAACTTATTGTAGCCCGTCTCCGTCACGGTCAAGGTTTCTTTCAGCCCAATCGTAGTAAGGCCATTGCTGACAGCTACTGTACTGCTTTTTCCATTCTTTAAAACGGTTATGCTTCCATTGTATGGCATATAGTTGCCGTCGATATTCACCTCGATTTTAATCGGATAGCGTTTGGAAAGCTCCGCAGCCGGAATTGAAGCTGACTTCCATTTCTTTTCGATTTGGATTTGATATGTTTTATCTGTTACATCATAATTGTTTGTCACTACATTACTGCTAACTCCTACTAGTCCATTACTTACTTTTCTGTAGTTTATATATCCAAAAACTTGCTTTGCATTTGTAACAGATGTATCTCCGTGGGTATAAGTAAATGAAGCCTTATCCACACCATAAAATGAGGTTCCTTTGCTTGTAATCTTTATGTCATTCTCTCTCAAGTTAGAAAATGATTTCTTCGATTCTGTAAAGCATACTTTATAAACGGG
>ERZ773194.4479-NODE-4479-length-10928-cov-20.890463_pt1 | contig 10928 bp, 9 predicted proteins | sample MGYA00511240_ERZ773194 | MGnify/ENA primary metagenome ERZ773194 (study PRJEB29015, sample SAMEA2737774) | human gut metagenome | biome: human gut; feature: human-associated habitat; material: faeces | place: China | collected 2012 ... | reverse complement strand
GCGTGGAGCCCGGCTTCGGCGGGCAGAAGTTCATGCCCTCGGCGCTGGACAAGCTCCGCTGGCTCAAGGCAGAGCGGGAAGCACGCGGCCTTTCCTACCTGCTGGAGGTGGACGGCGGCGTGGATGCCGCCACCGCACCCCTGTGCGTAGAAGCCGGTGCCGACGTGCTGGTGGCAGGCAGTGCCGTGTTCGGCGCCGCCGACCCTGCTGCGGCTGTGGGCGCACTGGCCAGCCTGTAAGGAGGCCCGTATATGGATGAAGCTTTGATCCAAGAGCAGGAGCGGCAGCTGCAAAAGACCGGCCGGTACTATAAGCACGTTTTCTGGCTGTGTGTGCCGCTGCTGTGCATGGCCTGCTATTTCTATGGGGCGCGTCCGCTGCTGCTGTGCGGCATCGCCCTGCTTACCGGCAACCTGTGCGACCGTCTGGTGGCGCTGCTGCGCCATCGGGTGTACACAAACAGAGATTTCTCCAACGAGAGCTTCAGCCTGATCATCGCCCTGCTCATGCCCGCCACCGTGGACATCTATGTGCTGGTGGTGGCAGTGCTGGCGGGCGTATTGATCGGCAAGGAGGTCTTTGGCGGCTACGGCAGCTATCCCTTCAACCCCGCTGCCGTGGGCTACGCCGTGGCGGCGGTATCGTGGCCGGAGCAGGTGGTGCGCTACCCGCAGCCCTATACGCCGCTGCCCCTGTGGAACGCCTCTGCCGTGCCGGTGAGCAGCACCATCGAGGATACCCTGCGCAGCGGCGGCATCCTGAACCTGAATGCCCTCGCCGTTGTGCTGGGCGAGTTTGCTGCCCCCATGGGCACCGGCGCGGCACTGGTCATTCTGGCCTGCGGCCTCGTGCTGTGGACCCAGAAGGACGTGCACATCGGCGCATCGGCAAGTTTTCTGATCACCTGCGGGCTCATCGCCTTCTTCTTCCCGCGTCAGGTGGGTCTGGCGGACAGCACCCTCTTCAGCAGCCTGCTGCCCCGCCTGCAGGGCATCCGGGACGAGCTGCACACCGGTGCGGTGCTGTTCTGTGCGGTGTTCCTGCTCAACGAACCCTACACCTGCGCCCATCACCGGCTCGGACGCATCCTGTACGGCGCCCTGGTGGGTGCTGCCACCATGGGCTTCCGCTATTTCGGCGTGTACGAGACCGGCGTCTGCTTTGCACTGCTGGCCGTCAACAGCGTGTCCGCGCTCATTGACCGCACCGAGGAGCGGCTGTACCGTCTGCTGCACCGTCTGCCGTCCGAACGAAAGGAGGCTGCGGAATGAAAAAGCGTACTGCGGAACTGATTTTAAAGGACCCCGAAAAGTTTGCCCATCATGACCGCGTGTTCCTGAATAACCCGGTGGTCATGCAGGGCATGGGTCTGGCACCGCTGGTGGTCGTGGCTACCACCGGGCAGAACGGCCTGATGCTGGCGGCGGCGGTGACGCTGCTGCTGGTGCCCTCCCGCGTGCTGGCCTGCCTGCTCAGCCGCCTTGTACCCCTGCGGGACGAGGAGCCTACCCCGGAGCAGCTGCAAAAAAAGCTGCTGCCCCGCGCACTTTTGTACGCAGCCAGCGCCGCTGTGGTGTACCTGGCGGCATATCCCATTTTGAACTTCGTGTTTGGCACCGGGCTTTTGAACCTTGGCATCTACCTGCCCATGCTGGTGGTGGAGCCGCTTCTGACCTACCGCTTCGGCCGCGTGCAGGAGACGGTGCACAAGGCCGTTTCCAAGGGCGTGCGCATCACCGTGGGCTACGCGCTGCTGCTGCTCGTGGTGGGCGTGGTGCGCGAGTGGCTCAGCCTTGGCACCGTGTTCGGCGCCCCGGTGGGACGCTGGGCGCTGCTGCCGCTGGCTAAGATGCCGGCGGGCGGCTTTATCGTGCTGGGCATCCTGTGCGCCATCTGGCGCGCTGCGGCTGCAAAGCGCAAGGAATATCTGAAAAAGGAAGCACGGGATACCCTGACCGTGCACTACCAGAAGGAGGGAAACCGCGAACCGTGAAGGAAGTTGTAAGCAGCTCGGCAGTGTTTTTCAGCTATGCACTGCTGGCCATTTTTGCACAGAACGCTGTCTTTACCCGTGCACTGGGCGTGTCCCGCATGGTGCAGCTGGTGGGGGACGACCGCACCAGCAGCGCCTTGTTCGGCATGATGCTGTGCATCACGCAGGTGCTGGTGGCGCCGGTGGCTTTTCTTGCCGGGCGGTTCATTGCCCCGCTGGATAACCGCGCCCAGCTGCGCCCGCTGGTGTATATTGCCAGCATTGCCGTGGTGTGTCTGGCGGAGCATCTGGTGCTGTGGCTGCTGCGCAGCCTGCCCCGCCGCGCCCAGCTGCTGCGCATCGTGCCGCTGGCCGCGCTGAACAGCGGCGTGCTGGGCACGGTGCTGGTGGAGCGCACCCAGTCCTTTACCCTTGGCCAGAGCCTTGGCTTTGGCCTTGGCAGCGGCCTTGGCTATGTGCTGGCGGTGCTGCTGGTCACCGAGGCGCGCCACCGCCTGCGCAGCAAAGCCATCCCCAAGGCATTCCGCGGCCTGCCCATCACGCTGGTGTATATCGGCGTGCTGGCGCTGGCGATCTATGGCTTTACCGGACATTCCGTCATCCTGTAATGCAGACAGGGAGGAAAAGATACCATGGCTAAGAATAAACGTCAGAAGGTCAAGCATTATCACCGCAGCTTTTACAGCCGGGAAATGCGCGTTAAGCGCGGCATCGGCATCGTGGTGCTGGTAGTGGCAGTGCTGGCAGCAGCATGGTTTGCCGCACCCCATGTGCTGGATTGGGCCACCCACACATGGTATACCGTGGTCAAGGACCGGGACTTGGAGGCCGAAAGCGCTTCCCGCGCCGAGGCAGCAGCCTCCTCTGCGGCGGCAAGCAGCGCTGCCGCCTCACAGGCAGCGTCTGAACCGGAGCCGGAGGAGGAAAAGCCGCTGGACGGCAAGGCCATTACCGGCGGCAGCTGGGCAGAGCTGGACGTGACCACCCTGACCGATGAAGCCGCCATCCGCACCGCCGCCCGACAGCTGAAGCAGCAGGGCGCAGACTACGCCCTTGTCACTCTGAAGGACGCCGCTGGCACGGTGTATTATGCTTCCGGCGTGGCAGCTGCTGCCCAGAGCATCACCGAAAACCCGGTGGATGCGGCCAATATCGCCGCCATCCTGCGGGAAGAGGGCATCATCCCGGCGGCACAGCTTGCCGCCTTTACCGACCCGGTGTCGGTGTACACCGACCGCAGCATGGGCGTGCACTACGATGGCAACAGCCTCTGGCTGGACAACGTCAGCGCAGCCAAGGGCGGCAAGGCATGGATGAACCCCTTTGCCGCAAGCGCGGTGCAGTTTGTCGGCGACCTCATTGAAGAGGTGCGGAGCATGGGCTACGAGCAGGTGGTGCTTACCGGGGTGCAGTTCCCCAACATCATCACGCGCAAGCAGGACTTCGGCGCTTCCGGCGGCAAGAGCCGGGAAGGACGCGCCGCCCAGCTGACCGCTGATATCGCCGCATGGCAGACCCGCTTTGCAGGCAGCGTGACCCTGTGGGTCAGCTACCCTGACGCACTGTGCACCGCTGCCACCGATGCCCTTGGCACCACCGGTATGTCTCTTGGTATGGAAAATCTGCTGGTCACCAGCAGTGCCGCGCTGGATGCGGACAGCCGCGCTGCGCTGGAGCAGGCCGCTGCCGACGCCGGTGTGCAGCACATTGTGGTGCACGACACCACAGCATTCCGCTGAGAAGCGGCTTTTATAAAGAGGGGAGGAAACGACTATGAAACCGACTACCTGTTTTGCACCCGCACACATCCTGCTGCCTTCGGAGCAGGTGCCGCTGGAGCAGTGGGGCTGCATCGCCTGTGACCAGTTTACCAGTGACCGCAGCTATTGGCAGCGGGCAGAAAAGACCGCTGCAGGCGCACCCAGCACCCTGAACCTGATCCTGCCGGAGGTGTATCTGGAGGACGGAGACGCCGACGCGCGGGTGGAAAAGATCCACGCCACCATGCAGGATTACGCCAAAAATGTGCTCACCCGGGCGGTGGATGGCTTTATCTATGTAGAGCGCACCGAGCAGAGCGGCCGGGTGCGGCAGGGTCTTGTAGGGCGTGTGGACTTGGAAGCTTACAGCTACCGCCGGGGCGAAAAATGTACCGTGCGCCCCAGCGAGTGCACGGTGGAAAGCCGCATCCCGCCCCGCATGAAGGTGCGTACCGGCGCTGCGCTGGAAACGCCCCATATCATGATGCTGGCGGACGACCCGGACTGCACCCTCATCGAGCCCATTGCCGCCCACAAGGACAGCCTGCCCAAGGTGTACGAGGGCGAGCTGATGCTGGGCGGCGGCCATGTGGCAGGCTGGGCGGTGGAGGACCCCGCCCTCATCGCACAGATCGAAAACGCGCTGACCGTGCTGGGCAGTCAGGAGGAATTTGACAAGAAATACCCCGATGCCACCCGCCGCGACCCGCTGACGCTGGCCGTGGGCGACGGCAACCACTCGCTGGCTACCGCAAAAGCCTGCTGGGAGGAGCTGAAAAAGACTCTGACCCCGGAGCAGGCAGAGAACCACCCCGCCCGCTGGTGCTTGGCAGAGGTGTGCAATGTGCACTCCCCGGCTATTGAGATCGAGCCCATCCACCGGGTGCTGTTCAACGTGGACTGCGCCACCGTACTGCTGAGCCTTATTACATGGAGCGATTCCAACATGGCAGGCTGCTGCTTTGGCGGCAGCAAAAAGCAGCCTTTTACGCTGGCGGGCCCCCACATGGCCAATGTGCTCAGCTTTGAGGACCCCACCGAGCCGCTGACCGTGGGCACCATCGACGATTTTATTTCGGATTATATCGAGCGCCACCCGGAAGCAAAGGTGGACTATGTGCATGACGAACCGGCTGTGCGTGCGCTGTGCAAGCAGGGCGCAGTGGCGTTTTTGATGCCGCCTTTCGCCAAGAGCGACCTGTTCCGCGGCGTCGTGATGGGCGGCGTGCTGCCCCGCAAGACCTTCAGCATGGGACACGCGGGGGAAAAGCGCTACTACATCGAGTGCCGGAAGATCACAGAATAATAGGAGAACCATGACATTTAAAGAATTGAATCTGTCCGCCCCGCTGCTGCGCGCTGTGCAGGAAGCGGGCTACGAGACCCCCTCGCCCATTCAGGCAGCGGCCATCCCGCCGGTGCTGGCAGGCCGGGATCTGATGGGCTGCGCCCAGACCGGCACCGGCAAGACGGCGGCTTTTGCGCTGCCCATGCTGGACCGGCTCACCGCCAATGCGCCCCGCCGCAAGGGCGCTGTCCGTGCGCTGATCCTGACCCCCACCCGGGAGCTGGCCTTGCAGATCGGCGAAAGCTTTGAAGCCTACGGCAAGTACCTGAAATTGCGCAGCACCGTCATCTTTGGCGGCGTGGGGCAGGCTCCGCAGGTGGAAGCGCTGAAAAAGGGCGTGGACATCCTCATCGCCTGCCCGGGACGGCTGAACGATTTGATCGGGCAGGGCTTTATCGACCTGTCCGCACTGGAAATTTTTGTGCTGGACGAGGCCGACCGGATGCTGGACATGGGCTTTGTCCATGACGTGAAAAAGGTCATTGCAAAGCTGCCCGCCCAGCGCCAGAACCTGATGTTCAGTGCCACCATGCCCGCCGAGATCGAGCAGCTGGCTGCCGGCATCCTGCACGACCCCGCCTTTGTCAAGGTGGACCCGGTGTCCAGCACCGTGGACCGCATCCAACAGAGCCTGTACTATGTGGAAAAGGGCAACAAGAAGCTCTTGCTGCCGTGGCTCATCAAAAATCTGCAGCCGCCGGTGGTCAATGCGCTGGTGTTCAGCCGCACCAAGCACGGCGCGGATAAGATCGCAAAGGACCTGACAAAGCAGGGCATCCCCGCCGCCGCCATCCACGGCAACAAGAGCCAGACTGCCCGCGTCACCGCGCTGGAGGATTTCAAGTCCGGCAAGACCCGGGTGCTGGTGGCCACCGATATCGCTGCCCGCGGCATTGATATCAGCGAGCTTTCCCATGTGTTCAACTACGATCTGCCCGAGGTGCCGGAGACCTATGTGCACCGCATCGGGCGCACCGCCCGCGCCGGTGCGGACGGCACCGCCGTCAGCTTCTGCGCCCCGGAGGAGCAGGAGTATCTGGCAGGCATTGAAAAGCTGAACCGCCGCAAGATCCCGGTGGTATCCGGCCACCCGTGGGACGGCGTGCCCGCCCCGGTGCGCCCGGTGCTGCCCGTGCGCGGCAAAAAGCCCCGCCCCGAAGCGGAAAACTTGGCCGAAGCGCCGAAAAAACAGGCCGAAACTGCGCCCGCAAAGGCTGCAAAGGCAGCTGCGCCCGTGCCGAAGCAGGAGCCGAAGGCTGCAAAGAACGCGGTGCCTGCAAAACCGAAAAAAGAGGAAACACTGATGCAAGACAGCAACGCAAAGCGCGGGGTCCGCAACGACCGCCGCGCCAACAACCGGGGCGCAAACGCCCCCAAGGAAGCGGCAGCGCCCCGCGCCCGCCGCGAGAATGCCGCCCCCGCCCGGGGCAGCAACGCCCAGCCCAAGTTTGACCCCCATTTTGTCAGCGCCCCGGAGGCTACTCCGCTGCGCCCGGCACGCAAGACCCCTGCCGCTCCGGCAGCATCTGCCATCCGCAGCGCACAGGAGCTCCAGAATAACCAGAACGCAAACCGCAGCGGCAGCCGCCGCAACGACCGCAGCGACCGGGGTGAACAGCGCAATGCCCGCCCTGCGGCCCAGAGCAATAACGCCCGCCCTGCCCGCAGCGAGCGCGGCAATGCCGGTAGCCAGAGCCGCACCGGCAGCGCACCCCGTGCCCCCAAGGCCGAGCCTGCCCGCCGCGGCCGCAATGCCGCCGCCCGGGACGAGGACCCGGGGCTGATGCTCATCAGCCGCCGCCCGCCCCAGCAGAAGTATACCAGCTTTGAGGAGTATATGGACGCCCACGGCGGTGCCACCGCACCCATTGAGGATCACAGCGAAGAAGTATGAGCCGGAACGAAGCCTTTACCCCGTGGCGGTGCCCCCTGTGCGGCGGTGCGTTGCAAGGGGAGAACGATCTGAAATGTGAAAAAGGCCACTGTTTTGACCGCGCCCGGGAGGGCTACTGGCATCTTTTGCCGGTGCAGAGTATGCGAACCAAAGCCCCCGGGGACAGCAAGGAGATGGTAGCTGCCCGCCGCGCCTTCCTGAACGCCGGATATTACGGCATCTTCGGGCAGGCGCTGGGGGAGCTGTGCCTTGCCCACGGCGTGCCCGCCGCGAAGGACGCCCCGCTGCATCTGCTGGATGCAGGCTGCGGCGAGGGCTGGTACGACCGCTGCATCGCGCAGCAGTTCGCGGCGGCAGAAAAGCCGCTGCAGCTGGCCGGGTTCGATATCGCAAAGCCCGCGGTGCGGTTGGCGGCAAAGGCGCTGCCCGCCGCGCAGTACGCGGTGGCGTCCAGCTTCAGCCAGCCGGTGCGCACCGGCTGGGCAGACGTGCTGCTGAACTGCTTTTCGCCCTTTGCACAGGAGGAGTTCAGCCGGGTGCTGCGCCCGGGCGGGCGCATGATCTACGTTGTGCCGGGGGCAGAGCATCTGTACCAGATGAAGGCCGTGCTCTACGAAAAGCCCTACAAGAACCCGGTGCAGCAGGTGGAGTACCCGGGTTTCCGCGCCATCGACGAGCGGGAGGTGCAGGGCACCATCACCGTGCCCGCCGCCCAGCTGGAAGCCCTGTTCGCCATGACCCCCTACTACTGGAAAACGCCCCGCGACGGTGCCGCCCGCCTTGCGGCTCTGCCGCAGCTCACCACCACCATCGCTTTCCGCTTTCTGGTGTTTGAAAAGTTGTAATAATACAAAAAAGGACTGCCGTGCAGAGTGCATGGCAGTCCTTTTTTGTACCCATTCTCATGCTTGTTGATTTTCACAAGAACTGACATACTAATATATCAATTTCACACAAAAACAACAAAATCTATTTACAAGCTCGTTATATTGTGGTACGATTTGTGCAGATTTCGATGGCATGATACAACTGGAATGTCTATCGGGCCCGGCAGCAGGGCGTTTGCTGCACAGCTTTGGGCGGCTTTGCTCTGCACAAATGAGCCGTCTGCATTTAAAAGGAGAAATGATGATGAACAGAAGAGACTTTATGAAGCTTTCTGCCGCTTCTGCTGTGACCATGGGCGCAGTGGCTGGCATGGCGCCCGCATCCTTTGCTGAAAACGCTGGCGTGCACACCGATGCTGAGGTGCAGGCCATGGTGGCAGAGGAACTCCGTCTCTCCCGCGAGGTGGCCTTTTATCCGGCTGCTTTCCGGGGCGATTTTGACAAGTTCTATGTGCTGTTCCACAAGCTGTCCCGTGCTCAGTACGAGAAGGTGGACGGTGCACCTGTGCCCGGTATCAACGCCTCCCACTACGATATGTGTGTTGCTCTGACCAATGCCCGCAAGGCGCTGCACCAGATCAAGGACCCCAAGAGCACCGTTTGGGAAATTTGGGGAGATCAGATGGCCGTGGAATCTCCGCTGCCCACCAACTGGGAAAATTGCTACGATAACGAGGGCTTCCGTCCCTTCCTGAACCCGTACTTGCTGCGAGATCAGGGCAAGGTGAAGGGCAACGTGATCATTATTGCAGGCGGCGGCAGCACCCACCGCAACAACGTGGTGGAAGGCTACCCGGTGGCCGAGTTCTTCAACAAGAACGGCTACAACGCCTTTGTGCTGCAGCGCCGCGTCAACCCTTATGCCGCTGTGGATCAGCAGCTGGATCTGGCCCGTGCTATCCGCTACATCCGCCACAACGCCTCTGAAAAACACATCGGCAAGACCGATATCATGATTGCTGTGGGCTTCTCTGCTGGCGGCATGAATGTGATGCAGGTGGTGGCCGACCAGTTCGGCACTACGAATACCCCGGATAAGGTCTACCCCAGCTACGTCTGCGATGCTGTGGACCATGAGAGCGCTGACCTGAATGTGGCGATTCCCATCTACGGACTGTTCGTCACTGGTCTGAACTTCACGAAGAACCCCAACCTGCCTCCGGTCTTTGGTGTTGTGGGTCAGAAAGATGGCCTGAGTGCGATGATGCTGCCCTCTCTGCCGGAGTGCGCAAATATCTTCACGGACTTCAGCTTCTATCTGGCACCTGATGCGCCCCACGGTGTGGGTCTGGGCACTGGCACCAAGGGCTATGTGGATTACTACACCCAGATCGCCCAGTGGCCGGATATGGCTGTCAACTTCATCGAGAGCCGTCTGGGGCTGATGGAAAAGAAGATCGACATGGACTCCGTGGGCTTTGCATGGTAAGCTGCCCCGACAGGAGTACCTGAAAAACAACGACCCGCCGCATCTCTTTCAGTGCGGCGGGTCGTTGTTTGTAAAAATGTTATGTATGATACTCCATCCATTTGCCCTTCCACGCATACAGGACCATGAGCAATGCGCCCAGACCCCAGCTGACGGGGTAGAGGATGAACACGCCCTCGATGCCGGAGAAGAAGGGGAGCAAAAACTGGATCCACACCACACGGAACAGGCACAGCGAGACCAGCAGCACCACCATGGGTGGGATGCTGGCACCCGTGCCGCGCACGGCACCGGCAAGGCCGTGCAGGATGCTGAGCAGGAAGTAGAACGGACAGAACCACCGCATGGCCAGCTTGCCGTAGGTGACCACGGCCTCGTCGGCGGTGAACAGGTGCAGAATGGCGTCCTGTCCGGCCAATAGCGCCGCGCCGGTGCAAAGGGTGTAGATGACCCCAATAGCAAGGGTGACCCACACCGAGCGCTTTACCCGGTCCAGACGCCCCGCGCCGTAGTTCTGCCCCACAAAGGTGGTAGCTGCCATGCTGATGCTGCTCACCGGCAGGATGTTGAAGCCATCGATCTTCATGTAGGCTGCAAAGCCCGCCATGGCGGCGGCGCCGTAGCTGTTCACGCTGGCCTGCACCAGCACGTTGGAAAAGGAGATGACCATGTTCTGGATGCCGGTGGGCAGGCCCACCCGGATGATGCGGCCTGCCATTTTGCGGTGCAGCCGGATGGCGGAAAGTTCCACCCGGCAGGCGTCCTCGCTTTTCATCAAAAAGCGCAGGCTCAGCACGCAGGACACCAGCTGGCTTAAGTCGGTAGCGATGGCAGCGCCCGCCACCCCCATCCGCAGCCCCACGATGAACACAAAGTCCAGCACGATGTTGGTCACCGACGCCCATGCCAGATACACCAGCGAGCGCCGGGAGTTGCCGGCGGCATTCAGGATGCCGGCGGTCATGTTATACACCACGCTGAACAGCACCCCGCCAAAGTAGATGCGGATATAGGTCACAGCGTCGGCCAGCACCTCGGCGGGGGTGTTCATGGCCACCAGCAAAGCGCGCCCGCAGGCAACGCCGCCCACCGTCAGCAAAAGCCCCATGACCACTGCAATGGCAAGGGCGGTGTGCACCGCCTCGCGGGTCTCCTTGTGGTCGCCCGCGCCCAGATACTGCGACACCACCACGCCCGCACCCACGGCAAGTCCCTGACTGAAGCCGATGAGTAGGTAGATGGGCGACCCGCTGGAGCCCACGGCGGCAAGGGCATTGCTGCCCACAAAATTGCCCACGATGATACTGTCGGCGGTATTATACATCTGCTGCAGCAGGTTGCCGAAGATCAGCGGCAGGGCAAACAGCAGCAGGCTTTTTACAATGCTGCCCTCGGTCATAAGGGTAGCGGTATTCCGTGTTTTTACGGCGGCCATGGGGTTCCTCCTCTCAGCGCAAAAAATCGCTTGTACCCCCTAGCATAGCACAAACCACGCCTTTGGACAAGGGGCGGGGCTGACGATTGAGAGTGTGCGCTCCGCAGGGAAAGATTCTGCTAGCCGAGGGATGTTCTCTTTTGACACCAAAAGAGAACCAGAAAAGTGCCAGCGATTTCGAC
>ERZ773194.4470-NODE-4470-length-10962-cov-5.214358_pt1 | contig 10962 bp, 2 predicted proteins | sample MGYA00511240_ERZ773194 | MGnify/ENA primary metagenome ERZ773194 (study PRJEB29015, sample SAMEA2737774) | human gut metagenome | biome: human gut; feature: human-associated habitat; material: faeces | place: China | collected 2012 ... | reverse complement strand
TCTTAATGTTTCAACTTTCTGATAGAAAGCAATTTTGTCGGATGCTTCACTTGCCGCACCGTCACCGTTTACAAGCTTAAACGCTTTAAACTTGGAGGGGTCTTTTCTGTCGCAGATACCGCTTGTGTACTGGCTGTATCCCTCACGGAGAAGAATATCCGCGTCATTTGCCGCAATGTTAAATCCGAACGTTGTGCCGTTTTCAAGCTTAATCTGTTTGATGTAATTGCTCGGCACTTTCATAAGATACCTTGTAAGACCGAGCTTGTCGTTTCTTATAACGTTTACAAGCTGCTCGTCAACAATACTGCCCACTTTTGCGTCGGACGCCTGATACAAATACGTTTCAAGACCTTTAGGTGTAAGACCGAAGCCGAATTCGTAGTCGTCGTCACGGTAACCTGCCGTTGTGCCCTCCGCAAGACCGTTCATAAGGGTATCAATAGCTAACTGAATTGAGTCGCCCTGCCACAGATTGAAATCTGTAAACGTGTTGTTTTGTACCGCGTCGTAAACGTCGGTCATAACGTAAATGTTGTCTTTGTTCCATTTCATAAGAACTTTCATCGAACGGTTAAGACCGAGCCACGAATTAATATCACTCGGATTTTCGGGCGCTTCGATATAAATGGGATATGCGTCCTCCCAACCCGAAATATCGCCGTCAAATTCCTCGGGACTGTAATTCTTCTCGTCATACGTCATAATTCTGAAGTCAAGCAGTTTTTCCTGACTTGCAAGCTCGCTGCCGTCCGAATCTATAACGCTTATCTTGAACGAATATTCGTTGAACGGCACTTTCTTGTAAGAATTAATCTTAAATTCAACATTCTGTGTTTCGCCGCTCGGAATACTTATTTCCTTTTCGGTTTCGATATCCCAGCCGTCGGGCGCGGTCAAAACAAGCTTGCCGTTTACCGTGGATTCAAACGTATTCTTAACTTCAAACGTTATCGAATTAAGGTTTGAAAGCGTGTTTTCCGCAGCTTTAAGGTCGATGTCAACAAGCGATTTGAGAATAACCTCAATCTCCTGTTCTTTTACAACCTCGCCGTCCTCTTTGTAGAGGATTTTGTAAATGTGCGTGCCTGCCTCGCCGTTTTTCGGCGCGGTTCCCGATACTTCAACATCGGTATATCCGCCTGATTTCGCGCTTACCTTTACCTCGTCACCTATCGGATTGCCCTTTTCATCAGCCAAAACCGCAGTGCCGTCAAAATCTTTATTTCTGAAGTTTTCAAGCTCCGCTTTGATTGTATAAGTTTTGCCCTTATACATTGTCTGTCTTGTCTGAGTTGAATATGTTAAAATTGCTCTCGCCGGATCGGGTGTTTCGTATTTTTGCATAACGTCCGCCAAACCGCAAACCTTGTCGGAGAGATAAGCGTAATATCCTTTTCTTTCCGCAGCGCCGCCAAAGCTGCCCAAATCGTTTATTTCGCTTATGCGGTTGGTGTAGCGTTTCGCATATCTGAGCATTGCGTCCGTAAACAAAAGCGAAGCTTCCGGCTCATCGCCTTTTTTGTCCGCCGCGGCATTTGCCGATTTTTTGTAATGCGTAATGCCGAGTGATGTTCCGAGGCGCATATTTTCGAGCGACGCAGACATCGACTCGCCTTTTTTGAACATAATAAACGCTATAAGCGCAGCGTTTTTGTCGGTGAGATTTTCGCTCTGCATAGCCGAATCGGTAAACGAAACTGCCAAATCGAAATATTTATCCAAATACTTTTTGGTATCGGAGTAACTTCCTTTGGACTGTGCCGCCTCGTTTGCCAAATCGTTAAGAGGCGCAAAATCAAACTTGTCGCCGAGTTTTTCGGTAAGCTCGGTGTAAATTCCCGATATATCGTGCGCAATCGTCTTCATATAAACACTGTCGGGCAAATTGAAAATATAAACGGGAGTTTTGCCGATTGTAACGGTTTTTCCGTCAAGTTTGTTGCCGAAAATATCGGTCGCATACTGATTGTCCTTTAATGTGTATTCCTTTTCTTTTTCCGCGTCGGTAACCCAGCAGATTGCAAACGGATTTTTAACACCCGCTTTTTTGTAAAGGAACGATTTCACACCCTCGGTAATTTCAAATTCGCCTACATAAAGCGAATCGTTCGCATTGTTGTTGTAGAACGAAAGCGACGCAACCGACGGCTTCGGACGGTCGTTGTATTCAAAAAGACCGAATCCGTGCTCAACATAAGTTTTCTGAAGTCCCTGGTCACGCGCCGAGAAAATATCGGTCATCGCAAAGCCCATTTCATCATTGTAAATAAGCATTTTAACCATATAAACAAGCTGCTGCTCCAAGGTTGTTGTGTTGTAAGACTCCCAGGTAGGCCAGCCGACTTCGGTTACGGCAATGTCAAACCAGCCGCCGTATTCTTCTATCTTTTTAAGATAATCCGGAACCCTCACTATAAGACGCTCATCGGGGTCGTACGGATATGTATACGGGTGAATGGAAATTTCGTCCGCGTACATAAGAGCACCGTTTCTGAGCATTATGTCATAGTTCTGATCCATTTTGTCCGGAGTCATAGAACCCACCATAACAATGTTGTCGGGCAGTTCTTTCTTTATTTTGAACGATGCCGCATTAGCCATCTGCGTGTATTCCAAAAAGTTTACTTCGGGATACCAGTAGTTGTTAAGGCTAGGCTCGTTCCAAAGCTCAAATTCCGACACTTCGCCTTTAGGATTCATAACGCTGTCATAAAGCTTTTTGACTCCGATTGCATAATCCGCGTAGCCCTCGATACCGTCGCGCGTGTTCGGCGCCGCCATTTTCTGGTCGGTATCGCGATTTGTAACAACCCTGTTGCCGAATCCGACTTTAAACGGAGCAACAGAAAGTCCGTTATCCCCTACCGCTTTTGTATAGTTGTATCTCGCGTCGTCAAACTTATACACGCCGCGTTCTTTTTCAATCCAAGTCCACTCGGGCGAATATCTCACCTTTGTAAAACCTGCCTCGGCAACGCGCGGAACAAATTCAACAAACGAATCAGCAGTGGCACGTTTTGTGCTGCCGGGTTCTTCTCTGTGCCACGACGGCATACCAAGACCGATGCGCGAATATATGTCGAGAGGTGTTCTTTCGTAATAGTCGATAAGACACACTCTCGCACTGTCGTAGGCTATAATGTCATCGCCTCTCTTAACCTTTACATCAAGGTTGTTAACGCCTTTTTTCTCGTTTTTGAGCGATATTTTTTTACTGTAAGCCTTATTCGGCTCAACCGTTACGTCAATTTTTCTCTCAGTATCGCCGTATGTATACTCAATGGTATAATCTCGCTTTGCAGAGTCTGTGTGCGAAATATCGACCTCAAAGTAAGAATACTCGTGATCCTGCATATAATAAGGCTCGTTAGGAATTGTAATATTCGCATATTCGTCAGTGCCTTTTACGCTCTCGTATCCCAAACGTCTTAATTTTTCGGCACTGTAGCCGGCTTTTGACATTTCGTCCGCGCTTATGTTTTTCAAAATCGCAGCGCTTACGTTTTCGCCGATTTTTGCACTGTTAATTCTCACATTTTCAAAAAATTCTTTCGTCAGTACGAAAATCGGACGTACACCGGCACTTGATGTTGCGTCGGTGGAGGCGAATTTGCCCCAGTTTGTGTAAACACCGCCGCCCGAAATCAAATTGCCTTTTTTGTTTCCGTCACCCGTTCTGAGCCACCAGTCAACCTGATTATCGTGGTCAACCGTACCGAATTTTTTGTAATAACCGTTATATTCCTCAAAGCTTAAAAGCGAAATTCTGCAATTTACGGTGTAAGCCTCGGGGCAGTTCCCGCCTGCGTTTCCGCCCTCGGTTTTCCAGTTTCTTTCCGCAATGTACGCGCGCATACTCTCAGGCACTGTTTCATTAAAAAATTCGTTGTTGAGGTAATGCGCAATGTTGTTTTCATCTGTCGGGTCAAACTTTTGCGTGCCGTCCTCGTCAAACGGACGCGCGTCATACACCTTGTTTGTCATAACCAAAAATCCGTCCGAAAGGGTATCGAGCAGAACAAATTCGTTGGTTAAATCGTCCTCAAGCGTGAAAATATTTTCGTAAACCGGATATGTCCAAAAATCCGTAAACTTTGTCGTCGGCACGCTCACCGCACCGACAGACAAAGGAAAGCAGGCAAAAGATGTTATCAAAACCGCAATCGCGGTAAAAAGAGATATAAGCTTTTTCATATTTGCCTCCTTTTATTTGTAAACAACCGCAAGACGCGGATAACCCGTTCTTGTGTAGATAAATATTTTTGATGCCTCGCCGAAGGTGAGGTAATCTTTTATCGCGTTTGTATTCGCTCTGTATACCATATCGTTTTTGTCGTGAACGGTTCTGTCAACCGCATAAACCGTTGCACTTGTAAGGTCGGTATAGCCGATTTCCGAAAAATCGGAATATTTATAGTCGCTGATGTTTTTGCCTTTTGCTATTTCTTTTTCAAGGCCGTCGTCGTCAACCAGCAAAATAAGCGTGTTGTTTCTGAAAAGAACGTTGCCGTATTTGTAGTTTGAACCTGCCGCATACGTCAAAGTCGAATGTTTTTTAACAAACTCACTATCGGGGTTAAAGGACAAATCCTTTGCGTAAAGCACGATTTCGCCCTTATCTATAACACTGTTTACAATGTGAATAAGAACAATGTCGCCTACTTTTGCGTCCGCAAGAATTGTTTCGTCCTTTGTTTCGTATTTTCTCAAACCGCCGACATAGCTTGCGGTTTCAAGCACGTTTACGGTATCACCCTTTGCGTTTACCGTTTTTGTGATTGATTTTATAACGTGCGCTTCGTTTCCAGTGATTTTCAAATCGTTGTCCTCTTTAAAGAGAATAGCTTTTGCATAGTGCGAACCGTCGCCGACCGTGTAGCCCGTTACTCTGTAGGTAACATCGCTCCAGAATTCGTTCATTGTCGTAATTCTGTATACTTCATCGTCGTCCGCTCTTTCAGCCTCTTTGGGCGCTACATATATAACCGCGTTGGGGTCTGCAAACCATATTCCGCCAAAGGTTTTGTTTGCACTGTAATAGCGCAAATCCGCCTCTGCGCCGAAAGTATGAAGCTTGCTTCCCACAGCGTCGGGAGTTTCGATTTTCTTTACAAGACCTTTTTCGTCAAGCTCGATAAGGGCAAGACCGCTTTTTGCCGCCGTGATAACCGCCGGAACGGTGTCGTTTTCGATAATGTTTTTAACTCTTGTGCCGTTGAGCATTACGCTTTTGAGCGACTCCAAGGTTTTAACATCGCCGTTTTTGTCCATAACCTTGATGTTGAGTGCGTTTGCCGCACGGTCTTTGTCAATATACGCGTCAATTACGCACACGAGATTGTCAATTTCATTGCCCGATACAAAATCGGTGATTTCGCCGAACGCGTTGAGATAAGCAATACCCTCCGCATTAAGCTTGATGTTTGACGTGTTAAACGACGCGTCTGCCGCAACCGCAGCCTCGCCGCCTTTTATGCCGTAGTATTTTTTGTTTCTCACTTCGCTTACCGACTCGATTTTGCCCTCTACCGTCTTTTTGGAAACATAAACGGTCAAAATCTTTTTATCGCTGCTTTCGGCATAGCTTAAAACGTCGCCGCTCGCAAGCTTTGAAAACTCGGTCGCTTTGCCCGTTTCATCGTATATGCGGATAATTTTTTCGTTTTCGTACGGCATAAAGTTTATAACGTTGCCGTTGTATTTGTCCGCCGCGGATTTATCCACAGTGTTAACCGCGCCGACAATCATATTTTTGTATTCGTTTAAAAATACAACGTCATATGTACCGTCGCCGTTGTTGTCAACAAGCTTTATAAAACCGTAGCTTATGTCGAATGTGTTCTCGCTGTATGTGTTTATCGCTCTGCCGTTGTAAATTATGCTTGCATTTACCGGAATTTTCACCTTTTTGGTGTCGTCGCCTTTTGTGTAATATTCTATTTTTCTGTCCGAAAGAACACCCTCCGCAATATCGTTTGCGTCAATCAAAAGCTCATCGTTGTACTGCTTTGTCATATGAAGCACTTTGTCGCAGTTTCCGTTTTCTTCGGTGTAATAGAATTTAACGTTGTAACCCAAATACAAATCAAAATTTTCATCGCATTTGTATCTTACATCGTCAATAGTCACAAAGCCGTTGTCAATGTTTTCAAAGCTCTGCAATGCCGTAACACTGTTTGCGGTTACAACACCCTCCGAAATAAGAATTTTTTTCGCGGTGTGAATCCAGTCCTCATCGCGGTCGATTTCATATTCGGTGTTGTTGTTTACAAGCTTAACCTTCATAACGTTGCACTCAAAAGCGTCAACAATAAGCTTTGCCGCTCCGGCAGGTGTAAGCTTATCCGAAAGCGGCGAAATACTGTCGCCCTTTAAGCCTGCCTTTATGCACGACATAACGTATCCGGTGGGATAGCCGCCCGACGCTTTTGCGTCCTCGTCGTAGCCGAGTGCCGAAGCCAAAATTTTGTACGCTTCTTCGTATGTTATGGGACGGTCGGGATAAAAGCTGCCCGCGCCGTCGCCCGAAACAATGCCGAAACTCTTTGCGGTGTAAAGAATTTTGCCGAGCTCACTGTCGGCGCTTACATCTGCAAAAACGCTCATAACACTGTCGGTTGAATATATTCCGTTTGAAACAATGTTTGTTATAAGACGTGTAAATTCGCCGCGCGTAACGTTTTCCGCCGCCGAAAATACATCAATATCCCAGTCGAGAATATCGAGCGCGGAAAGCGTTTCGATATTTTCGTCATATGCACTCTGCGGATTTTCCGCCTGCACAACTCCGTTTTCATATGCCGAAACAGGGCAGGCAAAAATCATAACGCATAAAACAAGTGCAATTATTTTTGTAATTTGATTTTTCATATTTTCCTCCCCTATTTAATCAAACTGTAAATCACAGATGCAGCCTCTGCTCTTGTGGCATTGTTTTTGGGCTTGAATGTGTTGTCCTCAAAGCCTTTAACCGCGCCGCTCTCAACAAGTGCCGCAACGTAGCCTGCCGCGTAATCCGAAACGCTTGCCGAATCGCCGAACGAAAGTGCGTTTTCTTTTGCCGCAAGCTTTGCCGCCTTTGCGCAAAGTGTAGCCATATCCTCACGCGTGATTTTCACGCCGACGCCGAATTTTTCCGCGTCAATACCGTTTGTTATGCCGTTTTTATAAAGCGACGCAACGTATTTGTATGACCAGTGACCTTTTGTATCGCTGAATTCACATTCCGCATTTTCGTCATAAAGACCGAACGCGCAGACAATCATTTTTGCAAATTCTTCGCGTGTGATATTGTTTTCGGGATTGAAGTTTCCGTTTTGGTCGCCCGAAACAACATCTTTCGCCTTTAACGCCTCAACGGTGTTAAATGCCCAGTGCGCGCTTGTCATATCGTTAAAGCTGCCTTTTTGCTCTGCCTGACCGTTGGTTGCGCCGGGAGAATAAAATCCGCCCGACGAGCTGCCCGAGCCTTTGGAAGATGACGAACCGCCGCCGTTTCCGCTGCCGCCGCCGTTTCCGCCGCCCTGATTTGCCTTTGCGGCTTCAATGTCGCTCTCGAGGGTTTCCATTAAAGTATAGCTTCTTTTAAGTCCCGAAATATACGAAGCGGTTTTTGCCTTGTCCGACGATTCGTAAACGTCGAGCGAGAACGGAATTGCCGCTTTGTAGGTTTCAATGTGCGTTGTAATTTCGCCGGGGCTTACAATATTTGAAATTGCCGCCAAAAGAAGATTTTCGTTAAAATATTTTTTAACCGTTTCAAGGCTTGTCAAATTTTTGCCGATAAAGTTTTTTACCGCCATAGCTTTAACGTCCGCATGATTTTTGACGTTTTTGTCGCTGCCCGAATATATTGGATAGCAAAGCTCATTTTCCAAACCGAAATAGCTTATGTACTTTTCAAACATCGGTATAACTGTACTGTCATCCGCATTTTTAAGCATTTCTATGCCGACGGTGAGATTTAACAAATTCAAAAACTCGTCGTATTTTTCATACGAAAAGGTTTTGCCGAGCATTCTCTCTGCAGCCGCCTGTTTTGATGACGCACCGAGGTCGAAATAATCGCAGTTGTTTTTGTTTAAACCGAAATATTTTAAATTTGCGTCAAGCTTATCCGCCATAACCGCTTTATCCGTCTGATTTGACAAAATATTCTTTAAAATATTGTCTTTCTCGCTTGCCGAGCTTACAAAAATCGGATTGTCCTTACTGTTTGCGCCGCTGCCGCTGTACGGTGTCACGGTTACGTAATACTCGTCCGATTCAACCTTATCAAGCATAAAATCAAAGGCGAATTTACTGTTTTTCGCATAATCAACCGTTGTGTAAACCACGGTATCGTCCGAAAGCTTTTTAACCTCAACGGTATATGCCGAGCTGCCGCTCAAAGAATCAAAACTGCCGTTAATGCTGATAAGCTCGGTTTCGGGATTGTACGAAACATTCACACTGTCGGCAAAAGCAGTGCCGTAAAGCAGAGCCGCACAAAGTGCCGATGATAAAATTCTGTTTAACTTCATTGTTATATGCACCCCCATTATCGTCTGAAATACTCAATGGCGAAAAGCGGTCTGCTATCCTCCGACAAAGCAAACAGTTTGATGTAGTTGTTTGCCGATGCCGCAATATTGTCAAGCGATACCGAATATGTTCCCTCGCCTGCCGAAACGGTTGTTTCGGCCGCATTGTTTATCGCAACGCATTTGTTTGTCTTTTTGTCGTAAACCGCAGCATAAAATTTCACTTTTTTCTCAGCGTTTGCATTTACCGAGAATTTCGCGTTTATGCCGGTCACCGTGTCAATGCTTACAATTCCGCCGATGTCTGTGCCGATAAAGCTTAAATCCGCGCTCGGCGAAACTTTAAACGCGCCCTCTGCCGAAATTGTTTTTGCCATATTCCCGTCGGTGTCGTACGGTGTAATTTCAACCTTTATGGTTTTGCCGATTTCATTATCGGTCAAAACATATGTTTCGCCTGTTGCGCCGTCGATTTTTTCAAAACCGTCACCGTTTGAAACATACCACTGATACTGTGTTGCGCCCTCTTTGCCGTCTGCGTCGGTATGCGAAAAATCATAGTCCGCATAAACCATATCGCCCGACGCCAAATGCCCCTTTATCGACGCATTTTCGCCGATGGGATAGCTTGCGGAAATGCCCATTTTTGCAAGCTCGTCTTTGGTGTATCCCATATTAAGCATATCATCATACGGCATAATTTCTTTCAAAACGTCCGCAAGCGCACTGTTTTCGCCCGCTTCGATTTTTACGTTTTTAAAGAAGCTCTCATCAAGATAGAAAACAGGTCTTTCAAGCGTCTGCCAAACGTAAACAACACCCTGCGCCTGGAATGATTTTCCTGATGATACAAGCCAAGTTGCCGGTACGGTGTATGTGCTGCTTGTATGTTTTGCGGTTGCAACCGTCGGATGGGGAGTTCTCGTCTGGAAGTTTGTAACCCTCCATTTTCTCGACGCGCCTACTGTGCCTATTCTTTCAACATTCTGCAAATATTCGGTAACCGAAATAAGTGCTAATTTGCTCTTTGACGCATAAGCAACCTCGCCGCTCTCCAAAATTCCGGCTTCGGTGTACCAAGTATGGTCTTTTATATAGCCGCCCTCGTACATAATGGGGAACTGCGCCGCAATATATCCATCTCTGTTAAGATAATATGCAACGGATTTTTTATTCGACGCGTCAAACGTTCTTGTCGGCATTTCGTAGTTTTTCGCGATAATAGCCGCGTCTGTGCCGCTGTATGTGCCGGGGTAGTATTTTTTAAGCTCGTTTACCGCCGAACCTTCTTCGGTTGTATCAACTCCGCCGTCATCAAGCATAACAAAATATCCGTCGCCTTCCTTTGCGTTTACGCTTTTGAGAAGTATGTAAGATTTTTTGTCGGCTTTGCCGTCCGCAGTGGTTACACCCTCCGCAATTTTAAATGTATATTTCGACGGTGATGTGGTGTCGATGATTGTTATATCTTTCGGTGTTGAATAAACGTTTGTAAGCTTTGTTTCAAGTTTCGATTCGTCAACTGCCGCAATAACTCTCAAAACGTCGCTGCTTCTTACTTCGTCGCCGAAAATTTCGTAAACATTTGCCGGAATAACCGCCGCGGTGATGTATTTGTCGCCGTATTCGTCGCCGATTGTGTATTCAAAGCCGTTTTCGCCGTCAATTACGGTAAATTCGCCGTCTTTTTCGTCCGACCAATACCATATAACACGCGATTTTGTCATATCGGGCGCACCGCTTACGGTGTCAAAGCTTACCGAAAGTTTGCCGCCCGTGAAATTATCACCGCTTATTTTAACGTTTTCGATAACCGGCGGCAAGGTTTCAATATACACCGCGTCCGATGTATACGTTTCGCCCTGACCGTCTATATTTCCAAGCGTAACGTTAACACGCACATATTTCTTGTTTAAATCCGCAGTAACGGTGAAATCTTTTTTGTCCGCACCGTCAATAGCGGTAAATTCGCCGTTTTCCGTATCGGAATATTCCCACAAAAATTTGCTGTATTCTCCCTGTTCAAAGCCGCTTGCCAATTCGTATTTTGCCGAAAGCGTGCAGCCAACTTGTGTTTCGCCGTCAACAGTGAGGGTTGCAATCTCGGTAGAACCTTTCAAAATTCCGAGTTTTACCAAAAGCTCGTCACTGTAGCCGATGTTTCTCAATGTGTCAATATCGTAATTTTTGATAATTTGCGTAACTTCCGCATCTTCTGTAAGATAACTTTCGTCAAGCTTCACGTTTTTAAAGAAATCCTCGCTGAGATAAAAACACGGACGTTCTACATTCTGCCAGTAAAATACCGCAGATTCGTTTTGCATAGTTAAAGTGCCTTTATTGTTTTTTACAAGCCAAACCGCCTTGGTTGTATATTTGCTTGATGTATGTTTAGAGTCTATCCAACCGGGATGTGCGGTTCTGAGCATAAAGTGAA
>ERZ773194.4466-NODE-4466-length-10968-cov-3.407862_pt1 | contig 10968 bp, 7 predicted proteins | sample MGYA00511240_ERZ773194 | MGnify/ENA primary metagenome ERZ773194 (study PRJEB29015, sample SAMEA2737774) | human gut metagenome | biome: human gut; feature: human-associated habitat; material: faeces | place: China | collected 2012 ... | reverse complement strand
GGGCGGTAAGCTGTCAGGCCCCGGATATCATTTTCGTTCTCTTCCAGATTCAAAATTGCCATATAGTCTTTTTTCATTTCTTTATCCTTTCCCGCTTTTTGGAGAAAAAGCTTGTGTGAAGCGTTACTTTTTTTAAGAGTTCTGATATGTCTTTCCTCCAATTCGATCATTTAGCCGACAATTTCAGCCGTAGCTTCCGCTTTTTCAGGAACAGTGATATTTTCACCGATCACTTCAATATCAACGCCGTTGCCGATACAATTGTTGCTCTCGACATGCACATTGCTGGCCAAAATGGATTTTTCAATTTTAACATTGCTTTCAATGACACTGTCAGACATAATCAAGGAATTGATAACAGTGCTGTTTTCTTTTATGACAACGCCCGGAAAGATGATAGAGTTGATGACCTCGCCGTAAATTTCACAACCCTCCGAAATCATAGCATTGTCAATTTTAGCCGTTTTTCCGATATACTGGGGCGGATAAATAGCGCTGTTGGAATAGATGCGCCAGGAGGTATCGTACAAGTCCAGAGTATTTTCCGATTTGAGCAGGTCAAGATTGGTCTGAAGAATACTGTCGATCGTTCCGATATCTTTCCAATACCCGTCAAATTTATAGGTATACAGCTTCTGGAAATTTTTCAGCATTTCCGGAATGATATTTTTCCCGAAATCATGAACAGAGTCCTTGTTTTTCTCATCTGCAAGCAGGAATTTTTTCAGTACGTCATAGTTAAAGATATAGATTCCCATGGAAGCCAGGGTACTTTTAGGATTCTTGGGTTTTTCTTCAAATTCTATGATACGGTTGTCGCTGGACACATTCATAATACCAAAGCGTTTGGCCTCTTTCAGCGGTACGTCGATAACAGCGATTGTGGCGTCCGCGCCTTTTTCCTTATGATAATCCAGCATTTTATCATAATTCATTTTATAGATATGGTCCCCGGATAGGACAAGGACATATTTTGGGTCATACCGCTCGATGAAATTTAGGTTTTGGTAAACCGCATTGGCTGTCCCCTTATACCAGTCGCCGCCTGCCTCGTTCATATAAGGGGGAAGGATACTGACTCCCCCATACCGCATATCAAGGTCCCATGGAGTCCCGATTCCGATATGCGCGTTGAGGTCAAAGGGTTTGTACTGGGTCAAAACGCCGACTGTGTCGATACCGGAATTAGCGCAATTGCTTAAGACAAAATCAATTATTTTATATTTTCCGCCGAAAGATACCGCGGGCTTTGCGATATTTTTTGTTAACGCGCCCAACCGGCTGCCCTGACCGCCGGCCAGAATCAAAGCTATCATTTCTTTTCTGATCATGAAACCACCGCCTTTGTAAATTTACCCATACCTTTGTATGGCGCCCGTCACGCCGGGTCTTGGTCGAACTTTGCTTTTAGGATACAGACAGAAAGGGGCGGGCAGTCGACCTGGATATGGAAGGGTTTTCCCTTATGGCTGCCGGCTCTCGGACGAATCATTTTTTTGTTTATCAAACCCGAACCGCCAAATTCCTTGCAGTCTGAATTAAAAATTTCTTCATAATCTGTAAACCTTGTAATACCGATTTTATAGTTTTTCCGCCTTACCGGAGTAAAATTCAAAATAAACAGGAGAAAATTATTCGGGTCCTTTCCCTTACGAACAAAGGATACCATCCTCTCTTCGTTATTATCATGCTCCAGCCATTCAAAACCGTCGTAAGAGCCGTCGGCTTCCCACAGAGCCGATTCCCGCCAATAGAGGGAAAACAGTTTTTGGACAAAATGAGAAAGACTGTCATGAGCGGGATATTTGAGCAAAAACCATTCCAGCTCATCATAATATTTCCATTCGGTAAACTGCCCGAATTCGCAGCCCATAAATAATAGCTTTTTCCCCGGATGTCCAATCATATAACCGTAAAACAGCTTTAAATTTGCAAACTTTTCTTCATAGCTGCCCGGCATTTTATCAATCAAGGATTTTTTGCCGTGCACGACCTCGTCATGCGAAATAGAAAGAATAAAATTTTCCGAAAACGCATACATGAGGGAAAAGGTGATCAGGTTATGATTGTATTTACGGAAATAAGGGTCAAGCGCCATATACCGGAGGGTATCGTTCATCCAGCCCATATTCCACTTAAAATTGAACCCCAGCCCGCCGTCATGAACCGGCTTTGTAACCATAGGCCAGGAGGAAGACTCTTCCGCAATCATCAGCGGATTTGGGAAATGCTCAAATACCGCTGCATTCAGCTTTTTGAGAAAATCGATTGCGTCCAGATTTTCATAACCGCCGAATTTGTTGACTGCCGAATTTGCCGTTTCTTTATCGTAGTCAAGGTACAGCATATTAGAGACCGCATCCGCACGGATTCCGTCGATATGGAAAACGTCAAACCAGTAAAACGCATTGGAAATCATAAAAGAATGCACTTCATTACGGGAAAAGTCAAAATTGGCGGTTCCCCAGCCTTTGTTTTCCCGCAGACGCTCGTCCGGGCTTTCAAAAAGATAATTTCCGTCAAAACGGTAAAGACCATGACTGTCCTTGCAGAAATGACCCGGGACCCAGTCCATAATAACGCCGAATCCGGCAAGGTGCAGCTTTTCTACAAAACACTTAAAATCATAGGGAGTACCGTAACGGCTGGTAACCGAAAAATATCCGGTGGCCTGATACCCCCAGGAACCGTCAAAAGGGTGTTCGGTGACCGGCATGATTTCCACATGTGTAAAGCTATACTGCTTGAGGTAGGGAATCAGCTTATCGGCAATATCGCTGTAGTTTGCAAACTCCAGTTCTTTATCCCGCTTCCACGAACCCAGATGCAGTTCGTAAATATTCATGGGAGAATGATAGGGGTCATAGGTTTTGCGGTACTGCATCCAATCGTCATCGCACCATAAAAAATCATTGACCGGATAAACGACTGAAGCGGTATTTGGCCTCAATTCGGAATAAACAGCGTAGGGGTCAGATTTTAAAATCTTCTCTTTTTCGGCGGTTTCAATGGAGTATTTGTAGACGCAGCCGGCTGTCAGCCCCTTGATAAAGACCGACCAGAACCCATTGCGTCTCCTCATTGGATTTTTTTTCGCATTCCAGCGGTTGAAATCACCTACCACGCTGACTTCTTTTGCATGCGGCGCCCATACCCGGAAAAGGACGCCCGGCTCACCATTTTTTTCAGTGAGATGGCTTCCCAGAAACCGGTAGGAAAAATAATGTTCTCCGCTATAGAAAAGGCTTTCATCCTGATTCATTTTTTCTTTCTTTAGTAAGTTTTCCATGCAAAACTCCTCTTTCGATGATGTCATAAAAGAAACTTTTGGGGTGTTGGACCTTCTTTCATCAAGTATCTGAATAACTGTATTATTTGTTATTTTCATTATAATATCACAAGTAAACAATGTCAAATGATTTTTCCAAAAAATAACAATTATTTAACCTTTCTTTATTTAATAATTCTATAAAGATGAAAGAAATCCTTTTTTATTATGTAAAAATTAGACAAAAAATGTGTGAAAAACCGGTAAAATCACAAACTGTTTTGTCATGCAATGTAAAAAAATGCCGCAATCGGCGGATTTAAAGCCTTTGTATTCTATTTGTATGCGGTAAATCCTGTGAATATGCAATTGACTTTAGAGGCGGATTCAGATATAATAGCTTGAAGCGGAGGTGAAACAATGGGAGCGGTGATATCGGCAATAGAAAAAGGATCGCTGGCGGATCAGGCAGGTATGATAGCAGGAGAAAAAATTCTGTCAGTCAACGGAGAGGATTTCCATGATATCCTGGAATACCGCTTTTTGTGCTCGGACGAAGAAATCAGGCTGAACATAGAGGGCCGCGGCGAGGTAGTGATAGAAAAAGAGTATTATGAGGATTTGGGGATAGAATTTGAAAACCCGCTGATTGAAAAAGCCAAGCATTGCTGTAACCATTGTGTTTTCTGTTTTATAGACCAGCTGCCCAAAGGGCTGCGGGACACGCTGTACTTTAAGGACGACGACGCAAGGCTGTCTTTTCTGCACGGGAACTATATCACCATGACCAATATGACGCGCCGCGAGATGGAGAGCGTTGTAAAAATGCGGATTTCCCCGGTGAATATTTCGGTGCATGCGACCGACCCGGAACTCCGCGCAAAAATGCTGAATAATCCGCGTGCAAAACAAATTCTGGAACAAATTGCGTATTTTGCGGAACATTCTATTACGATGAACTGCCAGATCGTGGCCTGTCCGGGGCTCAACGACGGGGAACAGTTCAGCAAAACGGTTCGGGATTTAATGGAATTTTATCCGCATATCCGCAGCGTATCGGTTGTGCCGGTGGGGCTGAGTAAATACCGGGATACGCTGTACCCGCTCAAAAGCTTTGACCGCGCGGGCGCGCAGGATATCGTAAAGAGGGTACAGGCACTGCAAAAGGAATGCCGCAAACGGTTCAAGACCAGGTTTATTTACGCCGGGGACGAATTTTATTTAAAGGCGGGTGTGAAGCTGCCAAAATACCGGGAATACGAAGACTTTTACCAGATTGAAAACGGCGTTGGCATGCTGGCGTCGCTGGAACACGATGTAAAACGTGATTTACGCCGTCTGAAAGCAGATAGAAACGAACGGACAGTGAGCATAGCGACCGGAGAGCTGGCACACCCTTTTATGGAACGGCTGGCCGCAAAAACAGCCAAAAAGGCAAAGGGCCTAAAGGTGCATACCTACAAGATAAAAAACCATTTTTTCGGTGAAACTATAACAGTGGCCGGACTTCTGACCGGGCAAGACCTCATATCCCAGCTCAAGGGTAAAGAGCTGGGGGAAACCCTGTATATTACAAAAAATATGCTGAAACAGGAAGAGGATATTTTTCTGGACGACATCACCTTGCAGGAGCTGCAGGATGCATTACATGTGAAAGTGACAGCGCTTTCTGATGAGGAATTTTTGAAAATCGCGGAGAGAGCTGATGGATAAAACAGCCGGCAGAGGCTGGTTGATACGACCTTTCGCCGCCCTTTTTCGGGTATGCGAAAAGCGGGGAGGAACTGAATGAAACCAATCGTAGCAATTGTAGGAAGACCGAATGTGGGAAAATCGACCCTGTTCAACCGGATTGTAGGGGAACGGATTTCCATTGTGGAGGACACGCCGGGAGTGACGCGCGACCGGATATACGCGGACGCGGAATGGACGGGCAAAGCCTTTACATTGATTGATACCGGCGGAATTGAGCCGGAAAGTCGAGATATCATCCTTTCGCAGATGCGCGCGCAGGCACATCTGGCAATTGACAGCGCAGACGTCATTATTTTTATAGTGGACGTCCGGGACGGGCTGAACGCCGCGGACAGCGATGTCGCACAGATGCTGCTGCGCTCCAAAAAACCGGTGGTGCTGGCAGTGAACAAGGTGGATTCGCCGGGCGAGCCGCCAATGGAGTTTTATGAGTTTTATAATTTGGGACAATTCGACCCAGTGGCGATTTCCGCTTCAGCCGGACTTGGTATCGGCGACCTTTTAGACGAGGTCGTAAAATACTTTGCCGATATCGAAGAGCCGCAAGAGGAGGAGGACGTTATCCATGTGGCGGTTATCGGTAAACCGAATGTCGGCAAATCCTCCCTGATCAATCATGTTCTGGGCGAAAACCGGGTAATCGTCAGCAATATTCCGGGCACGACCCGTGACGCAATCGATTCGCACTTTACCCGCGACGGACAGAAATATACCTTTATCGATACAGCGGGCATGCGCAAACGCGGTAAAATCGAGGATGAAAGTATCGAAAAATACAGCGTCATCCGTTCGCTGATGGCAGTGGAACGCGCCGATGTCTGCCTTTTGCTGATTGATGCCACTGAAGGTGTAACAGAACAGGATACCAAAATCGCAGGCTTTGCGCATGAAAAGGGAAAAGGTATCATTATCGTTGTCAATAAATGGGACGCCGTCGAAAAAGACGACAAGACCATGGAGGAATACCGCAAACAGGTGATGGAAGGGCTTGCCTTTATCACATATTGCCCGATTTTATTTATTTCAGCAAAAACGGGGCAGAGGGTCCATAAACTGTTTGAAATGATACAAATTGTATCAAACAACTGTTCTATGCGGATTACGACCGGTATGCTGAATGATTTGGTGTCGGATGCGACGGCGCGGGTGCAGCCGCCGACCGATAAGGGACGCCGGTTAAAGATACTGTACTGCGTTCAGGCGGGAATCAAACCGCCGACCTTTATCTTTTTCGTCAATTCCAAGAAGCTGTTCCATTTTTCGTATTTGCGGTATCTGGAAAACCGCATCCGGGAAGCGTTTGGCTTTGCCGGAGTGCCAATCAAATTTATTGTTCGGGAGAGGGAGAAAGAATGAACCTGATTTTATTTATTGTATTGGGAATGACCGCATACCTGATAGGGAGCGTAAATACCTCCATTGTGATATCAAAGCTGATGGGGGAAGATATCCGCGAACACGGAAGCGGTAACGCAGGGATGACAAACACCCTGAGAACCTATGGCAAAAAGGTGGCCGGTCTGGTGTTTTTGGGAGATGCGCTCAAGGGAGTCGTTGCCATGCTGATGGTGATGCCCTTCAATATTGGCAGCCTGACGGTCTATCTGCCGTATTTTGCCGGTATCTGCGTTATCCTGGGCCATAATTTTCCGGTTTATTTCCGCTTCAAAGGCGGAAAGGGGATATTGACCTCGGCAGTGGTAATAGCGTTTATCGACTGGAGAATGCTGATTTTAGAACTGGCCATTTTTATTCTGTTTATGATATTGACGCGCATTGTATCACTGAGCTCGATTATGTGCGCTGCGGGAATCATTATAGCATGCTGGATCATGCCGAATCCACCGGGAAATATTTTGGCTTACCGGCTATTATTTACAGCCATGGGAGTTTTAGCGATTATCATGCACCGCAAAAATATAGTACGCCTATGCCGCGGAGAGGAAAAAAAGGTCAGCTTTCATAAAAAGGAGGAACAGGCATGAAGGATATAATTGCAGTCATCGGTTCGGGGAGCTGGGGAACAGCCATGGCGCACCTGATATCGGAAAACGGGTACCCGGTGAGGCTCTGGTCGTATCAAAGCTATGAAACAGAAAATTTAAAGCGGGACCGGGAAAACAAAGAGTTCCTGCCCGGCGTGATTCTGAACGATAAAGTCAGTTTTTCTTCTGATATGCAAGCGTGCATGAAGGACGCCAAAGTGGTGATTACCGCCGTCCCGTCCCATACCATGCGGCAGACGGCCAAAAGCATGGCGCCGTTTTACCGCACAGGGCAGATTGTAGTCAATATCTCCAAAGGTATTGAGGAGGGGACTTATAAACGGCTGAGCGAGGTGATCAAGGACGAAATCAAGGGCGTACATCTGGGAGTGATGTCAGGGCCGTCCCACGCGGAAGAGGTGGGCAGGGGGATACCAACCACCAATGTCGTATCATTTGAAAAAGAAGAAGACGCAAAATATATCCAGGATATCTTTATGTCACCCAATTTCCGTATTTATACCAATACCGACATGATAGGGGTAGAAATCGGCGGCTCGCTGAAAAACGTCATTGCATTATGCGCGGGTATCTCAGACGGGCTGGGGCTTGGCGACAATTCTAAGGCGGCGCTGATGACCCGCGGGCTATCGGAAATGTCCCGCCTGGGCGTAAAGATGGGAGCCAAAGCGCAGACCTTTGCGGGACTGAGCGGTGTTGGAGATTTGATTGTGACCTGTACCTCCATGCACAGCCGCAACCGCCGCGCCGGAATCTTAATCGGACAGGGAAAACCGCTGGATAAAGTATTAGAGGAGGTACATATGGTGGTGGAAGGGGTACGCACGACCAAAGCCGCCTATGGACTTGCGGAAAAGTATGGCATTGAAATGCCGATCGTAAAACAGGCGTATGCAGTTCTCTTTGAAGGCAAATCGCCGCGCGACGCAGTCTTGGATTTAATGACCCGCGATAAAAAGACCGAGGATTCAGGAGACTGGTATCAGTAAACGATCAAAAAACGGCATTGATTTTATGTCGTTTTTCTATTTTGCAATTGACAGAAAAGGAAATCAATGGTACCATTATGAAAGGATTCAAAATTTAACATATGGAGGTAGACAAATGAAGAAAAGTGGGAAAATCATCAGCCTGCTGCTGGTTCTAATCATGGCACTTTCAGCGGTATTCTGCGGCGTTTACGCAGCGGATGAGATGACGCCGGAAGAAGAGGCAGAGCTTGTGGCAACCGGCGGGAATCCGGACGATTATTTTAGCGGCAGTCTGACCGGCAGTGTAAAAATGGAAGGAACCTGGGCATTCAGCACTACCTTGAAAAACCCGATCCTGGAATATCAGGAAACCCTATGGTCTGAAACAGATGGTTCGACCCTTACATACCTGCCAAATATCCAGGCGGCGGGCAAGGTACGTATTTCGATCTATAAGCTGGTTTGGAAAGAAAATAATGATAATAATGTAAAATATGAAATCTTCCATAACGGGCAGGTGGATGAATTTTACCTGGATTGCTCAAAAGGGCACAATTCCTGGGTGGAAGCAGGCACGTTTGATTTTGCGGGCGACCCGGAAAACGAATATATCAAGTTGTCAAAAATTACCTCTGGCTGCGCAACCCGCGGCAGCACCATCCGCTTTGAGGTGCTGAATGAAGCTGACAACTATGAATCTGTCTGGAACACTTACTATGTATCTCCCAGTCAGGAACAGGTAGACCAGGAAACATTGAAACCCGTAGTGACGTTTGCCGACCTGGACGGCCACTGGTCTAAACATGATGTAGAATTCATGGCGACGCGTGAACAAATCAAGGGAATTGACGAAAATACCTTTGCACCTGAAAAAACGATTACACGTGCAGAATTTGTTACCATTTTACAGCGTCTGTGCGGCGATATGTATACTGTAAAACCCGGCGAGGGGCAAGAAGAACCCACATTATATGTTCCATATGATGACGTAAAGCCGGGCAGCTGGTACTATGAAACGGTTGCAAATGCCGACATGACAGGCGCGCTGCTCAATTTGCCAATCATTGATAACAAGTTTGAACCGGACAAAGAAATCACCCGCGAAGAAATGGCTTTATTAATCAATAACGCAGTGATTACATCTGAAAAATCAACGGAATTTTTAAAGAACTTTGAGAACAATTTTGCAGATTTTGAGGATAAAGATGAAATCAGTGAATTTGCAAAAGACGCGGCGGAACAGGTGACCTGGCTTAACATTATCAAAGGGCAGGACGAGGTTACCTTTGCGCCTAAAGCAAACGCGACGCGCGCAGAAGCTGCCGTCATGCTGAAACGGCTGCAGCAGCTGGTGCTCCAGGCAGGCCCGCCAACGGATAAAAAGTGGGAATTGACCTTCAGCGACGAATTCAACGGCGACGATCTCGACTGGGATCTGTGGGTTACTGAAAACGGCAGCCCCGGTCATATTTTATCCAGCCGCTGGAAAGAAAATATTGAAGTAAAAGACGGAATGCTCCGCCTGCTGACCAAAAAGGAAAACAGGGGAGACAGGGAATGGACAACCGGTTCTGTGAAAGTCGATCCGGAGAAATTCAGTCAGACGTATGGATACTGGGACGCCAGATACCGTTATACCGCGGCAAAAGGGATCAATAACGCCTGGTGGATGATAAACGGCAAGCACACACCGCCGGACGGCTATGAAATCGATATCAACGAAGGGCATTATCCCAATACCATTAACATGACGCTGCATACAGCCGCAGGCGAAAAGGGCGAAGCGGTTTCCTATGGAAAAGCCTATCGTTCGAATGAAGATTTAAGCAATGATTTCCATTCTTATGGAGTAGACTGGAACGAGGAATATATCGCTTTCTATTTTGACGGAACTGAGATCAACCGCGTTCCGACTTATACAGCCCACCAGCCCTCTTCACCCTGGTTCTCAACGGCAATCTTGAACTGGGCCGGCAGGGTAGATGATTCGGCAGACGGAACCTCGATGGATGTCGATTATGTCAGATTATATCAAGAAGTGAAATAAGAGTAAAAAGCAGTGAACGTTATGTTCACTGCTTTTTTATTGAAAACAAGTAAAGTAAAAGATATTGCCAAAGAGCAGACATAAAGCGAAAATCCTGCTCATATATTAACATCGAGGTGAGAGTATGATTTTCGTAGTCAAAAAAAAACACCTGATAATCGGTTTTTTATGTATTGCCATCGCGGTATTCTTTGGCCTTCACTTTTTCCGCCAGCAGTCCATTGCGACATCGGCGGACGCATCGGCGAACTGGGGACTGAGCTTTAAGGAAAACGGCAAAACACCGACGGGAAATGCGACAGCAGAATTTTTGAAGCAGTATGATTCCTATTATGCAGGAAGCCCGGAACAAAAAGTCATTTACCTGACCTTTGACGCGGGATTTGAAAACGGAAATACGCCGGCAATATTAGATGCGCTGAAAAAGCATAATGCCAAGGGCACTTTTTTTCTGGTAGGCAATTATATCAAAGAGAATCCTGATTTGGTGAAACGCATGGTCGAGGAGGGGCACATTGTCGGAAACCATACTTATACCCACCCGGATATGTCAAAGATATCGGATATGGAGTCCTTCAAAAAAGAAATCACCAAGCTGGAGGACGCCTACAAAGAGGTGACCGGACAGGAATTGGAAAAATTCTATCGCCCCCCGCAGGGGAAATACAGTGAAAATAATTTAAAAAATGCGCAGCAGTTAGGCTATAAGACAATCTTTTGGAGCCTTGCTTATGTGGATTGGTACGAAGACAAACAGCCGACTCATCAGCAGGCGTTCGACAAATTGCTGCCGCGAATCCATCCGGGCGCAGTCGTATTGCTTCACAGCACTTCTAAGACCAATGCTGAAATCATGGATGAACTTTTGACGAAATGGGAGGCTGAGGGTTATACCTTTGGTACCCTGCACGATTTATGTCA
>ERZ773194.4463-NODE-4463-length-10987-cov-19.353275_pt1 | contig 10987 bp, 9 predicted proteins | sample MGYA00511240_ERZ773194 | MGnify/ENA primary metagenome ERZ773194 (study PRJEB29015, sample SAMEA2737774) | human gut metagenome | biome: human gut; feature: human-associated habitat; material: faeces | place: China | collected 2012 ... | reverse complement strand
CACGCATGGCCTCCTGCACCGACTCCGACTTGCCGTGTCCGGGGACAAGCAGAGAACCGGCCAGGAACGCCGCGGTGATCAGCAGCCACACCACGATGAACCTGATTTTCTTCTTTTTTTCCATTCGTCTTTCACCTTTTACATCCGGTAAAATTTTTGTGCCGCGTCGCGTCGTAAAACGGCAGAAGCGGCACGGCGCCGACCCCACCCTTCCGATTTCTTGTCGAAATCTTAACGTGCGGTACCAGCATCTTGACACTTCTTTTTTATTATAATAAAAACCCTGTGCTAACACAAGCTTTTTTTCGCCGCATTGCCTCCAACATTCCGCAGAAACCGTCACATTTTTTATCACTCCCCCTTATCTGACAGTCCCACCGTCTTTTCCCCCGCTTTGCCGCCCCGGCCGCCCCGCAAAAAGCAGAGCGCCCCGCAGCAGCGGGGCGCTCTGTCGTCGTTATTTCCCGTTTCGTTTCTTGGCGAAGGCCGCCTTCTTCCGTGGCGACATCTTCCCCTTCTGCGCCAGCGGCTTCGCCGTGGGCGTCCCCCGCCGCCCCCGGTTGCCGGAGGCCTCCTTTTTCCGCCGCGGCTGTCTCTCCGGCCTCTCCGGCCTCTCCGGCTTGACCGGCGGCTGACCGTAGGGCTCCCCTTTCCGCGGCCGGATCAGGCACTTCTTCTCGTACCCGATCAGGTCTGTCCGCCCCGTCTCCTCCAGGGCCTCCACCACCAGCGCCCGCTTCTCCGGCCGCGACCACTGCAAAAGCGCCCGCTGCATGGCCTTCTCCTTGGGATCCCTGGCCACATACACCTCCGACATATCCCGCGGGTCGATGCCCGTGTAATACATACAGGTGGACAGCGTTCCCGGCGTGGGATAGAAATCCTGCACCTGCTCCGGCGTCCTGCCGTTTTTGTGCAGGAACTCCGCCAGCTCCACCGCGTCGCTGAGGGTACATCCCGGGTGGCTGGACATCAGATACGGCACCAGATACTGCTCCGTGCCACCCTCCTCGTTCAGCTTCTGGTACTGCCGCCAGAACTTCAGAAACACGTCAAAGTGCGGCTTTCCCATGTAGTCCAGCACCGAGCTGACGCAGTGCTCCGGCGCCACCTTCAGCTGTCCCGAGATATGGTACTTCACCAGCTCCTTAAAGAACGACCTGTCCTTGTCCTGCAGCATATAGTCGTACCGGATGCCGCTCCGCACGAACACCCGCTTGATCCCCGGTATCTCCCGCATCCGCCGCAGCAGCTCTGTGTACTCCGAGTGGTCCGCGTCCAGATTGGGGCACGGCTCCGGTGCCAGACAGCTGCGGTTCTTGCACATCCCGCACCGCTTCTGCTTCTGGCAGCTGGTGTGGCGGAAGTTGGCGCTTGGCCCGCCCACGTCGTGGATGTACCCCTTGAACCCCGGCTCGTGGGTCAGCAGCTCCGCCTCCTCCAGCACCGACTCGATGGACCGGCTGGTGACCATCCGCCCCTGGTGGAAGGCCAGCGCACAGAAGTTGCACCCGCCGAAGCAGCCCCGGTTATGGGTGATGGAGAACTGCACCTCCTCGATGGCGGGGATGCCCTCCTTATACATGGGGTGAACGGCGCGGGTATAGGGCAGGGCGTACAGCGCGTCCAGCTCCTCCCGCCGCAGGGGACGCGCCGGGGGATTCACCACCAGATACCGCCCCTCGCAGGGCTGCACCACGGCGCAGCCCCGGATGGGGTCGTGCTCGTCGTATTCGATCTTCGTGGCGCGGGCATAGGCCGCTTTGTCGGCGCACACCGCCTCGTAGGAGGGGCAGTCCGCCCGGTGGAATTTCAGCTCGCCCACCGCGTCGGTGATATAGGCCGTGCCGGGCACGTCGGTGATATCCGCCGGCGGCGTTTTCCGCGCCAGACGGCGGGCGATCTCCACCGTGGCGCTCTCGCCCATGCCGTACACCAGCAGGTCGGCGGGTGCGTCGAACAGGATGCTGCGGCGCACCCTGTCGTCCCAGTAGTCGTAGTGGGCAAAGCGCCGCAGGGACGTCTCCAGCCCGCCGATGACGATGGGCGTATCGGGGAAGGCCTCCCGTGCACGGTTGGCGTACACGATGGTGGGGCGGTCGGGGCGCTTGCCCATCTGCCCGCCCTCGCTGTACAGGTCACGGGTGCGGCGGCGCTTGGCCACCGTGTAGTGCGCCACCATGGAGTCCAGATTCCCGCCGCCGATGAGCACGCCGTACCGGGGCTTGCCCATGGCGCGGAAATCCTCCGCCGAGTGCCAGTCCGGTTGGGGCAGAATGGCCACCCGGTAGCCCTTGCTCTCCAGCAGCCGCGCGATCAGCGTGGTGCCGAAGCTGGGGTGGTCGATATAGCCGTCCGCCGTCACCACCAGAAAATCGTAGTAGTACCAGCCCCGGTCGATCATGTCCTCCCGGCTGACGGGGAGAAATTCAATTCCTTTTTCCATATCTCACACTTTCCATCCTCTATTCCTCAGTCCTGTCCGGCGCAGCGAAGTATCGGCGGAAAATATCCCTCCGCCTATGGCCGGTACGCCGCCGGCACCGGCGGCAGTATGCGCCTTACATCCTTTTCCATATCATCTCCGGCGGTGGGGAGGAAGCCCAGCCGCGCGAAGAAGGGGCGCAGCGCCTTGTCCGGGCAGCTGATCCGCAGGGCGGGACGGCCTTTTTTCAGGCAGGCATCGATGACCTGTCCCATGGGCGGGATGCCCAGCCCCCTGCCGCGCCACTCCGGGGCAAGGGCGTACTGCGTCAGCCGCAGGGCGTCGCCCTCGTCTGCCAGAGCGAATGCGCCGATCAGCGCATCGCCGTACCACACGCCGGTGGCCTGGCTGCCCGCCGGAATGTGCCATTCCGCCCGCCTGTCCTCCGGCAGCGGCGCGTAGCCCTCGCCGGATTCCACCATATTCTTGTCCTTCCACCAGCTCTGCCTGGCGAAGGTGGACAGCCCGCGCTCCACCAGATGGCTGTTGTCGTCCCGGTATACCACCCGGAACGACGCGCCGTCCCATTCCAGCAGCGATACCGCCGTGTTGTCCCCGTGGGACGTCTGCCCCACCTGCGCCAGCGTCTGTCCCTGCAGGACGCCCAGCACCGTCCGCAGCGCCATACCGTGGGAAAATACCGCCACGGCGCCGCCCTCGTGCCTCCGCGCCACCCGCTCCAGCGCCGGGATGAACCGATCCACCACCTGCTGCGCCGTCTCCGCACCCGGCACGCGCCACAGGTCGGCGCGGCGGTTGAAGTTGTACATCTCCTCCGGGTACTTCACGTTCAGTTCGTGCCAGGTGTGATCCTCCCATGGTCCCATGCAGATCTCCCGGAAGGCCGGCTCCAGCTGCAAAGGCAGCGATTTGGGCAGCCAGATCGCCCTGGCGGTGATCTGCGTCCGGTACAGGTCGCTGCTGTACACCGCGTCGATGTCCACATCCCGGAACCGCTCCCGCAGCGCATCGATCTGCTGATAGCCCCGGTAGTTGGTGATAAGCCCGTTGCAGTGCCCGTGGGCGATGCGGTACAGGTTGCCCTCCGCCTCTGCGTGGCGGATCAGATACAGCTTCGTCATACCACCGTCACCCACTGCTTCAGCTCCTTCACCGCCCGCCTTATGGCGGCGGCGGGGTCGGGCTCGTATTGCAGGCGGCTGTCCGTCAGCAGCGCGCCGTGTCCCATGTCGTCAAAGGCCGGCAGCGCGTTCTCGCCGTCGCAGTCCGGCAGCAGCAGGAAGGCATTGGGGCAGACCCGCCGCACATCCCGCACGTCAAGGCTGTACCCCGTGGACACCGACAGCGCCGCGCCCCGCCGCGCCATCTGCTCCGCCACGGACAGCCACAGCGCCCGGTCGCCCGCCACCAGCGTCTGCACCTGCCCGCCGGTGCGCACCGCCGCGATAGGCAGCATGCCGCCCGCTTCCAGGCAGGCGCTGCCGCCGTAGGGCGACACGGTGACGGCGTCCGCGCCGTATGCCGCCCAGCAGCCGGGCGCCGCCGCCTCCATGTCCAGTATCACGTACAGCCCCTTGGCGTGCGCCGCGGAGATCAGATTGGCCAGCACGTCCGCGCCCATCATGCCCCGGCTCAGGTATGCGCCGCCCTGTATGACCACGGCGGGCAGCCTGCCCTCCGCCGCGTCCAGCAGCGTGGTGCCGTGGTAGCGCAGGGCTTCCGCCTGCGCCATAGGCGTGTCGCCGAACATGTCGGTGAAATTTTTCAATATCTTCTCGCTGAGCCGCGCCGGATCGGGCGCCAGCGTCAGCGCCAGCGGCGTTTTCCTCTCGCGGATGCGCCGCTGCAATTCCATGTCAAGCATAGCCGTCTCCTTCTGTCAGGCGCGCCGCTTATCCGGCGGACAAGCGAAGCGCCATATTTATTCAATTGTATATTATAAGCGCTCGCGCGGCATTTGGCAAGAAACACCGCCGGTATTTTCGCATTTTTCCCCATCCGGCGGGCAAACTATCTCCAAGCCGGAAAAGGAGTGACAGATCATGAAAATAGGCACATTTATGCGCGGCATGGTCGTCGGTGTGGCCACCGGCGTCCTGCTGGACACAGCCCTCCGCCCCTCGCCCAAGTTCAGGAAAACGCAGGCCGGCAAAGCCATGCACCGCCTGTCCTGCGCGCTGGACGAGGCCGTGGACGAGGTCTGCTCCAGGCTGCAATAGCACACGGTATCGCACGGGCGGGCAAAGGTTATGTAAACCTCTGCCCGCCCGCCAAATTTTCTGCCTCCCGCGAAAAATTCCATCTTGACAAAATGCGCATTTTTGGTATAATAGTCCATGCTGTTTGTCAGCAAATTGAATATGCAGTGGTATCGAAGAGGTCATAACGAGCACGACTGGAAATCGTGTTGTCGTCAAAAGCGGCACGAGGGTTCGAATCCCTCCCACTGCGCCATAAAAGCCCCGGAAGCATACGCTTTCCGGGGCTTTTTCTTTTTCCCGCCGCAAGAGGAAATCTTCCATAAAATTCCAGCGTTCTAATACCTGTTCTAACATGAGCCGTTGGCGCAGGATGGTCTGGAAGTGTGGAACTGATGGCTTTGACTTCCAAAGCGTCCGTCTCAGAGGGATCGAGCCGGAGCTATACGGCGTCTACCAGGCAGCGAAGGCCATTGCGGTCGGCTGCTGTAATATTACCAGCAAAATAAAAAAGGAATGGTCTCTGCACCGCGTGAAAGCTGGGGTTCTTTGACAGGCTGGCCATCCTTTCGGATGGTGTTTGCTTATTTTTTGTGCTCTGCGCAGCAAAATCGCCCGCTCCAAAAAGAAACACCATCCTGACGGATGGTGTTTCTGAGACTGTCGAAAAAGCCTGTCATTGCGAGCCAGTGCGCACACTGGCGTGGCAATCCGTTTCTAAAACATACAAATCCTGCGCTTTCCGCAGGTTTCTGCCTGAAAAGACGCGGATTCCCACGTCGCTTCGCTCCACGGAATGACAGGGGTGGGGTTTATCGACACGCTGGACACCCCCGCCCTGCGGCGGGGGTGCGAAGCGCTTACAGATAGTTCAGCGGGTTGAGGAACGTGCCGTTGAGCTTGATACCGAAGTGGCAGTGGTTGCCGGTAGAGCGTCCGGTGGAGCCCATCCGGGCGATAAGCTGTCCCTTGTGGACCTTCTCGCCCTTAGCCGCCACAAGGCTGCTGTTATGGCCGTAGTAGGTCTGATAGCCGTTGCCGTGGTCGATGATGATGAGGTATCCGTAGCCGCCCATCCAGCCGGAGTACGTCACCGTGCCGCCGTCGGAGGCGTAGATGGACGTGCCGTAGCTGTTGCCGATATCGATGCCGCTGTGGTAGGTGCTGCCCAGCAGACTGCGGTAGCCGAACCGGCTGGTCAGCACGCCGTTGCACGGCCAGCTGAAGCTGCCGGTAGGATACCATGTGGGGCGCTCCTTGGTGCCCCGCAGCTGCTGCTCCGTTACGGGCTGGGACAGGGTGACGCTGGCCACCACCTCCCGCTCCGTCTCCTCGCCGTTGATGTACGTGACGTTGGCGGTGATGTCCGCCTTGCCGTATACGCCGGGGGAAGTGGTCTTGTACTCGCCCTGATACATGGACGCGTCGTCGGTGTACTCCACCTGATAGGCCACGTCCTGCACGTACCGCTGGCGCTCCACGTTCACCACCGTCAGGTAGGGCACGGCGTTGCTGATGGTCAGCACGTCGCCTACCCGGAGGATCTTGGGGTCGTAGCCCTCGTTCAGCTTCATCAGATCCTCCATGGACATGTCATAGTCGGCGGCTATGCTGTAATAGCTGTCGCCGGCGGTGACGGTGTACGTCACCTCGCCCTCCTTCGTCTCGTTGAGCTTCTCGGCGATGTAGCCCAGGTTCATCACATAGGAGGACTCCACATACTCCTGCCGGATCTCCACATCCTCCACGAAATAGGCGTTGACGGTATCCGACGTCTCATAGCCCAGCTTCAGCTGCTCCAGCAGATCCTCCAGCGCGCCGGAACGGGTGGTAGCCACGATCTTCTCCCCGTCCACATACAGCACATAGGCGTATTCCACCTGACCCAGCGCGTCGCCCAGCTCCTCCTGGAACTCATCGTGGGACAGCAGCTCCCTGCGAGGATAGACGCCCGTCTCCACCGCCAGCTCCGCCGTGTCCACGGCGTAGGCGCTGTCGCCGGTGGTCTGGCGGGTGATGTTCTCCAGCTCCGCCACCACCTTCTCCGCCGCATGGCGGGAGGATACCACGCCCAGCGACTGCCCGTCATAGCTGACCTCGGCGCCCAGGGTGTACAGCGACAGCACCGTGGCGGCGGCGGCAATGACCACCGCGCTGCCCAGAAAGATGGCCGGGTGCAGCTTTATCTCCTCAAAGAAGCGGCGGCGCTTGTCGCCCAGCCGGATGAAGATCTTGCGCCGGTGGGAGAAGTGCTCCCGCACCGCGGCGGCGAAGCGCTCCAGACTGCTGCGGAAAAACAGGAAAAGCTGCGCCGTGCCGTATTCCGACTCCGGGAAGCGCCGGTCGCGGTTAGCGGCCGCCAACGTCCGCGCGCTGCCGCGCAGGTTGGACAGCCACTGCCCCAAACGGCGGACGCCTGCCTGAATGTTCAGCGTGAACAGGTCGTGGTGCTCGTCGCAGAAGCTCCGCCAGCTCATTAAATTGTCGCGCCACAGCTGCCACAGCTCCGACAGGGTCATGTGCTCCCTGTTGGGGTCGCGCCGGGCGGTGTTTTTTTGCTGTTGATCCTGCGTCATGGTGTGCCCCTAAAAGTTACAAATAAATTACAAGCAAAAAGTTACAAATAGTTACAAACAAAGAGTATAATACCCTGAAATGCGCTCCACGTCAAGGATAAAATTGTGAACAATGCCCCCTTTCCGGGGAAAACGCCGAAAAACACCCCTTAAAGGGGCAAAATCAGCTGTTTGGGAAGAAAAGTTTTTTCGGGGTGCCCCACAGACAGGCGCGGTACACCGCTCCGTAGGGGACGGCGTCCTCGACGTCCCGTCAGCGCGGCGGTGCCGCGCTGGGAACGGATTGCCGCGTCGCTGCGCGCCGCGAAGCAAGTGCCCTTGGGGTACTCCTCGCAATGACAGGATGCGTGGGGGCGGCGTCTCCGGCAGCGAAAAAAGCAAGCCCCGGCGGGGCTTGCTTCCGCTATTCAGAACCGCTTGTCCAGCTCCGCTACCAGCGCGGCGATGGCATCATCCCGGCAGTCGGGCAGGTGATGCACGCCGGGGGTGTTCAGCACCAGCGGGATGGCGTTGGCCGGGGCATAGCCCTCCCCCGCCCATGTGAGCATGCTGATGTCGTTGGCGTGGTCGCCCACGCAGAACACGTTCTCCCGCTTCACGTCCAGCAGCTGCGCCAGACGCTGCACCATGCCGCCCTTGTTGGCGCCCTTGGCCGTCAGCTCCACCAGCGTCACGGCGCTGGGCACCACCTCATAGTCGTGGTACCACGGCTGGGCGCGCAGATAGTCCAGCAGGTCGTTCAGGTGCTGCTCCTCCGTGGAAAACAGCGCCTTGCTGATGGGGGACGGCACCGCGTCCATGGTGTCCACCTCGATGGACGGCGCGTGGGTGATGTGCATGTGCCGCCGGGTCACGTCGTTGGCGTTCAGGGCGTGGATGGTGTTGTCATCGTGATACAGCTCCACCGCCACCCGGGGCATGGCCGTCACCACCTGGGTGATGTGCGCCCGGACGGTGTCCGGCAGAAAGGCCGTCACCAGATATTTCTTCCGGGAGAAATCGTAGATGGCTGCGCCGTTGAACAGCACGGTGGGCGCATTCATGGGGATGCCGTCCACCACCGTTTCAAAGGCGGGCTTGGCGCGGCCGGTAGCCACGGCGAACAGGCCGCCGTTGGCCATGAAATACTCCAGCGCGGCGCGGTTTTTGTCCGATACCGGGGGCATGTCCACGCATTTCTGCAGCGCCTCCTCGGTGTAGACCAGTGTATTGTCAAAGTCGCTGACCAGCAGCAGACCGTCAAATTTTCCCATGCTCGCTTACGCCTCCGCTCCGCCGTTGGGCTTGCCTCCGCCGCCGCTTCTGCGGCGGGGACGGCGCCGGTTGTTGTTCCGCTTCTTCTCGCCGGCAGGTGCTTCTCCGGCGGGACGCTCCTGCTTCTTGGGCGCGGCCTCCGCTGCGGCAGGCGCAGCCTGTCCGCCGCCGCTGCCCCGGCGGCCGCTTCTTCTGCGGCGGCTGCCGCCCTCCCGGTTGGGCTTGTCGCCGGCGGGCTTGTCCGCCTTTTCGCTGCGGGCAGGCTTGTTGTCCGCGGCGGCCTTCTCCGCCGGGCGCTCTCCGGCGCTCTCTCCGCGGCGGCGTCCGCGTCCGCCCCGGCTGCGGCGGCGCTTGCCGTCCTCGGCGGCGGCTGCGTCCGGGTCAAAGTCACTGACCAGCGTAATGGCGGGCAGCTCCTCCTCGGCGATCGGCTCGATATACCGCTCCGGCCGCTTGTCGGGAACGACGATCCCCTCCCGGCTGCCCTTGCCGTTGCGCAGGACGCACACCTCGCAGTTGTGGTAGCACCGGGCGCCCTCCGGCCGGTCGTCCAGCCGGACGTTCACCGTCTCCTTCAGCACGTTGATGTCGCTGACGTTGCCGGTGCCGTCCGGCGTCAGCACGAAGGAGTCGCTCTTGGGCATGCGCTTGATGGCGTCCTCATAGGCGTCCTGCTCGTATTTCAGGCAGCACATCAGCCGTCCGCAGGTGCCGGAGATCTTGGTGGGGTTCAGGCTCAGGCTCTGGGTCTTGGCCATCTTGATGGACACCGGCAGGAACTCGTCCATGAACTGGGAGCAGCAGAAGGGTCGTCCGCAGATGCCCAGCCCGCCGATCATCTTGGCCTCGTCCCGCACGCCGATCTGCCGCAGCTCGATGCGGGCGCGGAACACGCCGGCCAGATCCTTCACCAGCTCACGGAAGTCCACCCGCCCGTCGGCGGTGAAGAAGAACAGGATCTTGCTGCCGTCAAAGCTGCACTCCACCCGCACCAGCTTCATCTCCAGCTTGTGCTGCTGGATCTTCTTTTTGCAGACGTCGAAGGCTTCCTTCTCACGGCTGCGGTTGTAGGCGGCGGTGTGCTTGTCGTTGTCGGTGGCGATGCGGAGGACGGACCGCAGGGGTTTGACCACCGCGTCATCGGGCACCTGGTGGTTGCCCGCCGCGCAGTGGGCGAATTCCGGGCCCTGGGCGGTCTCCACGATCACGTCGGTGCCGGCGGGGATCGTGAGCCCCTTGGGGTCGAAGTAGTATTCCTTGCAGCCGCTGCGGAAGCGGACAGAGATCACATCGGTCATAAAAGTTCCTCCCATTTCACGGCGAGGGCGCCCAATATCTGGCCCACGCCCGCATTTTGGTCACATTGTTCGGCAAAGCGCTGACTGGCCGCGCACAGTCCCAGCAGCTGCCGCGCCGTCAGCCTGTCCGCCAGCAGAAGGGCTGCCTCCGCACAGGAGGGATCCGGCTGCGCCTTGCCCTGCTGCACCAGCAGGGCTTCGGCCGCGGCGCGCCACAGCTCCTCCAGCTGGGCCTGCAGCGTCTCGCGCTTCAGGGACTGCTCGCGGGAGAGCAGCGCCGTGGTCACCGGCAGCAGACGCCCGGAGGCAAACGCACGGCACAGCTCCGCGGTACCGTCGCTGAGGGGCGCGTCTTCCCCGTCGTATTTCAGCAGAGCACAGCGGGAACGGACGGTCTCCAGCAGAGCGGCGGGAGCGTCGGCGCAGAAGATGAAAGCGGCATAGGGCGGTCCCTCCTCCACCACCTTCAGCAGGACATCCTGATCCCGCTGGTTCAGCTGGCGGCAGTCAGAGATGACGTATACCTTGCGCCGGGCCTCGTTGGGGCGGATGTACACATCCTTACGCAGGGCGCGGACTGCCTCCACCGTCAGCTCCTTGTGCTCTGTATCCAGCACGGGGATCACGTCCGGGTGGATGCCCTCCAGTACCTTGCGGCAGTGGCGGCAGCGCAGGCAGGGCCTGTCCGTTCCCTCGCAGACGTGGGCGGCGGCGAGAAACCGGGCAGCGGCGGTCAGGTCACCCCGGCCCGTCAGGATGACCGCGTGGCTGAGACGGTCCTCCCCGGCGGCGCGGCGCACGGTGCGGGTGAATATGCTGTTTTCCTGGGGCAGCTGGACCATGCGCGTACCTCCCGGTAAAGTGCCTACTAATTCAATATAATAGTATACCACAGGAGTGGGGGAATAGGCAAGACACAAAATCTTCCCTCCGTTCCGCCGGGAGAAGCGCGCCGGGACGGCGGCTTTGCGGGTGCTGCGCCAAAAAGGACGGAAAATAGAGGAAACGGAAATGTGTTATCGGTTTACGGCGAGTGTCCGCAGAGGAAACAACATTTTTTGTAAAAATATCCGCGACAGGGTTGCTTTTAAAAAAAAATATGACTATAATAAATTGTTCTCAATGTTTGGTACAACTATTTAATATACGGAGGAACTGCAATGAGCAAGAAGTATTGTTACCTGTTCACCGAGGGCAACGCCAAGATGCGTGAGC
>ERZ773194.4461-NODE-4461-length-10989-cov-15.136455_pt1 | contig 10989 bp, 12 predicted proteins | sample MGYA00511240_ERZ773194 | MGnify/ENA primary metagenome ERZ773194 (study PRJEB29015, sample SAMEA2737774) | human gut metagenome | biome: human gut; feature: human-associated habitat; material: faeces | place: China | collected 2012 ... | reverse complement strand
GCCCCTGCCCCAGTGGCTGAAGAATGTGGAGTTCGCCGGGCACAAGGGCACCCTGGTCCACCTGGGCGGCATCGCCCACCTGGTGCTGGAGAACGTGGAGCCCAGCCAGGCTATCTTTGACCAGGCTGAGCCCCTGTTCCAGGACATCCCCGGCCTGGACGCCTATGGCGTCATCTTCCTGGACACCAACACCCTGCACATGACCCCCCTGGTGAAGGTGCCCGCCACCAACACCCTGGTGTGGGAGGGCAGCTGTGGGTCCGGCTCCCTGGCCTCCGCCCTGGCCCAGAGCCGGGACATGGCCGACGGCACCTTCAGCCGCAGCTACATCCAGCCCGCCGGTACCGTCACCGCCACCGCGGTGCGGGAGGGCGGCAAAGTGGTCAAGACCTACATCGGCGGCCCCGTCACCCTGGGCGAGCCCTTCGAGACCGAGGTCAAGGGCTGAAATCAACTCTCTTGCAGAAGACAGCAAAGCAGCACCCGTTTCGGCGGGTGCTGCTTTTGCACGCTTATTGGGGGTGTTTCCAGTGTTTGAGCGTGGGCAGGGTGGCCTGTAAATAGGCCCGGACCTGATCCTCCGGCCAGGCGGGGCTGGCCATGTGTCCGGCACAGAAGTCGATGAGGGTGTTCAGGTCTGTGTAGGCAAACTCTCCGTCGGCATAGCACCACTGGCAGTAGTCCTCGTTGAGTGAGCCGTCCGGCTCGCGGCTGGTTATTTCGTCCTCGAGCGGCATACCGCAGCACTGGCAGATGTTCCGGCGCGGCGAGCCGAGAAGCGTGTTGATGGAGACGTCAAAGAGCGCCGACAGGCGCTTGAGCGTTTCCGTGTTGGGGAGTGTTTCGCCGTTTTCCCAGCGGGACACTGCCTGCCGCGTCACGAAGAGCTTTTCCGCAAGATCCTCCTGCGACAGGTTTTCCCGATTCCGAAGCTGCAAGATCACATCTTTTGTTTCCATATTCCGATCACCTCTTGGGAAAATTATACCCGAAGGCTCCGACGCAGGCAAGCAACGCGCTGTTGCCTGTGCGCCTTATATCTCCTGTGTTGACAGCCACGCGAGGAACTTTTCCATAAACCGCTCGTGCGGCGTGATGACGTCGAGCCGGATGCCGGGGTGCTCACCGGCAAACTGCGCGAGATACGCTTCCGGATTGGACGCGGTCTTCATAAAATCCGCGATAATGTATTCGCGGCTCATGCCCGATTTGTGGAGGAGGATCGCCGACACAACGCCTGTCCGGTCCTTTCCGGCGGCGCAGTCGAGGATGATGAGATTGCAGGTGCCTCTTCTTTCTTTACGGTATGGGAAGGCGCAGCGTGCACTTTGCCGGAATATCGAACGCGGCGAAATACGCTTGCTCCATCGGGATCCATTCGGCAAAAAAGCGTTTTGCTTTCTCCGGCGTGTTGCGGCGGGAAATGCGCTCGCGCTGCAATTCCGGGGAGATGTCCAGAAATACAGAAAGATCGTAATACGGCGCAAGGTCGGGGTGCATGGAGTATGCCCCCTCGGTAACGACGAGCTTTTTCGGCGCGGTCTCCACGGGCTTTTGCAGCTGCATGGAAGCGCAGTCGAACCGCCGGTAAAAAACCTTTTCGCCGCGCCGGAGCGGGAGCAGCACCTCGGCGAGAAACCGTTCCCGATCCACATTCCCGCCGGGCTCGGCAAACCGCGCGGCGGTGCGCTGCTCAGCGCGGAGAAAAAAGTCGTCCATATGGAACACGGTACAGTCGTACCGTTCGGCGAGAATTTTGCCGAGCGTCGTTTTGCCGCTCGCGCTTCCGCCCACGATAGCGAGACGCACGGGGGCTTCTCCGGCGAGCCGCCGGTCAAGCTCCGCGAACAGCGGGGCGAAACGGTCGGTTTGGGTTGTTTCGTTCATATCGGTCCTCCAAGGTGGAATCGTCAGGCTTCCGCCGCTGGTATTTTATAGACTTCACACTCGGCGCGGGAATGAAATACGGTGAGCGTTTTATCCCTGTGCTTTTCCAGCAGCGCATAGATGTTGGGAAGCCGGGTCTCGGAAAAATGCGTGATAAACTCGCGGAATTCCGGGTCGAACTCCGTCTCGATCCACGGCATATCTTCGCGCTTTGTGCCGATGCGCGTCTCCACGCCCGCAATGCAGTCCGCAAGCGGCAGATCGAAAAGAAATACCGTGTCGCATTCCGCCAGCCGTCGCTCCAGTGTCCGGCTGAAGTTGCCGTCGATGATCCAGCGGTCTTTTCGGAGTATTTCGGCGAGCGCCGCGTCGAATTCCGCTTCGGAAACGGTCGTTTTGTCCGGCCTGTGCCAGAGAAAATCGAGAGGATAGAGCGGCAGCCCGGTCCTGTCCCGCAGCCGCCGGGCAAACGTGCTCTTTCCCGACCCGGGACAGCCGATCACGAGGACTTTTTTCATGGCAGCTTGCCTCCGGTTATATATTATTTTTGCGAGCAGCGCGCGTCATTGCTGTCAGATCATAACTCATGGCAAGGAGAATCTTTATTTCGTCCTCCGGCGCGCTGCCGTCGAGCGCGGCGGTGATCCAATGCTCCTTGTTCATATGGTAGGCAGGGAAGAACCCGGGCTTTTCCCGCTGCGGCCCGATCAGACGAGGATCGGCCTTGAGATTCAGTACGGGGACTTCTTCGGCTCCCGGCAGACCGAGCAGCGAAGCCTTTACGGTCATAAAAAGAGCAAACCATTTTTTGTTGCTCGCATGACGGAATACGGAAAACTCCGGTTTGTCCGCCCACGGATGCTCCGGCTCTGTGCTGTAAGCATCCTGTATATAGTGTATCCAGTCGGTGGAGGTCATGGCAGCCTCACTTCCGCAGCGACAGTATCCCGGAACAGGGGGAGAGACGGTCAAACGTCATGGCGGGGAACGCCTTTTTCAGCTCGTCAAAGACAAAATAGATCTCGTCCTTGTCCCAGCGGATTCCGGACTGCGCCCGGCACGCCTCCAGCTCCGCGCGTGTATCAAAGGCAACGTCGCCAATATAGATGACTCTGCTCTCGCGCAGCAGCGGAAGAAGGCTTTGAATAAACGTGACCTTTCCCGCGGCGGAGCGGGCGGTGTTGCGGTCGTACCCGTCCGTCCATGCATTGAATCCCTCTTTGTTCAGCATAAATCGATTGGTTCTCCTTTTTAAGTCATAGAGAAGTATTCTGTTCTCCAACCTTTATTCTGACGCAAGACGCCCCACTCCTTTTGGGTAATTTGCACATTGAAAATAGCAGATTCCCGGCGAAAAGTCCATAAGAAAATCCGGCTCGGAAGCTCCGAACCGGATTTTTCTTATGCCTTATGTAAGAACTCAGGCGTTCTTATTCTTGATGTACTCGTCGATGGCGGTAGCGGCGGTCTTGCCGGCGCCCATGGCGAGGATGACGGTGGCAGCGCCCGTGACGGCGTCGCCGCCGGCGAACACGCCCTCGTGGGTGGTCTTGCCCTTCTCGTCGGCGATCAGGCAGCCGTGCTTGTCCGCTTCCAGACCGGGGGTGGTCATGCGGAGCAGCGGGTTGGGGCTGGTGCCGAGAGCGTCGATCATGGCGTCCACTTCGAGCACGAAGTTGGAGCCTTCAACGGGCATCGGACGGCGGCGGCCCTTCTCGTCAGGCTCGCCGAGCTCCATCTTGATGCACTCGATGCCGGTCACGTAGCCCTTCTCGTCGCCGATGACGCGCACCGGGTTGGTGAGCAGCTTGAACTCGACCTCTTCCTCCTGAGCGTGGTGGACCTCTTCCTTACGGGCGGGGACCTCTTCCATGCCGCGGCGGTAGACGACGTAGACGTGCTCCGCGCCGAGACGCTTCGCGCAGCGGGCGGCGTCCATGGCGACGTTGCCGGCGCCGACGACGGCGACGCACTTGTGGTGCTTGATCGGCGTGTCGTAATCTTCGCGGTAAGCCTTCATGAGGTTGATACGGGTCAGGAACTCGTTGGCGGAGTAAACGCCGAGCAGGTTCTCGCCCGGAATGCCGAGGAAGCGGGGCAGACCCGCGCCGGAGCCGAGGAACACGGCCTCAAAGCCTTCCTCGGTGAGCAGCTCGTCGATGGAGATGGCGCGGCCGATGACGGCGTCGGTCACGATCTTAACGCCCATCTCTTCGAGCGCGGCGACTTCGCGCGCCACGATCGCCTTGGGCAGACGGAACTCGGGGATACCGTACACCAGCACGCCGCCGGCCAGATGCAGCGCCTCGAACACCGTGACCTCATAGCCCTTCTTGGCCAGGTCGCCGGCGCAGGTCAGACCCGCAGGGCCGGAGCCGATGACAGCCACCTTGTGGCCGTTGGGGGCGGGCTTGGCAGCCGCCTCGGTGCTGTGGGCGTTGTGCCAGTCGGCCACAAACCGCTCCAGACGGCCGATACCCACGGGGTCGCCCTTCTTGCCGCGGACGCAGTGCATCTCGCACTGGCTCTCCTGCGGGCATACGCGGCCGCACACGGCGGGCAGGGAGCTGGTCTGGTGGATGACCTGATACGCGCCCTCGTAGTCCTTCTCCACGATCTTTGCGATGAATTCGGGGATGCGCACGTTGACGGGACAGCCGTCCACGCAGGGATGGTTCTTGCAGTTCAGGCAGCGGGCGGCCTCGTCCAGCGCCTGCTCCTCGGTGTAGCCCAGCGCCACCTCGAGGAAATTCTTGTTGCGGACATTGGGATCCTGAGAGGGCATCTCGTTCTTGTCCAAACGCATATTGATCTTAGCAGCCATCTTACTTTACCTCCTGCTTGAACAGATTGCAGACTTCCTCGTGCTTGCGCAGCTCGAAGTCGCGGTACATCTGGTTGCGCTTCACCGCCAGATCCCAGTCCACCTTCTGGCCGTCGAAGTCGGGGCCGTCCACGCAGGCGAACTTCGTCTCTCCGCCCACGGTCAGGCGGCAGCCGCCGCACATGCCGGTGCCGTCGATCATGATGGGGGACATGGACACGGTGGTGGGCATGTTATAGGGGGCGGTGGTCTTGCAGACGAACTTCATCATGACCATGGGGCCGATGGCGAAGATCTCGTCGTACACGTTGCCCGCGTCCAGCAGCTCCTTCAGCGCCTCCGTGACCATACCCTTCTGGCCGTAGGAGCCGTCGTCGGTGCAGACCTTCAGCACGGAGGAGACAGCGCGGAACTTGTCCTCCAGAATGACCACGTCCTTGCTCTTGAAGCCCACCACGGCGTGGACCTCTGCACCGCAGTCGTGGAACTTCTTCAGCACGGGATACGCGATGGCGCAGCCGACGCCGCCGCCCACCACGCAGACCTTCTTCTTGCCCTCTGTCTCGGTGGGCTTGCCCAGGGGACCCACAAAGTCCTGAAGACAGTCGCCCTGCTGCTTGTGGCTGAGCTTCTCGGTGGTAGCGCCCACAGTCTGGACGATAATGGTCACAGTGCCCTTCTCCCGGTCGTAGTCGTGGATGGTAATGGGAATACGCTCGCCCATCTCGTCCACACGCAGGATGATGAACTGCCCCGGCTCCGCCTTCTTCGCCACCATGGGTGCCTCGATCTCATAGAGGATCACGGTGGGCTTCAGCGCTTCTTTTCTGACGATACGGTACATACATCACGGCTCCTTTTTTTGTATTTCGTGGCGGTTTGCCCGCCGATGGTATCCGTTCCTGCTATTGTAGCATTATTACCGCAAACCGTCAATTATCAATTGTTGTGAAATCCACAAAGAGAGCCGTCCCTGTCCGCTCGCATACATGCACTCTTTGCGATTTCGTAGGGGCGGACGACTTGTCCGCCCGTGGCAGCTCCCCCGACAGGCAAAAAGCCTGTCATTGCGAGCCAGTGCGCGCCGCGAAGCAAGTGCCCTTGGGGTACAGACTGGCGTGGCAATCCGTTTCCAAAACGCATAATTCCTGCACTTTTCCGCAGATTCCCAGCTAAAAGGTTACGGATTCCCACACCAGTGACATCGGTCACTGGTTCGGAATGACAGGGGCGTGGTTTTTTTGACAAACTGAAGCCGCCGCTGTACACAGCGGCGGCTCGATTCACTTGATCCCCGGCCGCTTATCCCGGCGCCTGCCCACGATCACATAGACGAACACATAGGCGATGGCGCCGGTCAGCAGACCGGCCAGTACGTCGATCACCGCGTGCTGCTTGACGAACACGGTGGACACCATAATAAGCGCGGCATACAGCGTCACGCCCCAGCGCCACGCGGGCTTCCGCAGCCCCGGCGTGTGCCACACGGCGGCCACCGCCGCCATGCAGCCCAGAATGTGGACGCTGGGGAACACGTTGGTGTTGGTGTCGATGGAGTAGGTGTACTCCACCAGCCACGCGGCCAGGTTATGGTGCTCCATCACCGCCGGGCGGAGATCCTGCCCGTTGGGGATTAGGATGCAGAACACCACCGCCGTGGTGAACGTCACCATGATGTACCACATGTAGCGGCGGAAGCCCTCCCCGTCCTTGAGGATCAGATAAACGCCCAGCACCACCAGCAGCGGGCTCCATGACACGTAGGGGAAGATGAACCACTCGCAGAAGGGCACATAGCTGTCCAGCACCGTCTGGGTCGCCCAGTAGTTGTCGGTGATGAAATGCTCGATAATAAAAAAGGACGCCAGATACACCGGCAGATAGAAGCCCCACCACGCGTGGGGGTGGGTCTTGAAAAACTGTTTGATCGCTTGCATGGTACCTCCCGGAAGCAGTGCGTGATATCGTACTCCGTATTGTAGCAGAATCCACCGCCGCTGCGCAACCCCGCGCCGTGAAATATCACAGTTTTTTTACAACTCAGGCAGAAGTGCCCAAGTGCCAAACGGTATGGACAAGGCGCGGCGGGTATAGTATACTGTCGTCAGATATATATGCACAGGAGGAGACAGCATGCAGATCATCAAGCGGGAGGACATCCCCGAAAAGCGGCAGGTGCGCCTGACCATCGCGGTGGACAGGGACACATGGCAGGCTTCGCTGGCGCGGTGCTACCAGGGCGTGAAGTCCGTGTGCCCCGTCAGCGGGGAGCCCACGCGGGAGAACATCGAAAAGCAGTACGGCGCGGAGTTCCTCTATCAGGAGGCGGTGAACGACACCTATCCCGCCGCGCTGGTGGAGGCCATCGGCCAGAGCGATATCCAGATCGCCGGCACACCCACCCTGACGGTGGAGGAGATCGGCGCGGACGGCTATACCTTCGCCGCCGTCATCGACCTGTACCCGGAGGTGCAGCTGGGGCAGTACAAGGGTCTGTCCGCCGTGTACCCGGAGGTGGAGCTGAGCAGCGACGATACCGAAGCGGCGCTGGAGGAATACGCCCGCGCCAATCCCCACGTGGAGCACCCTGACCGCGCCGCCATGGGCGATGAGGTGGTGCTGGACTTCGAGGGCTTCGTGGACGGCGTGGCCTTCGAGGGCGGCAAGGGCGAGCAGTATCCCCTGCTGCTGGGCAGCGGCTACTTCATCCCCGGCTTCGAGGAGCAGGTGGCGGGCGCCGCCGTGGGGGAGGAGCGGGACGTGAACGTCACGTTCCCCACGGAGTATGTGCCGGAGCTGGCGGGCAAGGACGCCGTGTTCCGCATCAAGGTGCACCAGATCACCCGGCGCTCCCTGCCGGAGTGGAACGACGATTTCGCCCGGCAGCAGGGCTTTGCGGACGTGTCCGCCCTGCGCCGCGCCGTAATGGAGACGGCGGTGCAGAAAAAGCAGGCGCAGGCGGCAGAGCAGTTCGCCAACGACCTGATCCGTCAGGTGACGGAGGGCATGACCGTCACCATCCCCGATGCTATGGTGGAAAACCAGCTGGACGGCCTCATCAACGAGCTGCGCGGCCACCTGCAGGCGCAGGGCGTGTCGCTGGAGCAGTATCTGGAGGCGGGGAACACCACCATGGAGCAGCTGCGCGATCACGCCCGCCAGCAGGCCACCGCCGCCGCCCGCTACGAGCTGGCCATGACGGAGATCGCCCGGCGGGAGGGCATCGACATCACAGAAGCGGATCTGGACGCCAAATATCAGGAGCTGTCCCGGCAGTACGACCTGTCCGTGGAGCTGCTGCGCCAGCAGCTGCCGCCCCTGCGTCTGCGCCACGACCTGAAGCTGGCCGCGGCACAGGCGGTGGTGGTGGACTCCGCCAAGCGGAAGTAAGCGCAAAAAAAGAGCGGCATAGCCGCTCTTTTTTTCAGCGTGTCGATAAACCCACACCCCTGTCATTCCGAACCAGTGACCGATGTCACTGGTGTGGGAATCCGTAACCTTTTAGCTGGGAATCTGCGGAAAAGTGCAGGAATTATGCGCTTTGGAAACGGATTGCCACGCCAGTCCGCGGACTGGCTCGCAATGACAGGATTTTTTTATTCCTCACTGCCCACATAGTCCCGTGGGTCGATCACCGCGCCGTCCCGGCTGACGGAGAAGTGCAGGTGCGGCCCCATCTGGCTCTCGGCGGCGGAGGTGGTGCCCACGCGCCCGATGACCTCCCCGGCGACTACCTGCTGCCCCGCCGTCACGGGCACGTCCTTCTGCAAACTGCTGTACCGGGTGGAATAGCCGCCCTCGTGGTCGATGACCACCGTGGTGCCCATCAGCTCGTCGTCGGTGACGGACTGCACGGTGCCGCCGGCGGCGGTCTTCACCGCCGCGCCCTCCTCGGCCTGTACGTCGATGCCGTCGTGGGTGCGCCAGTCGGCCATGGTGGTGTCATACAGCAGCTCCGTCATGCTGAACACCGTCACCGTGGTGCCGTCCAGAGGCGATACCACCTGCGGCAGCAGCTCCGCCGGTTCGGTGATCTCCGGCTGCGGCTCCGGCTCAGGGATCACCACCGGCGCGGGCTTTACCACCGGCTGGGTGGGGGTGGGCTGGATATCCAGTGTGGGCGCAGGCTCCTGCTGCTTCACCGTCACCGGGCGTTCTCTCAGGGCGAAATAGCCAATCGTTCCGACTGCCGCAAGGCACAGAGCGAGGGCTATGTAGTAGCCCCGCCCACCGAACATGGCCTTCCAGCGGCCTTTTCGGGAATCGTTCATATCAGTCCCTTTCCGAACGGGGCGCAGCCCCGCCGCCGCCCCTTCCGGCGGGCGGCACGCCGTGATAAAAAAGTCTCTGCCCGTATTGTCACCGGACAGAGACTTTTTTATTCAATATCAATGGTACCATCGCTTGACAAGGGCGCCCTTGTCAAGCGATGGCATGCCGTATCAATCGTCGAACTCCGCCCGCAGTCCCCGCCGCAGCAGCTCGGTCAGCTGCTCCCGGGGATCGGCGTTTTCGTACAGGATGGCGTGGACGGCTCTGCATATAGGCAGCTCCACCTGATACCTCTCGCTGAGCACCATCAGCGCCTCCACGGTGTAGTAGCCCTCCGCCAGCCGGTGGTAATCCTGGTGGCGGATGAAGGACTCGCCGAACTGCCGGTTGTGGCTGTAGGGCGAGAACACCGTGGCCTCATAGTCCCCCAGATGGCACAGACCGTAGGCGGACAGCTCGTTGCCGCCCATGGCGCGTATCAGCCGCGCCACCTCACGGGTGCCCCGGCTCATCAGCGCGCCCTTCAGGCTGGACATCTCCACGCCGTCCAGAAAACCGGCGGCGATGCCCACCACGTTCTTGGCGGCGGCGCCCACCTCGTTGCCGATCATGTCCCCGCCGTAGTAAAACCGGATCAGGTCGCTGGAAAACGCCTGCACCAGCCGGCGCTTCACCTGCTCATTTTCGCTGTCGATGACCATGCAGTTGGGGATGCCCCGATAGAACTCCTGCACATGCCCCGGCCCCAGCCATACGGCCACGGTGCAGCTGGGATGCAGCAGCTCACCGGCGATAACGCTGAGCCGCTCCCCGGTGCCCATCTCCAGTCCCTTCATGCACAGCACCACGGTCTTGTTCCGCAGCGCCTGCATAGGCTCCTCCGCCAGCAGCGCCCGCAGGCTCTGGGAGCCGATGGAGATGATGACCACCTCCGCCTGCTCCACGTCCCGCAGGTCGGTGGTCAGCCCCACCGACTCCGGCAGCGTCAGCAGATCGTTCTGCCGCGTGGCCAGAAAGGACTGCATCCGGGGCGAGCTTTCCCGCCCGTACAGGGTGACGTGGTGGCCGATATGATCCAGATACCATGTGATCAGCGAGCCCCAGCGCCCGCAGCCGATGACCGTTGCCTTCATCAATCTCGTTCCTTTCCATTTTCATAATCAAATGGATTATATCACGTCATCCGCTTGGATGCAACCCTGCCCTTATGACCGGTTAAAGCCGCGCATGCGGTCGCGTTCCTGCTTTCTTTCGGAGCGCTGCCCGCTTGCCGCGCGCCCTTTCAGCGGCGTGAGCAGCGTCAAATCAATGTTGCACTGGGTCAGCTCGACGTTCTGCACCTTGACGCGAACCGGCTGACCGAGCGAAAACACCGTGCCGGTGCGTTCGCCGCGCAGCAGCATGCGCCGCTCGTCGAAGCCAAACCAATCCTCCAGCGTGCGCACGGGCACAAAGCCCTCCGCGCCGTTGGACAGCGTGATATACATGCCGTATTCGCTCACGCCGTTGATCGTTCCGTCGTAATCCTCGCCGACATGGTGCGCCATCAGGCGAGCCATCATCAGCTTGTCCGCGGCGCGTTCCGCGTCAATCGCGGCGCGCTCCCGCTCGCTGGAACGAACGGCCGCATCGGCCAGCGCCTCGCCCGTCAGCGGAGCGGGCTGACCGGTCAGCTTTGCCGTCAGCGCGCGGCTGACCACCAGATCGGGATAGCGGCGAATCGGCGAGGTGAAGTGGCAGTAATCCGCCATCGCCAAGCCGTAATGCCCCAGCGGCGCGACGTCGTAACGCGCCTTCTGCATGCTGCGCAACGCCAGCGCGGTGATGACAGAATATTCCGGCCGCTCCTTCGTCTTTTCCAGAATCGCGCGGATATCGCCCGGCGCAGCGTTATGCCGGATGCCCTTGGCGTTTACGCCGATGCCATCCAGAAAATCCGCAAACATCGCCAGCTTCTCTGCGTCCGGCTTTTCATGGACGCGATAGAGCAGCGGCAGTCGGTTTTC
>ERZ773194.4457-NODE-4457-length-10994-cov-2.943962_pt1 | contig 10994 bp, 8 predicted proteins | sample MGYA00511240_ERZ773194 | MGnify/ENA primary metagenome ERZ773194 (study PRJEB29015, sample SAMEA2737774) | human gut metagenome | biome: human gut; feature: human-associated habitat; material: faeces | place: China | collected 2012 ... | reverse complement strand
TTTGGCGGCTGGGGCCAGCGTTTATGTCAATCAACTCATAAAACAGGCGAAAAAGGCTGATGAGGATAAGCCGGAGAAATCTAACAATCAAAAGGAGCCAGAACAGTTAAATATCTAATAAAAGGCCATGCAAATGTTAACTGCATGGCCTTATTTTTACTGTATAACAATATAATTTTGCGGCATATATATGCTACGCTTACAAAAAGGGTTATTTTATGCCCACCACATACCGCCGGGTTTTTCTTCAAATACCATAACCCTCTTTAAAAGGTCAATAGCCTTTCCAAGGCCTTCCTTAGATGTCATCAGGCTGTCCTCATGTTCGATGGACATAACCCCGTCATACCCATTCATCCGCAGGGCGCTGACGATATCGCGCCATACTTCTTCTGAATGACCATAGCCTACGCTGCGGAACAGCCAGGAACGGGCCGGTTCATTGGAAAAATGGCCGGTGTCCAAAACTCCGTTTTTCTCGGTATTAAACCGATTGATTTTGGTATCTTTGGCATGAACGAAATAGATTGCCTTGCCCAGCTCGTTGATAGCGGCAACTGCGTCCATTCCCTGCCAGAATAAATGTGACGGGTCAAAATTAGCGCCTATCGTATCACCGACCGCTTCTCTCAGCTTTAAGCAGGTTTTGGGATTATATACGCAGAAACCCGGATGCATTTCAAGCGCAATCTTTTGAATGCCATGCTCATTTGCATACTTCACTGCTTCTTTCCAGTACGGAATCAATTTTTCTTCCCACTGCCATTTCAGGATGGTCAAAAAATCATCCGGCCATGGGCAGGTAACCCAGTTCGGATATTTAGAGGTTTCGCTGTCACCCGGGCATCCTGAAAATGTCACGATTGTGTCGACACCCAGCTGTTCAGCCAGCCGGACAGTGCGGCGGAATATTTCATCGTGCTCTTTCGCAATTTCCGGATTGGGATGTACCGGATTTCCATGGCAGGAAAGCGCGCTGATCCCCATATTATATTTTTGCAGTAAATCTTTTAATTTTTTCTGTTCCTCTGGATTGTCAATCAGCTTTTCCGGCTGCAGATGAGACGGATTGGTATATCCTCCGGCTCCCAATTCTACCATGGTGACACCTTTTGAGTTTAAATACTGTAATGTTTCTTCCAGCGGATCATTACCAAATAATACAGTTAATACGCCTAACTTCATACATCATCACTCCTCTTAAAATACTTTCAGACTGCCTTGTACCGATTATATAAATAATAAGTTATGATAGAGCCGCTAAATAATCAAGAGACCTTTGCGCCGCTTCCCAAACTGAGTCTCCCAAATCTTCCAGTTCAACAATATAATACCTGTCATCACCCAGTATATCATATATTTTTGCAAAGTCAACGATACCATCTCCAACTGCCACACACAATTTATTTTCCAAATCAGAAATTTCCTTGCAATGGACTGTCGGCATTCTATCCTTATATTTTTCTGCGTATTTAACCGGGTCTTCGCCGGCATAAGCTATCCAGAAAAAGTCAGGCTGAACGTTGACCAATGACGGGTCAGTATTTTGGAACAACGAATCAAGAAGATATTCACCATCTCGTTTTTCAAATTCAAACGCATGGTTATGATAGGAAAAAGCAATTCCATTTTCAGCACATTTCTTTCCAATTTTAGTATAGTCTTCTGCCCACAGCTTTACATCTGCCAAATGGGATTGCCAGGCGGCCGGGCAAGCAAGATTTTTCATTCCAAGTTCTTTCGCAAATGTGATTTCCTCATCCATGTTTTCAATATTACAATGATTGGAAACAGCCTTAAGTCCAAGCTCCTGCAGCCAGCTTTTCAGGGTATTTACATCATTGCCCTTGTAGCCGGCAAATTCAACATACCGGTAACCAAGTTCTGCGACTCTTTTTAAAGTACCGTAAAAATCATCCTGCAGGTAATCATTCACAGAATATAGCTGTAACGCAACGTTTTTCATCTTTTATCATCCTTCCAAAGATTTCGCATGCGGGAACTCAATCTTTTCCCTGCGTGAAACAGGATTGGCCCATCTGATACCATTTTTCAGCACTTGCTGGATCATTTCATTTTTGTAAACAGGGTATTCTTCATGACCCGGCTGAAAATAAAATATCCGGCCATATCCCCTATGGAAAGTACAGCCAGCGCGGATTGCCTCCCCGCCTGCAAACCAGCCGATGTAGACCAACTCATCCGGTTCCGGAATATCAAACGGTTCGCCGTACATCTCCTCCAGAGGAAGTTCAATATGTTCCGGCAGTCCCTTCGCAATTGGATGAGATGGGTTGCAGCACCACAGACGCTCCCTGTCGTTTTCTCTCCATTTCAAAGACCCGCTGGTTCCCAGCATTTTAGTAAACGGCTTTGAAGCATGAGCGCTGTGCATCGCAATAAAGCCCATCCCCATCAGGACATGGTTGTGAACCCGTTCCGCAATTTCATCCTGTACCAAATGATGCTTCATATGTCCCCACCACATTAAAACATCAGTATCATTTAAAACCTCTTCGGTCAGGCCATGCTCAGGTTCATCAAGAGTTGCGGTTCTTACCGTAAAATCTTCTTCGGTTTCCAAAACGCCTTTCAGATAGTTATGAATACCCTGCGGATAGATTTCCTTTGCCTTGCCAATCTCTTTTTCATGATAAAACTCATTCCAAATCGTAACCCTTATCATTATTGATATCTCCTAAATATAAATATTATTTAGCCGGCACAGCACTCCGTACCGGCAAAAATTATAAATTTGTTCTATCATAGCCGCAAGTGGAGTGCGCCGGCGTAAATGATAAAATTGGCCATGCACGTTTTCCCACCAGAGGGAGGAAATGTTCGCGCAACCATAGATTAATATACAATTACCGCTATGCGTTTATTGTATCATGCAAAAAATCAATCAAAATAAACCGGTTTTCCTGTATTGGCAGATTCATAGATCGCTTCCAGGATGCGTGTTACAACAAGAGCCTGCTCTGGTTTTACCGTCAGTTCTTTGCCATCCAAAACTGCACTGTAGAAGGTATACGCTTCCAGTACTTCCGGCTTTGAGCTTCCGCCTTCATAGAATGCTACCCCGCCGCTTTTCAGCTCCGGCTCAATCGTCTGAAGCCTGCCAAGGTCGGCTTTATTGATTTTCAAGCCGCCTCTTGTAGTCGCGCCGGCATCAGTACCGCAGAGGGTACAGCATGCCTCGCCTGTTTCCAGTGTATTTAAAGCCCAGCTCGATTCCAGAATAATCGTGGAGCCGTCTTCCATGGTAATGAATCCAAAGCAGCTGTCTTCTGTAGTGAATTCCTTCGGATCCCAGTCGCCCCATGGGTTTCCGGTTTCAGTCTGATCTGCCAGCTTTCTGTATTTGTTTCCGACTACATATTTCGGTTTATAATTATCCATCAGCCAGAGCGTCATATCAAGAGCATGGGTACCGATGTCAATCAGCGGACCGCCCCCCTGTTTCTCTTCATCGGTAAATACGCCCCATGTCGGCACGCCGCGGCGGCGGATCGCATGCGCCTTAGCAAAATAAATTTCACCCAGATCTCCGCGTTCAATTGCTTTTTTCAAATACAGGTTTTCAGGTGTATATCTATTCTGATATCCAATCGACAGTATTTTCCCTGTTTTTTTGGCTGTGTCCAGCATAGCCTTTGCCTGTTCATAGGTTTTAGCCATTGGTTTTTCACACAAAACATGCTTGCCGCTTTCCATAGCATCGCAGGAAATCGGGCTGTGCATATTGTTCGGGGTCAGCACATGGACAACTTCAATTGAATCGTCCTGGAGCAGTTCCTTATAATCGGTATATACCTTTGCTCCCTCTTCACCATATTCTTTCGCCGCTTTTTGGGCGCGTTCTTCAATGATATCACAAAACGCGACCATATGTACATTTTTCAGTTCCTTGAGTGCGGGCATATGTTTTCCGTTTGCAATACCTCCGCATCCAATAATACCAACTTTTACATCTCTCATTTTATTACCATACCTTTCTCCCACGAACAATATTTCACTTCCCCTTACCTGTGGGCGGATAAGGTGTAATTTGCCAGTTTACTGAATCATTTAAATCGGAGCAACGCGTGATAAGCTCGCGCAAGTCAGCTGCGACGATTGCAACCGTCGCAGGGAGCTTTGCTCCTCAGGGTTTCAGCGGGGGATTATAACCCCCGCTGAAAGTCTGATATGGAACCCGCCTTCTCGCGAGGCGGGGGACATTTGCGACTTGGTTATAAAAAACGTTCAAACTTATGTCAGAGATTATTTGCCTGCCACGTGCTGACAAGATGACTCTGGAAGTCTTTCGATGCGGCGGCATGAGCCATGTATCTATTTCAGTTTATGCTTCTTCGCTGTCAAATAATGCCTTAACAAATTCTCTCGAATCAAAATAAGACAAATCGTCTATTCCCTCGCCCACTCCAATAAATTTGACCGGAATATTCTGTTCCGCCTTAATTGCTATCGTCACGCCGCCTTTGGCTGTCCCGTCGATTTTGGTCAGCACGATACCTGTTATCTCAGCAGTATCGGCAAACAGCTTGGCTTGGCTCAGCGCGTTTTGACCTGTCGTTGCGTCCAGCACCAGCAGAACCTCGCATTTTGCGTCCGGCAGCTCCTTTTTGATGATCCTGAATATTTTGTTAAGCTCGTTCATCAAATTTACTTTATTGTGCAGGCGGCCCGCGGTATCGCATATCAGCACATCGCATCCGCGCGATTTTGCCGCGCTGCATGCGTCAAACACCACCGCTCCCGGGTCTGCTCCCTCCTGATGCTTAATCAGTTCCACGCCCGCCCGGTCGGTCCAGACCTCCAGCTGTTCGATTGCCGCCGCGCGGAAAGTATCCGCCGCTGCCACCAATACATGGTTCCCCTCTGCCTTTAAAAAATTTGCCATTTTTCCAATCGTTGTTGTTTTGCCGGCTCCGTTGACTCCAATTACCATCACCACTGTCGGCTTGGTATCAATGCTGAATTGCTGGCTGTTATCATCCATCATCGCTACAATGATATCAATCAGCTCCTGTTTCACCTGCTCCGGATTATCTATCTTTTTGGATTTCACGGCATCGCGCAGGCGATCCATGATTTCCATAGAAGTATTCACTCCGACATCCGCCGCTATCAGCACCTCCTCCAGCTCTTCAAATAAATCCTCGTCCACCTTCCGAAAGCTCTTGATGACATCGTCGATCCTGCCCGAAATGGTGTCCTTTGTTTTAGATAATCCTTGCTTTAATTTCTGAAAAAAACTCATTGCTGTTCTTACTCCTTACCATATTTTTCGATATCTTCAAATTTTAATTTCAACAGCTGTGATATCCCTTTCTGCTGCATGGTAACCCCATAGAGCATGTCCGCGCTCTCCATGGTACCCCGCCGGTGGGTCACAACGATGAACTGGGTGTCCTTGGTGTATTGTTTGATGTATTCCGCAAATTTATAAACGTTTACATCGTCCAGCGCCGCCTCTATCTCGTCAAAGATACAAAATGGCGTCGGGCGCGTTTTGATGATCGCAAACAGCAGGGCAATTGCGGTAAACGCTTTTTCTCCGCCTGAGAGAAGGGACAGGTTCTGCAGTTTTTTGCCCGGCGGCTGTACTTCGATTTCCACTCCGCTTTCCAACAGGTCGTTTTCATCTGCCAGATAAATTTTGGCGTTTCCGCCTCCAAACAGAGTCTTAAAAATCGTTACGAAATTTTCGTTGATTTCTTTGAATTTTTCTCCGAATACGTCCTTCATGATTTGCTGCATTTCGGTAATCACCTTTTGCAGTGTGTCCTTGGACACCACAAGGTCTTCTTTCTGGGTGGAAAGAAATTCATACCGTTCGCTGACCCGTTTATATTCCTCAATGGCGTCTACATTCACGCTGCCAAGCCCTGCAATTTCATTTTTCAGACGTTTGATTTCCGGTTTTGCCGCTTTGCCGATATCCGCTTTCAGCTCCTGCGCGGCCGCATAGGTTAGATTATAGTCTTCCCACAACCGTTCAATCATACTATCGTTTTCGGTTTCCAGCTTTTCCGATTTTGATTCAAGACGGCTCTTTTCCTGCTGTACCAGCAAAAGCTCAGACTGTTTGTCTTTCGCCTCCTTTTGAATTTCCTGGATGGTAAGCGAAAGCGCTTTCCTGTCATTGTGCTTGCGCTGGATTTCTGCCTTTTTCCCTTCAATTTCCTCAGTTATCTCTTCAATCTGCTTTTCTTTAAAGGAAATGTCGTCGGCTAAATCGTCGTTGTTTTCCAGCAGCTCATCTATGTTCAGCTTTTTCTGTTTGGCTTGTTCTTCTTTCGATAAAATGCTGTCCTGGAGTGCTTTCTTTCGTTCCTGTTCAAAGCTTAAATCCTTTTCGGTATCGGACAGCTTCAGCCGGAGTTCAATCAATGCGGTATTGCATTGCTCCCTTTGTGCGGAGACTTCCCCTATGCCTATTTCAGCATAATGTATATTCTGTTCTGCCTCTTCCAGCGTTTCCTTGATTTTTGCCACAGTTTCGCTGTTGGATTCCATCTGCTCCTGCAAAAGCTTTATTTTGCTGTTTTGTACAGTTAATTCACTGATCAGGTTATTCCGATCTGTTTCCGCCTGTTCGATCTGCGAGGCAAAATGCAGTTCCCGTGATTCCTGGCGGATTTCTTCTTGCCGCAGCTCGGTCAGCCCGCTTTCCAATGCTTGTTTTTTCTCAAGTAATACCTGTGCTGCCTGCTCGTCCTGCCGGAAAATACCCTCTAATTTCCCCTGTTTTTTCTTAAGCTCGACAATCTGCTTTTTCAGTTCGTTGATTTGGGCGTTTCTTGACAGGATCCCGGTCTGTCTGCCCGAAAAACCGCCGCTGATGGCGCCGCCTGCCGCTAAAATTTCTCCCTCCAGCGTTACGATTCTGTATTTGTATCCTGTCCTGCGGTTCAGCGCGATGGCATGGTCTATCGTATCCATGACCACCGTTGTCCCAAGCAGGCTTTTTACGACATTTTCAAATTGTTTATCATAGGTTACCAGGCTGTCTGCAATCCCGATATAGCCCGGAAATCGTTCTGCTTCGTTCTGCCTTAAGCTGCGGGGCTGTATGGAGGATACCGGCAAAAAGGTCACTCTTCCTGCCTTGTTCTGTTTCAAATACTGAATGACTGTTTTGGCGTCCTCTTCCCGCCCGACAACGATGTTCTGCATAGCTCCGCCTAAGGCCTGCTCGACTGCAACCGCGTATTTCGGTTCGGTTTGCAGCAGGGAAGATACCGGGCCGTAAATATCTGTATCGCCAAAACGCCCCTTTTGATATTCTCCCATCACCGTTTTAACCGATTTTTGATAACCCTCCATGTCCCGCTCCATATCAAGCAGGAAATCATGCCTGCGGACGGCGGCATCCAATGCGCCCTTTGCCTCGTTCAGCGCACGTACATTCTGTTCTGCCCTTTTTGCCTGTCCGGCCTCCTGTTCCTTCAGGCTGTCTAATTCCGCCTCTATTGCCCACAGCTTTTCAGAGAGCTTTTCGTTCTGTTCTGCCAATGCTCTCCGTTCAGCTTTCAGGCCCTTGAGCTGCTCTTCCTTCTCTTTTTGCTGCTGCTCGATCTCGCTGCATCTTGTCCTGTATTGTTCCAGCAAAACGGTGCCGTTTGAACTGCTGGTATCAATATCGTTCAGCTGCTGACGCAGGCGTAACTGACCGTCCTTTTGTTCATTTAAAGCTGCTGTTTTCTGCCGCAGTTCCTGCTCTATCTCTGCCATTTTCCCGGAAAGAGCGTCTATTTCACCTGCCAGCTCGTTCCGCCGCTCAACAAAGTAGTCTATCCGCTTCTCTTTTTCTGCTATCGCTGTTTCATTCTGGTTCAGTAAAAAATCCTGTTCGCTGATTTCACGGTTCAGCCGTTCTATCAGCTCTTTATTATGTTTGATTGTATTTTGAATCAGCAAAATATCATTTTTATAATGATTGTTCTGTGTTTCAAGGGTTGAGACCGTCTCGGTTATCCGGGTTGTCTCCCCTTCTATCTCCTCTATTTTGGCAAAATATTCCGCTGTTTTCTGTTCTGCCTCTGCCACTCCTTTTTCCAGCCGGTCAAACGAGTCCTCTGCGATTTTCCGGTTTTTCTCCAGTTCGGAAAGCTCCTCTTTGTTTTTCGCTATTGCTCCGATATACAGGTTAACTTCATATTTTTTCAGCTGTTCCCGTAAATCCAGATATTTTTTTGCTTTCTCCGACTGCGTTTTAAGAGGGCCGACCTGCAGCTCCAACTCGGATATAATATCGTCTATTCTTGTAATATTATCCTGCACCTGCGAAAGCTTTCGCTCCGCCTCTGCCTTACGGTATTTGTATTTTGAAATTCCTGCCGCCTCTTCAAAAAAACTTCTGCGGTCCTCCGGCTTAGAATGGATGATTTCATCCACCTGCCCCTGCCCGATAATCGAATAGCCGTCCCGCCCCAGGCCAGTATCCATAAACAGTTCGTGGATATCCTTCAGCCGGCAGGCAGCACGGTTAATATAATATTCGCTCTCACCTGAACGAAACACTCTTCGGGTTATCGTCACCTCGTTAAACTCGATGTTCATCTTTCTGTCCGAATTATCTATCGTCATCGACACTTCTGCAAAGCCCAGCGGTTTTTTGGACTGCGTTCCCGCAAATATCACGTCCTCCATCTTGCTGCCGCGCAAATGCTTTGCGCTCTGTTCTCCCAGCACCCACCGGATTGCATCCGAAATATTGCTCTTGCCGCTCCCGTTCGGCCCTACAATCGCCGTTATTCCGCTGTCAAATGTTAAATCTATCTTTTCCGGAAACGACTTGAACCCACAAAGCTCCAAGCTCTTTAAATACATATATACACCCCAATTTTTATCAATAGGGTTATTATATACTAATTTTCTGTGAGAATCAACCAAATTTATATAAAGATTTTATTTGTCCTCATACAGAAAAAGACCGGCTATACCGGTCTTTTTCTATTATTTTAATTCAATTGTCTGGGTAAAGAAGGGTTTGCTGGAAAACAGCTCTGATATTTCTATTTCTACAGGCGTCTCTGTATCCTGCAATAGGTATCCTACTTTTAACTGATAGGTACTTCCCGGTTTTACATCATTTAACTGCTGCTGCGAATCGATTCCATCTGCTATGACTATATCGCTGTTTTCTACACCATTCTGATATGCCTTATCTGTCAGACCCACTGTAAAAGATGTTGCTTCATCGGAATTGTTGGTAAATGCATACTCTACAATCAATATAGGTTTTCCCTCAAAGTCGCTCCCGATCTCCGACCCCAATACCTGAACATCATACTTCTGACTCTTTTCAGCGGTTGTTGTGTCTGTCGCGTTTTCCCCATTCCCCTCCGCGGAACAACCAGCGAATACGCCGCCGATTAGCAGTAATGCCATCAACACTGCAATTACTTTTTTCATTTGTCTCCACTCCTTAATCTATTTTCTAGTAGTATTATATAATGCTGGTTTCTAAATAGCAACCATTTTTGTGTCTGTTTTTTTAGCTCATTTTGTTTTGATTAAAAATACTTAAAAAGATACTAATTATTCTTATATTTTAATAATTATTCTTTTGTTTTTGTAACAAACTTGTAAGAAAAGCAAAATGTTAGCCTTTACCGGCTGTAAATATCTGATCCTATAATTGATATCAAACAACTTTTCGTTGCACAATTCTTTGCTCTATGCTATAATCTGTTCATTCTAATGATTCTTAAGGGGTGTTTATAATGGATCAATACGACTTAATCGTATGTGGTGCTGGCAGTGCCGGCTTTTGTGCGGCTGTTGCAGCTGCAAGAATGGGAGTGAAAACTGCAATTATAGAAAAATACAACACTCCTGGAGGAATCTTAACTGTTCTAGGAAATAATTCTATAGATCAATTCAATAATCCGTTCATCCAAGAGAAAAAAATGGTAATTCGCGGTATTGCCTGGGAATATGTGATGCGTCTTTATCAAGCGGGATTTGCGTACATCCCTGATATGGACGCGGAATATAAAAACCATGCACAGTATGGAGTAAAAGTAAATCCTGTTGCTGCCGCAAAAGTAATCGACGATATGCTGCTTGAAAGCGGAGTTTCAGTTTATTATGGACAAAGTGCCGTTGATGTTACAGTGAACGCACAAAAAATAACCAATATTAAAATAGCGACCAAAACCGGACTGAAAGAATTAACTGCAAAGATTTATATCGATTGTACCGGTGATGGAGATGTTGCCGCATTTGCAGGTGCGGAGTTTATAGCAGGGGATGGTCATGGTGTTTTTCAGCCTGGCACTTTGAGATATTATCCCGCTGTGGACGCCGATGATGCAATTTTAAATTATGGTGATAACAAAAACCATGTACAGCTGAATGTTACAGATAGTCACAGTATTACTGAATCTGAAATAAAGGCCAGAAAAATGATATTTGAGCAAATGAAGAATGGCGAAAAGATCATGGCGGCCGCCCCCGCCATTGCTCCAAGAGAGGGGCGGAGAATAGCAGGGCTTTCTGAATTAAATGCCAGAGATTATTGTTCGGGTAAACTGTTTGACGATTCCGTCTGTTATTCCTATTGGTTTATTGACATACACAGGGATAATGAACCCGCATATATTCAATATATTAAACATGATCGGACGCCCACAATTCGTCTCTCCTCCATGATTTCAAAGAATTTTTCCAATCTCATGATGGCTGGACGCTGTATTTCTTCCGACAGAGAATCCAACTCGGCCCTCCGTGTGAAAGCAAGTTGTATGGCTATGGGCCAGGCAGCGGCAACAGCGGCGGCTATTGCAATTCTTTCAAACGTTAATGTGTCAGATATATCCCTTGATGTATTAAAAAAGACGCTTACAGATCATGGTGCTATCGTGCCGGGTAGGAATTCGACCCTTTGTTTTAATACAGTAATGAAACATCTTTAATCCATTTTGCGGCTAGTAGAATGATTTTCGCTGATACAAAGAAAAGGGCACCGCTTCTGCGGT
>ERZ773194.4439-NODE-4439-length-11034-cov-3.458330_pt1 | contig 11034 bp, 4 predicted proteins | sample MGYA00511240_ERZ773194 | MGnify/ENA primary metagenome ERZ773194 (study PRJEB29015, sample SAMEA2737774) | human gut metagenome | biome: human gut; feature: human-associated habitat; material: faeces | place: China | collected 2012 ... | reverse complement strand
CCCTTGATCCTGCCCCTTTCATGATGATCGCAAGTATTAAATCAACCATCTACTTGTCAGAGGAGGATTTATTATGAAAATGTTTCAATACACTTGCAAAGCAACCTTGGGGCTTCATGCACGCCCTGCCGCGATCCTGGCAACGGAATGTGCCGGTTTGAAAAGTACCGTCACCATCGAAAGCCAGACCAACAGCGCCTTTGACTATCTGGAGTATTACAAAGACGGCGCATGGAAAGACCTGAACACGCCGAGGCATTGGATCGAGCAGACCGGCGAGGTTGTCTACTGCGTGGAACATGCGGCAGGCAACCCCCATGGCGACACCTATACGGCGGCATCCCCCTCCTCCGTCTTTTCGGCCAGTACCCTCTCGGGGCTGAACTCCATCCTCATGTACGGCTACCCCAACAACCGTCCCTCCGGCTTCACCGACGACGAGGCAAGGCAGGCCACCGCCAATGCCATCCGCTTCTGGCTCTCGGAGCAAGGCGAAGCCGAATCCTACAGTTTCACCAACCGCAGAACCAATCCTGACGCCATCCGCGCCAAGAGCGGATATGAACACGTCCTGGAATACGCGGATGAGCTGCTTGCAAAGGCCCGCGCAAGGCAGGACTTGCCCCACGGCGTAGACTTCTCCCCTTCCACCGTGCAGCTTACCGCAAGCGGAAACGGTTACGTCGGACAAACTTCGGTGCTCCTTACAAACATCAACAGCGGCTACACCCTCGATACTTCCCGTTTGCCGTCAGGCAGCAGAGTTTCGGGCTATACCGGCGGCAGAAGCGAAACGCTCACCATTACGCTCCCAGCATCGGCGGCAGGGCAGAGTTTCAACATATCTGCCGAGGGTATGGACACCCGCAGCATAGATAACATTACAGCTTACGTTCCTGCAAACGGCAGCCTGCAAAAGGTATTCCTCTGCGCCACCACCGCACAGGTCGTCGCAACGGCGCAGCTTTCCGTTGGCGCACCCGAAGCACAGAAGTACGGCAAAATACAGCTTGTGAAAACCGGCAGGGACAATATACCGCTTGCGGGTGTAGTGTTCGGCGTATACAGCGATGCCGACTGCAAGAACAAGCTTGCGGAGCTTACTACCGACAGCGACGGAACAGCCATATCAGGAGATCTTCCGGTAGGTACCGTGTACATAAAAGAGCTTTCCACGATAAAGCCCTATGTCCTGAGCGCGGAGATAAAAAGCCTTGAAATAACCGATGGCGGGACTGTTGAAGTATCGTTCAGCAATTCCGAGGCCGTGGGCAAAATCCGCATCGAGAAAACGGGCGATGTGCTGACCGCCGGAGAGGCCGTTGAAACGGAATACGGCAGCGCTGCAATGCCCATATACAAAAACAAGGGACTTGCGGGCGTTGTATACGAAGTAAAAGACAGCGCCGGCAATATAGTTGCGACCATAACCACAGACAAGAACGGCATTGCGGAAACCGAGACGCTGCCCCTTGGCAGCTATACAGCGCAGGAAAAGAGCGCTCCCGATGGATATGTGATAGACGATACAGTTCACGAAACAACGCTGACTTTCAAGGACCAGAATACAGCCATCGTCATGAGTGCAATAAAAGCCGAAAACAAGCTGCGCACGGGCGGCGTAAAGCTGCTAAAGTATACGGAAAAGTTCAATGCCGATAAAATCAGCTTTGAAAAAGTATTATGCAGCGGCTATGTGTTCGGTCTGTACACCGCCGAAGATGCCGGAGATATACCGGCAGATGTTCTGCTTGAGGTACTGACTACGGACGAACAGGGCATAGCCCAAAGCACGGTAAAGCTTCCCTATGGCAAATATTACCTGAAGGAATTGGCAACGCCGGACAGCGATATAAAGATGCTTACGGACAAGCTGCCTCTGATTATTGACAGCGAACTTAATACCCAATATGTAAGCGAGCCAATTCTCAACGAAATGTTCAAGGGAAAAATCGGCGTATATAAGCTGGACGCCGAAGATAACGAAAGAGGTCTTGCGGGCGCAGTATTTGAAGTGCGCGAGGCTTCCGGCAAGCTGGTTGACACCATTACCACCGATACCAAAGGATATGCCGAAACCAAAGACCTGCCAATGGGAGAATACAAAATAAAGGAGATTACTCCTCCCCCGGGATTCATACTTTCGGATGAAATCAAAACCGTTACCATTACTTCAGAGGATAAAGAAACCGCCGTATTTGAGCTTACGAACAAGACCAACGAAATGACGCTTACAAAGACTGACTTAACAACCGAAAAGCCCGTACCAGGCGCGACTGTTGAGGTTTACGGTAAAGACGAAAAGCTGTTTTACAAAGGCGTTACCGATAAGGACGGCAAAATAACAATCAGAGAGCTTCCCGCCGGAACATACACGTTCAAGGAAATCATATCGCCGGACGGTTTCACCCTGAACGCTAATACATTCTCTTTTGAAATCGATGTCTACGGCAAGGTGACGGGAACTACCTCCTTTACCGATGAGCCCATCGTGCTGACCATCAAGAAGGTTGATGCCTACACCGGCAAGCCCATGGCGGGTATTTCATTCACCCTGAAGGACAACGAAGGCAACATTGTAAAGACAAAACTGACCGATAAGGGCTATCGCATTGCGACGGAGGACGGCGAAGAAACCTTTAGCGTAGATAATAACGGCTGTGCCGAGTTCCGCTATCTGAAGGCGGGTAAATACTCGCTTGTGGAAAGCGTACCCACAGGCTATATTGCAGAGGACAGCATTTCCTTTGAATTGACCTCCGCACACGGCATGAGTAAGCCCCTTAATCTAACCATAAACAACTGCCCCACCGGCATAAAGCTCATAAAGCTTGACTCGGATACGAATAAGCCGCTTACCGGCGCAGGATTCAGCATTAAGGTCAAAGACGGCCTTGGTTTCGCAACGCTGACATTCACAAAGCAGGCGGACGGCAAGTACATCTTCGATAAGGACGGCAAGGACACAGTCCTTATGGTCGATAACAACGGCGAGGTTATAATCCTTGGCATGCCGCTCGGTGCCGTATGGATAGAAGAATCTGTTGTTCCGGCAGGCTACTTCCCCGTTACCGCCCGTAAAGCGGAGATTACGAAGGACACTTCGGCCCTCAAGCCCCTTGAAATCAAAATCCCCAACAGCAAAAGCGTCAAGCTGGGGCTGGATAACGACTGGTGGGAAATCCCCGCCATGATCGCTGGCGCGGTACTGCTGCTCGGCGGCGCAGTAGTTTTGTATGTGCGGAGAAAGAATAAATAAGAACTAGCAAAAACACGCAGGAGGGCGGAAAACGCCCTCCTGCCCATGAATATCGGCTTAACCTGTTTGCCATGTAACAGTTGCATCTCGCCATTGCAGGCAGCGCAGAAAAAACTGAAATCATTAGCAAAACAGAATAAGGGCAGACACCATAACTACGAGATCACAGAAGCGCATGAAAAGCCATGCGCTCTTTTGCTATATACAAATACGGGAAAAGGAGAAAGCGACCATGACTGAGAAACTGAAAAATGCCGGCTACACCATCATTGAGAGGTTTACCGTGGGCGAACAGGGCTTTGCGCTTGGACATAGTGAAACAGCGCCAGCCCCTTATGTCACATGGCAGTATCGTGCAGCTGCCCCCGATCATTTCTTCTGGGGGCATTATATGAATTCAAAGGAAGCGGCATATGCGGATTATCGGAGCAGGATAAACGGCGAGATAGAATACGTTTCGAAACGCATACAGCCGCAGCGCACAAAGAAACGCGACGAGCCGGGGAGATAAGGAGGTGCAACTGTGGCAACAAAACTGCAAAACATATCCGAGCTTGTGCGTCAGACAACGGAGCGGCTTACGCAATCCGTTGACAACTGGAAACGCTTTCTCGATTCCGCCGCATGGCTTTATAAGTACCCGTTCCATGAACAGGTCTTGATTCATGCGCAGAGACCGGATGCAAAAGCCTGTGCTCCCATCGAGCTTTGGAACAGCAGATTCAGACGTTGGGTGAACAGGGGCGCAAAGGGCATCGCGCTCATCGACGACAGCGGGCACAAGCCCGCGCTGCGGTATGTATTCGATGTGTCCGACACCAACACACGTTACAATATCCCGTTTCGGCTCTGGCAGACAAAATCCCAATACACGGCGCAGATCATTGAGAAGCTGCAAAACAATTTCGGGGACACTGGCGCGGAGAACGCCAATATGGCTGCCACCGTACTGGGCATATCCATCAACGCCGTGTCGGACAACTACCGCGATTACTACGAGGAGCTTCTCAAAGCGGCGGACAACAGCGCACTCGCGGATATGAGCGATGACGAGATAAGCTCGACCTTTGTGCTTCAGCTCATGACCAGCGTTTCCCATACGGTCCTGGTGCGCCTGGGCATCGACCCCGCCGCTATATTTCACGGCGATGAATACGAGAGCATAAGGCTGTTCAATTCGCCGGATACCATAGTCCAACTTGGCGCGGCGACCAGCGACATTTCGGAGATGATCCTGCGGCAGATAGAGCGCAGCGTCAGAAGCATGGAACGGCAGGAGCTCGGCACACTTGCAAAATCCCAACAGGTCTTGCAGAATGAGGATAGGAAAAACGAAAGGAGCGCTGAACATGGAACTCAATTACAGGCAGAACGGGGACTACCTGATTCCCGATATCAAAATGGACGAGCAACCGACGGAAGTCATCGGCAAATACGGCAGAATGCGGAAGACGTTTCTCAAGGAGCATCGGAGCGGGATTTACAACTCCCTGCTGCTTCAGAACAAGCTGACGGAGCATCTGTTGGAGATCGACAGGACGGCGCGGGAACAGGTCGAACAGACGATGGCACAGATGGCGCAGACCGAGAACGTGACCGAGAAGATGAAAGCCGAGAATCAGATGCTCTGGATTCAGCGAATGAACAGCATTCGGCAGAGAGCCGAGGAGACGGTACTGAACGACCTGATTTACGCATAACCGAATATAGTCTGTTCCCAACCTTAGAGGAACAGTTACAGCGCATCGAAGAAGCGGAAGCACAAAAGCTTTCCGCTTTTTCTGTTTCACAAGCAGATCTCGATAACGAACTTTGCAGACATGGAAGCGGATTTGCTCAGGGAAAGTTTCGCATCTATAAGTTCTTTGAGGATATGCCTTCCTCAGATGCGGCTATTACATTTCTCAAAAAGGAATATGGCATCGGCGGACACTCACACACCTCCCTGAATGGGGAAAGTGGATTTGTTGACCACGACGGCAAGGGCCTTCACTTCTCTAATCATAACTACGAAGAAAAGCATACCGTAACTTGGAGGGCCGTAGCGCAAAGGCTCCGCGAACTGATTGCCCTTGACCGATACCTGACCGAAGAAGAAAAGGCATATTTACCAACATACGAACAGGAGCTTGCTGAACGGCAGGAGCGTATTGCCGAGGAATCGGCGGCGCGGGAAGCGTTAAGGGCCGCCGCAGCCGCCATGGAGGAAACGCGCAAGAACGCCGAATATGCCTTCTCGCTCGGAGATGCTGTGCAGCTTGGCATGACCACATATACCATCCTCGGATACGATGAAACCACCGTCAGCTTATCTGACCCAAAATACCCCTTGCTCTCCGAGGACATGCCCCGCGATGTGTTTGAGCAAAGGCTTAGGGAAAGCCCCGCAAATGACCGTCTGATTGCCGAAGCACAGGGAGCAGAGCCACAGCCCGGGCCGGTAGCCGAAACAGTTGAAGTCATTCCCGCAGAGGAAAACCACCTGCCCTACGATGTTGTTATTCAAACCATTCGTACCGAGGAGCGGGAGCCTGCAAAACCTGCCGAGAAAACCAACTTCCGCATTACGGACGACGCCCTCGGTCATGGCGGCCCGAAAGCGAAGTTTCGCATGAACATGGATGCGATACGGACACTGCAGACTATCGAGTTTGAACAGCGCCTTGCAACGCCCGAAGAACAGGAAGTCCTTTCCAGGTACGTGGGCTGGGGCAGTCTGCCGCAGGTATTTGAGGAAAGCAACGCAGCGTGGGCAGATGAGTTCCGGGAACTCTACGAAACCCTGTCCCCAGAGGAATACGAAGCCGCTCGTGCTTCCGTACTGAACGCACACTATACAAGTCCCACAGTCATCAAAGCGATGTACGCTGCGATTGAAAAGATGGGCTTCCGCATGGGCAATATTCTGGAACCCTCCTGCGGTATCGGCAATTTCTTCGGCTTGCTTCCCGAAAGTATGGCGGGCAGCAGGCTCTACGGCGTGGAACTCGACAGCCTCACAGGCAGAATTGCAAAGCAACTCTATCAAAACGCCAACATCGCCATACAGGGATATGAAGCGACCTCGCTTCCTGACAGCTTCTTCGATGTTGCCATTGGCAATGTTCCCTTCGGCGATTACGGTGTAGCGGATAAGCGTTACGACAGGAACAGGTTTCTGATCCACGACTATTTCTTTGCAAAGACCTTGGACAAGGTGCGTCCCGGCGGTATCGTCGCATTCGTCACTTCATCGGGGACGTTGGATAAAAAGAACCCCGCGGTTCGCAAGTATATTGCACAGCGCGCCGATCTTCTCGGCGCGATTCGCCTGCCGAATAATGCCTTCCTTGCCAATGCGGGCACGGGCGTTGTTGCGGATATACTGTTCCTGCAAAAGCGCGACCGCCCCATAGAGATTGAACCCGACTGGGTACACCTCGGCAAAACCGACGGCAAATTTATCATAAACCAATATTTTGTGAATAACCCCGGCATGATACTGGGCGAACTCAGCGAAGAAAACACGCAGTACGGTAAACAGGCCGTTACGGTAAAGCCTATTGCGGGCGCGGAATTGCCGGAGCAGCTATCCGATGCGATAGCCAATATTCATGCCAAAATCACCGAGCCCGAACAACTTGAGGAAGCCGAAGAAAACATAGGCGAAAGTATCCCCGCCGACCCGAATGTACGCAATTTCAGCTTCGCCGTGGTAGACGGGGATATCTATTACCGCGAAAACTCCGTAATGCATAAGGTTGAGCTGTCCGTTACCGCAGAGAACCGCATTAAAGGCATGGTCAAAATCCGCGACTGTACACGAAAGCTGATTGAATATCAGCTGGAAGGCTATTCGGATGATTTAATCAGGCAGGAACAGCAGACCTTAAACCGGCTTTACGATGAGTTTACATCGCAATACGGCCTGCTGAACAGCCGCGCCAACAATACTGCGTTCTCTGATGACAGTTCTTATTGCCTGCTCTGCTCTCTTGAGGTTCTTGATGAAAACGGCGCATTGGTGCGCAAGGCTGATATGTTCTCAAAGCGCACCATACGGCAGCAGGAACCCGTAACCTCCTGCGACACCGCAGCGGACGCACTCGCCGTATCACTTTCCGAAAAAGCAAAGGTCGATTTGCAGTATATGGGAAAGCTTACGGGCAAAACCGAAGAACAGCTTACAGAGGACTTGGCGGGCATAATATTCTTCAACCCATCTTCCGAGCAATATGAAACTGCGGACGAATATCTTTCCGGCGATGTCAGGTGGAAGCTTCGATTGTTAAAGGAGATAGACAACCCCAAATACGCAGCTAACATGGAAGCCTTGGAGAAGGTACAGCCAAATGACCTGACCGCTTCCGAAATCGATGTTCGGCTTGGTGCAATATGGATTCCGCCGGAGGATATTCAGCGCTTCGTAATTGAGCTGCTCAAACCCGCCTATTACGCAAGCAGCAAAATAAAGGTGCATTATTCCCGGCTTACCGCTCAATGGAACATTTCAGGCAAAACCAGCGACTACGGCAACGTTACAGCAAACGTTACCTATGGCACAAAGCGCATCAATGCATACAAGATAATTGAGGAAACGCTGAATCTGAAGGACGTCCGCATATTCGACACTGTGTATGATGAAAGCAGCAGTGAGAAGCGCGTACTGAACAGAAATGAAACCGTACTTGCGCAGCAAAAGCAGCAGCTCATAAAGGACGCGTTCCGCGACTGGCTATGGAAAGACCCCGACCGTCGTGACAGACTGACCACGCTGTACAACACCAAGTTCAATAGCATACGTCCCCGCGAATATGACGGAAGCCATATCAGATTCGTCGGCATGAATCCCGAAATCACGCTGAGGCCGCATCAGGTAAACGCCGTTGCGCGCGTTATCTATGGCGGAAACACGCTGCTTGCGCACGTTGTGGGAGCAGGGAAAAGTGCGACACGTTCGTAACTGAAAAGGTTACGCACAAGTCAGCTAACAATAGAATCGGGAACTGGAAAGGAGTCCCTGAAAAGACTTGGAGAACTAATATTCCGATAGGTGGAATGATGGGGTAACGCCCTGAAACGCCTACCTTATAAACTGCGATATGCGGCAGTCCTCTGTAACAAGGATTGCGGTATAACGCTCGCTAAAGTCGGCGGAAATGTACCCAAACAGGTTATGCCGTGGAAAGCATCTCAGCGGTGGGATGTGTGCATGATACGCCGGAGGTCTATAAACTGCCTATGGTCAGAATGTCATGGATGACTGACGAAATCCCGAATGTACGGGTCTAAAAGGCGCAGGAGCAGAAATGTTCCTTTCCGATTACGGAAGTATGTGAGGATGAGTAAGAATTTTTACTATGAAAGTCCTTGCGGTGTTACAGGCACCGCCCAGCATACAGGCTCAGAGGGACACCTAAGGGCAGATATGTACAGATAGGAATATTGGAACGTGGAAAGGCTGGAACACGGAGCCGGTTACAGGCTATGAGGTGTTGGATTGGAAAGCGCATTGCGTATAACAATCCTTTATCCAGTTGAGAGAGATGGCACAGTACCGATGAAGCCGTGGAAACACGGTGGAGGGATGGCCATTAGTCGTCAGCAATCAATAAATTGAAAACTATACAGACACAAAGGTTCGAGTATGACTAAGAAAAGCGAAATCCTCTCATAAGGAGGAAAGTACCTGACTTTGGCAAACAAGAAGAAACCCTTAAAGAAACAGAAAATCCGCAATTCTGAATACTACGATATGCAGCTTGTTTTTGACGAACTGTATGCTGCAAGTGTCAAGGGGCAGCGGTTCTGTAATCTTGTGGAACTGATAAAACGCCCTGAAAACATCAAGTTAGCATATAGGAATATCCGAAAGAACAGCGGCAGTCGGACGGCGGGTGTGGATAACAAGACAATAAGCGATTTGAACAAGTGGAACGAAAATGCCTTAGTTGCCCATGTTCAGCGCAAGCTGGACTGGTATATTCCTAATGCTGTCCGCAGAGTGGAAATACCAAAGGATAACGGGAAAACCCGTCCCCTCGGAATACCCACGATTATGGACAGGCTCATTCAGCAATGTATTCTGCAAGTATTAGAACCTATCTGTGAAGCAAAATTCTTCAAGCGAAGCAATGGTTTCAGACCAAACCACAGTGCAGAAAATGCCATTGCCCAAGCGGAGAGAATGATACAGAACGTAGGTTGTCACTATGTCATTGATATAGATATCAAGTCTTTCTTTGACGATGTGAACCACGGAAAACTGCTGAAGCAGATGTGGACACTCGGAATTAGGGATAAAAAGCTGCTGTCTATCATTTCTGCCATGCTAAAGGCAGAAGTGGCTGGAATCGGTTTTCCCGAAAAGGGTACGCCACAGGGCGGTATCATTTCCCCACTGTTGTCAAACATCGTCCTAAATGAACTGGATTGGTGGATTGTCAGCCAGTGGGAGGAAATGCCCACCCAAAGGAATTATGTACACAGAATCTATGCGAATGGAACTCCCGACAAAAGCAGTACCATCCGTACTCTGCGTAACTACACGAATCTGAAAGAGTGCTATGTTGTCCGCTATGCAGATGATTTCAAAATCTTTTGCAAAAAGCGGTCAGATGCAGTCAAGCTGTTCGAGGCTACGAAACAATGGCTTTTAGATCGTCTGGGACTGGAAATCAGCCCGGAGAAATCAAAGATCGTAAATCTGAAACGCCATTACTCTGAATTTCTGGGCTTTAAGCTGAAAGTCCGAACAAAAGGAAAGAAGCCAGATGGACAGCCAAGGTATGTAGTAGAAGCGCATATCAAGGATAAAGCATTGCAGAAAATCCGGGAGAAAAGCAAGGAAATTATTGGGCAGATACGGCAGACCTATGACCCAGGAATGGAATACCGTCTGATACAAAAATACAACTCCTATGTCATGGGCGTTCACAACTATTACAGCATTGCAACCCATGTGAATATTGACTTTCACAAAATCGCTTTCGATGTCAAAAAGAGCCTTTACAACAGATTGAAGCACAGGCTGCAGAAGAGCGGTCAAATCACAAACAGGTATATCAAGGAAAAATACGGCACGAGCCGGGAGGTACGCTACCTGAATGGTCACGCTATCGTCCCGATTGCCTATGTTCAGCACAGAGTACCCATGGACAAGAAAAGTCGGGTAAATAAGTACACGCCAGAGGGACGGGCTGAGATTCACAAGAATCTCGCCGGTATCAATATGGCAGTACTCTATCATCTGATGAACAATCCATGCGGTAAGCAAAGTGTGGAATATAACGATAACCGCATTGCGCTCTATGTTGCACAGAAAGGAAAATGTGCCGTCTCCGGTGTGGAACTGGAAGCAAATCAGGTGGACTGTCATCACAAGCAGCCGTTGATGCTTGGGGGCAATGACAGCTACCAAAACCTGATTATTGTCTCCGATGTGGTTCACATTCTCATTCATTCCAGTAATGAGCGCACCATCCGAAAATATCTGAAAGTGCTAAACCTGGATAAAAAGCAGTTGGCAAAGCTCAATAAACTTCGTGTGATGGCAGAAATGCTGGAACTCGTTTTCTAAAGGGCAAATCTGTTTGATGTATAGATTGTCATAAAAAGTGCTGACGATGGAAAGCCGTGTGATGGGAAACTGTCACGCACGGTTTGGAGCGGGGGAAAATCTGGAGGAACGGATATGCAGCCTGCGGCTGCATATCCCGCCCAAAGGATTACCTATCGCTATCCTTCGAGATGGCTGCATCGGCTATGGAGAGTAAACGGCTTGGATTGAGCCAGAA
>ERZ773194.4437-NODE-4437-length-11035-cov-3.061840_pt1 | contig 11035 bp, 7 predicted proteins | sample MGYA00511240_ERZ773194 | MGnify/ENA primary metagenome ERZ773194 (study PRJEB29015, sample SAMEA2737774) | human gut metagenome | biome: human gut; feature: human-associated habitat; material: faeces | place: China | collected 2012 ... | reverse complement strand
GGTGTGGCAGTGCAGGCCGCCTTTGAGCATCCGCCCGCCGAGAAATGCGCTTTGATGAATTTCCATGATTTTTCGTTCCTTTCAAGTCTTTTTGCTGCATTTTGTGTTGAGATGTGGATATGCATGAAAAAACACAAAAATTACACGCAAATCCACATTTCATCTGCGATTATACGCGCTTTGCAGAAAAAAGTCAAGTAAAACAAACAAAATAATTTTACCATGTTTTCGCCCCGAACGCAAGGGCTGCCGCGCAGAAATTTCCGGCCGCGCATCGCTTTTTTCCGCAAAACCGATTGTTATTTGCGCCGAAATCATTTATAATAAGTACAGCGAACGTTTAGGAGGATTTTTGCACATGAAATTACTCGTTCTGGACGGCAACAGCATTTTAAACCGCGCGTTTTATGCAATCCGGCTTCTTACCAGCAAAAGCGGAGAGTATACCAATGCGATTTACGGTTTTTTGAATATTTGTTTAAAGCATATTGAGTCGGATTCCCCAGATGTCGTCTGCGTTGCATTTGACCTGCGGGACCCGACTTTTCGTCATAAAGAGGATCAGGAATATAAGGCAAACCGCAAGGGTATGCCGGACGAGCTTGCGGCACAGCTGGATAATACCAAAGCTATCTGTAAGGCTCTGGGATACCATATCCTGACCTTAGCGGGCTATGAGGCTGACGATATCATCGGGACGGTTGCCAAAAAATGTGAACAAGGCGGCGATAAGTGCTCTGTGGTAACGTCTGACCGCGACCTTTTACAGCTGGCGGGCACCAACACGCTGATCAAGCTTGTCAAAAATGCGAATGTGGACGATAAATTATATTATAAAGAGGATTTTATCAAGGAATATGGCATCACGCCGGAACAATACGTTGATGTGAAGGCTATCATGGGGGATTCGTCGGATAATATCAAGGGCATTGCCGGGATTGGGGAAAAGGGAGCGTTCACCCTGATTCAGAAGTTTCATTCCTTGGAAGAAATCTATGATAATATCAATACGATTGACGTGAAGCCCAAAATGCGGGAAAAACTAATTGCCGGAAAAGAGGATGCGTTCCACAGCCGGTTTTTGGCGAAAATCGATACAGATGTCCCGATTGATTTATCCATTCTTGAAAAGCCGCTTGAACAGGACAGGGACACGCTGTTAGAACTGTTTACACGCCTTGATTTCAACCAGTTTATCGACCGGCTTTCTCTGCGCCAACCACAGCAAGAAACTGATTTAACAGTTATTGACGATGAAGAAAAATTGAATGCGTTTTTAAACGAAAACAGCATTGCCGGTTATTCTTTGCAGGATTCCGGCTTATTTGCGGCGACCCAAAATGGGCGCTATCAAATCGGTCCGGCATTCCATAAAGCATTTTTTGAGTCGGAATCTCTTTTGAAAATCGGGTTTGGCGTGAAAGCGGATATCACCGCTTTGCAGTCAAAAAAAATTGCCTTTCGCGGCCTGCTGTTCGACGTCCTGCTGGCGGCCTATGTTCTCAACTCTCAGAACGGTACGCTGGACTGCGAGCATATCGCCTATCAATATCTTGATACATCAAAAAGCACAGAGGAGAACAATTTTGCGCTGTATCCGGTTCTGAAGCAGAAATTGAAGGACGAGGGCGTAGATAAGCTGTATGATGAAATCGAGCTTCCCCTTACCAGGGTTTTGGCTGAAATGGAGCTGACCGGTATCGGGATCGATATTGAACTGACCAAGCAGTTGAGCGCTGACTATGACCTTAAAATCAAGCATCTGCTGGAGGACATCTATCAAATGGCGGGGGAGGAATTCAATGTTGCCTCTCCAAAACAGTTAGGTGTGATTCTATTTGAAAAGCTGCATCTGCCGGTTCTCAAAAAAACGAAAACCGGTTATTCGACCGGTGCGGAAATATTAGAGCGCCTGCGTTCTGACCATCCGATCATTGATAAAATTTTAGAGTACCGCCGGTTCAGCAAATTAAAATCGACCTATATTGACGGATTTTTAAGCGTTGTCGATCCAAGAGACGGCAGAGTCCACACGCTCTATAACCAGACGCTCACACACACCGGCCGGCTTAGTTCTACTGAACCGAACCTGCAGAATATCCCGATACGGTATGAAGAGGGCAGGGAGCTTCGCAAAATGTTTTGTGCCGGTGAAAACAAGGTTTTTGTAGGCGCGGATTATTCCCAAATAGAGCTGCGGGTTTTAGCAGAGCTTTCTCAGGATGAAATGATGGGACAAGCGTTTTTGCAAAACGAGGATATCCACACGCAGACGGCCTCGCTTGTTTTTAATATCCCGCCGCAGGAGGTAACGCCTGAACTCAGACGCCGTGCTAAAGCAGTCAATTTCGGTATCGTTTATGGAATCGGGGAATTCAGCCTGTCGCAGGATATCGGCGTCACACGCCGGCGTGCCGGCGAATACATCGAACAGTATAAAGCAAAATATTCCGGTATCAGCAGGTATCTTGACCATGTTGTCCAATCCGCCAAGGAAATCGGTTATACCACCACCATGTTTGGCCGGAGGAGGTATATCCCCGAACTTTTTGCGGACAACTTCAATCTGCGCTCTTTTGGAGAACGCGCCGCTATGAACGCTCCTATCCAGGGCAGCGCCGCTGATATCATGAAATGCGCTATGGTCAAGGTTTATAACCGTATTCAAAAGGAAAATCTGAACGCTAAAATCATTCTCCAGATTCACGATGAGCTTGTCCTGGAAACGCCTTTAAATGAACAGGAACAGGTAAAAGAGATTCTCAAATATGAAATGGAACATGCTGTAAAAAGCCGGATCCCTTTTTTAGCGGAAGTCAACGCCGGAAAAGACCTCTATGAATTAAAATGATTTTCATAATTTCTTGACAAAATTTGTTGAAACATGATATGATTATATCGAATTTAGTAATATTTACAGATAAAAATGCAAAAATTATTAGAATTAGAGTAGGAGTGGTGCTCAAATGGCGGCAACCATAAAAGATGTAGCCCGGTTAACCGGCCTGTCTTTAGGGACAATTTCAAAATATATCAACGGCGGAACGGTAAAACCAAAAAACAAAGAATTGCTGGATCAAGCGATTGCTGACCTTGATTTTAAGGTGAATGAAATCGCAAGAGGCCTTAAAACCAATAAAAGCATGACGGTTGGTATTTTGGTTCCAAATGTTGAAAATGTATTCAGTATGAATATTATCTCAAATATGGAAAACAGCCTGAACAACAATGGTTACAGTACGTTGATCTGCGATTATCGGGATGACCCGGTCATGGAACGGGATAAGCTGGAATTTTTGGTACATAAAATGGTAGATGGTATTGTCATCATGCCGACCTACCTCGACGATAAAGTGTTTTCGTCCATCGTCCCTGAAAATAAGCCAGTCATTTTTATTGACCGTCCTATCAATAACCTTTCTTATGATTTTGTCTGCGCTGATAACTTCTCGGGCGCATATAGAGCCATCTCTTACCTGATTGAACAGGGGCACCGCAAAATTGCTATTATCGGCGGACCGGAAAACTATTATTCTTCCATTGCCAGAACAGAAGGTTTTGTCAAGGCACATAAAGATCATGGTGTTGAAATTGCGGACGAGTATTATTTGAGCGGCGACTATACCAAACAGTCCGGTTATCAGCAAATGCTCCGCGTGCTTGAAATGGAGAACCGTCCGAGCGCGGTGTTTGTCACTAATTATGAAATGACCTTAGGTGCTGTTGTGGCCGCAAATGAAAAGGGTATTAGGCTGCGCGATGATATTTCATTTGTCGGTTTTGACGATTTGGAGCTGTGCGAAATCATTAATTTAACGGCAGTGGCACAGCCGATGGATCAAATCAGCCTCATCTCTGCTGATATTTTGCTCAAACGTCTCAGGGGAAGTTATCATGATTTTCCACAGACTATTCGCTGTGAACCTGAATTAGTGATTCGAAAAACAGTCAAAAAATTGAGGTAGCTCAAAATTCGGTTCAGGCCTTTGCTTTTGGATTTTTAGTTCTGTCAAGAAAGGCCGGACGGCCTTTTTCTGTTTAGGCTGCAGAATTTGTTAAAGAGCTTTGCCTGGAAAGGACACAAAATGGGACTATCTATTCCAACCTTCGGCGAACGGCGGTTCCGTCTTTATCTTGCGGGGTTTGAGCCGTGTTATGCTGTTGTAACATTGCCCAAGGACTATCAGAGCGGTAAAAAATATTCGGTGTTGTTTGAATATACCGGGAATTATTTTCCGCAAAGCGGCAGCAGCGGTGAAGTGGAGGATGCTTCTCTGGGGTATGGGATAACCGGAGGTAAAAATTTTATCTGGGTAGTTCTTCCCTTTGTTTCAGAGCAGGGGAACGAAAGGACATGGTGGGGAGAACGCGAGGCGACGATACGGTTTGCCATAGATGCTGTTACAGAAATTTGCAGCCGGTTTGGCGGAGACCCTGATAATCTATTTCTATGCGGTTTTTCCCGCGGTGCGATTGCTGTTAACTATATCGGGCTTGCGAATGATGAAATCGCATCATTATGGAAAGGATTGCTGACCTTCGACCATTATGACGGTGTGAGAGAATGGGACGGTTGGGGCAGCCCTCTTTGTAAGTACCGGCGGGAAGCGCGGGAACGTCTCAAAAGGACTGCCGCAAAACAGGTATTGATTGTCCAGCAGCCTGATACCCGCGAAATACAGGACTATTTAGGAAAGATAGGAAAATCTTTGGATTTTTTAAAGCATTTTACCTTTTTGGATGTTCCTATGGAAAAATTGTTTCAGATTCCAAATGATATATTCGTCCATCCGCACACCGATAAGTGGCTTTTGTTTGATAATGAATTCAGTACTTTTGTGAGAAATTGGATTTTACGGGCTGTAAACGCGCAGTGAATGAATAAAAACCTTGACAAGCAGGAAAACATATACTATACTAACAATTATAACCTCGCTAAGATGTGACCAAGGGGTCAGACCCTCCCCGCTTCGCGAGGTTGAAACGCCATTTGGAAAGCTTTTGTGCTTAACGCACAAAAGCCCTTAATGGAATCTTGTTATAAAATCGTTTTTTAACAAAGCAAAATTATCTTATTTTATTGATATAGTCCTGAACCGGCAGCATATTATTTTTGATTTCCTGCTTTCTCCAGGATAATTCGTCGGTAATCTGTCCCGGGCCGATTTCAATAAGGGCGCCATTGCAGTTTTCCCAGATAAATCTTGCGTCCTCTACCAGCAGGCGTATACATCCGGCAGAGGCCCGTTTTCCAAGATTGGTATAGGACGGGCGGTAGAGGGAGTCAACGTCGAACAAATTCAAAAACGAGACGCTGTGGAAACAAACATTCCCAATAATATTGGTAACATATGTAATATAGACATCCGGTTCTTTAAAATAGTACCACTGCCCATAGCTTGGAGCATAAGTCAGTTTTTTCGCACGGTAGGTGCCGTCAGGAGTATCTTCATAATTGATACCGGTGCTGCAGATACTGTATTTGACCGGGAATTCTTCCCCGTTGGGTTTCTTTGCATAGATGGTAACCATCTGCATATTTTTGTTTACTACAATTCTGGAGATTTTTGCCCTTTCGTCACTGACAGGGCTGTCGCTTTTTAAAATCCCGAAGGTCTTTTGACCGGACACAGTCAGCTTGCCTTCCGGATAATCGTCCGGGAAGGTCAAAGAACAGGAAAACCCAATCGGAACCGCATAGGGCAGCACCGGCAAAAATATTTCACCCGATTCATCCATATAGGGCGCGGCGTCCGTATAGGGTACGTCATTGAGATAAATGGTATGATTGTCAATGCCCTGCCACAGCACCGTCTGATTACGCGTAACCAGCACGCCATGGCTGTCGCTGAAATAGGTCACAGCACAGTCGAACAATTCCCGAAACAGATTTGCGGGTACATAAAAGTTCCCGTTTTCATCCATCGAACAAACCTTGGGATATTCTTTCCAGACGCCGTTGACAGTGTACCATTGAGATTGGTTATGTAACTCTACAGTAACATTATCTTGATAAAACATATTGGCCTGGACGCTGCCTGTCCCAAACAGGATTGTAAAAATAAGCAGCAGCCCCGTAATCATTTTAAAGTGTTTCAACATAACCCCTCCCTGATCTGTATTTTATATCCTATGCACATTATACAATAAATAGTACCTGTTTTCAACGAATCAAACATTACGATATGATTACATTTTTTGCTGCAAATCCGCCTTATTAGCTATAAAAATACTTTAGAGACAGGCGGCACGCAGCAGACGCCTGCCCCGAAAACTCATTCCATGGTATATTCATCAAAATACTCATATTTCCGGTAAAATTCTCCATCTGCCTTTTCCACAGCGGAACAGTTGACCTTTCTAAGGAACTGTACAATCGGATAAGGGTCAATCCAGATTTCACCATTGCCGTCCTTCTGGCTTTCGTCAAAAATAAGCTGGATGCCAAAATGAAGATGAGGGGTGTTGATGTTATTGACATTTTCCTTGGTGGAATACCCCGTCATTCCCAGATAGCCGATCACATCGCCCGCCTTAACGATTTTCCCCTCGGCAATATCACTGTGAAAGGGTTTGTCTTTGCGCAGATGGGCGTAATAGTAGTACCTCTTGCCGTCAAAGCTCCTGATACCGATTCTCCAACCGCCGTATTGGTTCCATGCAGCAACTTCGACAATACCGCTTTCTACGGCAATAATCGGCGTCCCGACGCTGCCCATCATGTCATGTCCAAGATGCTTCCTTTTAAATCCATAGGAGCGGGCCGCGCCGTAATCATCGCTTTCGGCATAATAATAACCCTTTGCAATCGGAGAAAACGCCTTTATTCCATATTTATCGACCAACGTCTTATTGCCGTTTTCATCTGCAACCTCTACTTTATGCTCACCGATATATTCCGCAAAAATCGCGTCATAACTTTCATAATAAAAATCATACAGCTTTAAATCAGCAGTTAATTCCTCCATAGAACGCCCATTTTTCAGCTTTTCTGTAAGGGCAGTCAGCTCTTTTTTATAATCAAACTGAAATTCGCTGCCATTTCTGGCAGCAAGATAAGCTATCATTTCAACAAAGTTGAACTTTACTTCCGCATTTTCGTTATGGGATTTAACGTCCAGCTGGTATGCCTGATACATCAAATCAGCAGGCACATGGAAATCGACCCATTTGATAAATTTGTCGCCGCTGACCGCAGCGGATCTATTGTAGTATTGCCAGCCTGTAAATGCAATTCCCACCGTCAGGACAGCAATACTAAAAGAAAGCAGCAGTCTTTTCAGCCTGATTACTCGAAACAGCACATTCATCACCCTTTTCCAATATATGTGAAGGGTTGTTCTATTATGACCCCTTCTCTCTATGAGTTACTGTAAGCCCCAAAAATAAAGCCATTCCAGGTCATAATCCGCCTTTCTCTTTCGTATAATTTAGGGAGTATCCAAAAACAGAAAAAGGGATAAAGGGGGCAAAACAATGCAAAGAACTGGAAGGCCAAGAAATTACCGTGATGATATGTCAGGCAAAAAGCCGCGCCGGTTTCGTCAAACCTTGGGAAACCAGGTGGCTGTAACCGTTCTGGGGCTGTCAGTTGCCTTTTTGATATCGACTTTTGAGCTTCCGCAGCTGGACCAGTCAAAACAGAAGCTGCATATGCTTCTGACGACCGATACTGATTTTAACCGCTGTGCAGGACAAATCGAAACATATTTAAAAAATAATGATGTAACCGGCCGCTTTTTTGAAGACGGAAAAAAACCGGAACAAAAGACGAGTAAAAAGCGAGAGGAGGACGACTTTATCCGCAACGTCGCCTATGCGCAGGAACCGCAGCCGTCAGCCGAGCCGGAAAACCTGCTGAAAACAGAATTCATGCCGGGCGTTGGGCCGGTAACCGACGGATTCGGCGAAAGGACTCACCCCATAACAGGGAATCCGTCCTACCACAACGGAGCTGATATAGCAGAACCTGCCGGTACTCCTGTCATTGTGCCCTATCACGGTACCGTGACCGAAACCGGCTATAACGACGTATACGGTAACTATGTCAAGGTTGACCATCATAACGGAATCGAAACCTTTTACGGGCACTGCGAAACCATTACCTGCGCGGCAAACGATACCGTCACCGCCGGACAAAGTATAGCAACCGTCGGCAGTACCGGGCTTTCTACCGGAAGCCATCTGCATTTTTGCCTGATCATCAATGGGGAATACAAAAATCCGGAGGATTATTTTGATTTTGCCAAAGGCGTTATGAAAATATAGCCGGGGAGGACTATCCCCGCCTTTACAGGCGGGCTTGCTCCTTTCTTTTGGTACGCGTGAGCACGCTGTTTAAAGAAGAATTTTACCCCGAAGGACACGCGCAAAATTCTTTCCATAAAATCCTGCTATATAACCTATGCGCAGATGTGACCAAGGGGTCAGACCCTCCCCCGCCTCGCGGGAAGGCGGGTTCCATTTCAGACTTTCAGCGGGGGATTATGACCCCCGCTGGAACCCTGAGGAGCTAACGCAGAGGTAGCGCAGGCTGCAATGCCGCAAGCTCTGCTCCTTGCAAGCTTCGCTGCGCGTTGACCCGATTTAAAATGTGACTCCTCTTGATAAACAACCCCTGTCAGGCATAAAAAAACGAGTAAAGGCATATCAAAAATATGAAAAAAACCTTTATCGATATCCACTATACAGTATGGTTTTTAATCATACTGTCTTATTTTACCGGGACCCTGAAATATTTGCTGCTGGTATACCTCTGCATGCTGATTCACGAGCTGGCGCATATCGCCGCAGCCGCATTGTTCAAAATCCCGCCGGTCTATATCGGAATCACAGCATTTGGTATTGCCATACGGCTAAAATATGATATAATAAAAAGACCAATAGCGGAAATTTGTATTGCCGCGGCCGGTCCTGCCGCCTCCCTTTTGTGCGGCTTTTTCTGTTATCACAGTTACCCCTATTTTGCGCTCAGCTCGATTGCCGCCGGGGCTGTGAATCTGATTCCCTGCATCAATACTGACGGCGGGCGGATCCTGTCCGTCCTGCTGTGCAGAATCTATGGCAAAATTACCGGTTATAAGGTGTTCATGATACTGTCAAAGTTATTTTTGGCATTGTTATTCCTTGCGGGAATCTATATCTTATATATAACGCGGATGAACGCTTCCCTTTTGCTTATCGTTGGATTTTTAAGCTATACCATCCTGACAGAGGGACAGACCAACAAGATGTTTATGATGAAGGATACCATGGACTACCGGAACAAAAAGTCAAAGGACGGCACCTTTTCCGTCAAGACGATCGGTATTTACGACGATGTACCCTTCCGGCGGATTTTAAAAAAGCTGAGCATATACCGGTTCTGCGTCATTGAAATTTTAGACCATGATATGAACATCGTCACAAGCATCAGCGAAAAACAGGCAGTCGACTATATGCTGCATTACGGCGCCGGCGTTACCGGCCGGGAAATCATACGATTACACTGCCGCAAATACGGATAAACGAAAAACAAACCAATTGGATAAAATAGAAATGAGGAACCCTATGGACATTACAAGCCTGATTAAGAAAGTGGAAAAAGGGACCCGCTACGCGGGCAATGAATTTGGCAGCATTAAAAAAGAAATTACTCCCGATATGGTGCGGTTCGGATTTTGCTTTCCGGATACCTATGAGGTAGGCATGAGCCACCTTGGCATGAAAATCCTGTACCATCTGTTAAACGAACAGGAGGATGTCTTTTGTGAACGCTGTTTTGCCCCCTATCCCGACATGGAGGATTTACTGCGGCAAACCAATACCGAATTATTCACCCTGGAAACAAAGGACAGCCTGAAGAAATTTGATATCGTCGGCTTTACCCTGCAATATGAACTGTCCTATTCTAATATATTGAATATGCTTGACCTTGCCCATATTCCGATTTTCTCGCGCGAGCGGAAAGCGGACGATCCCTTTATCTGTGCGGGCGGACCCTGCGCGTATAACGGCGAACCCCTGTGGGAATTTATCGACTTTTTCATGCTGGGCGAGGGCGAAGAAGTCATTTTAGAAGTGGTACAGGCCTATCGGGAATGGAAAAAAAGCGGGGAGACAAGGCAGTCCTATCTGGAACGCCTGGCCGAAATCGAAGGCGTTTATGTCCCCTCCTTTTACGACGTTTGCTACAATCAGGACGGTACGGTAAAAGAAATCCGTCCTAACAGTATTCACGCAAAAGCAAAAATCAAAAAACGGATCATAAAGGATTTGGATAAAGCATACTATCCCGAACAGGTTATAGTCCCCTTTGGCGAAATCGTCCATGACCGCGTCATGCTGGAGGTTTACCGGGGATGCGCGTCCGGATGCCGTTTCTGCCAGGCAGGTATGCTGTACCGCCCGGTACGTGAAAAAAGCGTGCAGCGGTTGTGTACGCTGGGACAAAACCTCATCAGTAATACCGGATACGAAGAATTGTCCCTCACCTCGCTCAGTACAGGCGATTATACCCACTTTGTGGATTTGGCGGACAAGCTGCTCGAATTTCTGGAACCTAATAATACCAACCTTGCATTACCGTCTCTTCGGCTCGATTCCTTTAATCAGGAAATAGCAAAGCGTGTGCAGAACATGCGCAAAAGCTCGTTTACCTTTGCGCCCGAGGCGGGTACTCAGCGAATGAGGGATATCATCAATAAAAATATTACGCATGAGGATTTGATGAAATCGGTCGACCTTGCTTACCGCGGCGGCTGGACAAGTCTCAAGCTCTATTTCATGATAGGCCTGCCCGGCGAAACCGACGAGGATATCAAAGGAATTGCCGACCTTGCCAACGAGGTCTATTACGCATACCCCTTTGACAAAGGGAAAAACCGGGTCAAAATCACCGTATCCGTCGCGTCCTTTGTCCCCAAATCTTTTACGCCCTTTCAGTGGGTGGGACAGAACAGCCGTGAAGAACTGATGCGCAAGCAGCAAATCATAAAAGAGCATATCCGGAATAAAAATATCAAATACAATTATCACGACAGCTCTACCGGATTTT
>ERZ773194.4428-NODE-4428-length-11053-cov-3.570013_pt1 | contig 11053 bp, 5 predicted proteins | sample MGYA00511240_ERZ773194 | MGnify/ENA primary metagenome ERZ773194 (study PRJEB29015, sample SAMEA2737774) | human gut metagenome | biome: human gut; feature: human-associated habitat; material: faeces | place: China | collected 2012 ... | reverse complement strand
ATAAACAATGGAAGTATCCTTAACAGGCTCTTTCTTATTCTCCTGCAAAATGACAGTCTCCTCCCATGATATGCACCGGCTTTTCCAGAAAATAGCTGCACCGACACACATGGTGACAACAAAAAAGCCAAGAATCAATTTGGTCGGATGATTGAAAAAGCGGTATATTTTCCCGCTGCATCCTGCTTTTTTTCCGATAAAACGAACAATGCCACGCACAAAACACAAAATAGGTGTGAGTATCATAACACTGCCATATATTACAGAATATGCATGCATAATGACGGAAACTACATCCGAAATCATTGCGGATATTCCGGTTTCAAAAAGGAACACAACTATTAAAGAAAAAACATGTAAAAACGCGAAAAAGACCACCGGTACTTTCCCGCGTTTCCACAAATCATAATATCGCAAAATAGAATAAAACCATGCTCCTAATGCATAGCATAACGCAATCACAACTTCTATCATAAAAGCACCCCTTGTCGTATGTTTTACTACACGGGTAGTGTATAATAGAACTGCTTATTTGTCAACCATTATTTGGTTTTGAATTTCTTTGTTTTGCTCCATTTTGAAACGGTTTTCTTTCCGTTTATTACCTGATACGTTCGGATTCGTATATAGTATTTCTTTTTCGTTTTTAACTTTTTAATCGTCCGGCTTTGTTTCTTCTTACCGGAAATCGTAATCGTCTTTTTCCCTTTTTTGAAAGATGCAGACGTGCTATATTGAATCTGATATCCGGTAATTGATTGTGCTGACTTCTTCCAGCTTACCGATACTTTTTTCTTGCCTGCTTTCACCTTTTTGATAACCGGCGCTTTCAGAACAGCCTGCTTTGGATTCTTGTTTGTATTTGCCGGTGCTGTCGTCGGTTTTGCGTTGGAAGCCGGCGTTTTCACAGGTGTTCCCGAAGTTTTCTGTGTCGGCGTAGGAATTGGTGTTGGTGTTGTCTTTGGTACCGGAGTAGGGGGAGGTGTTACCAGTGGTGTCGGCGTTGGTTTCGGTGTTGGAATCACAAGATTTTCCGGCACTTTTCCTATTTTTACATCCGTGTAATCACTGTACAAATACCGGTCTGTTTTATTTGCTGTTAACCAGTCTTCCTGCTCTTTTGTTGCCGTATAAATCGTCGATGGATTGTGCATTTCATAGAAGATGTAAGTATCCCATGTTTCCAGTTTTGTTCCATCAAAGCCGGTTCCAAGTCCAATCGCCACTAAATTTGTACAATTATAAAATGCCTGCCCGCCAATCGTTTGTATCTGGTCCGGAACTTCCACCTTCACAAGTCCGGTACAGTACGAAAATGTATATTCCGGTATGGAGGTCATCGATTTCAAATCCGGTAATTCGGTAAATGACGTACAACCGGAAAATACTGAGCCTGCCATTGATTGTAAATTCTCTGACATCGTAACTTTATCCGCTTTCAGACTGGTACAATTACTAAATGCCCCATATCCGATTTTCTTAATCTGAGACGGAATTACAATCTGCTCTAAAGCAGAACAACCACTGAACGTATATGGCGGAATTTCTTCTATATTAACCGCCTTTGATAAATCAACAGAAACCAACGAAGTACAATTTTGGAATTCACTACCGCCAAGTTTTTGTAAGCCTGCTCCGAGAACAACCGATGTCAGTTTTTCACAATCCTCGAAAGCTCCCTCTGTTGCTAAATTGGTTATTCCAAGGATTTTAACGGAATCCGGAATCACAACCTGTTCCAATTCACTTCCCTGAAAAGCCTGATACCCAATCTGCGTCAAACCGTTCGGAAGTGATATACTCCGAATGGCACATCCCTTAAATGCCTGCCCATCAATACAAATTAATTTCGACGGAAGTGAAATTGATGTTAAATTTGTTGTTTCTCCAAATGCACTATTTCCAATAAATGTTACGTTATCCGGAATATGAACTGAAGTTAATGCACTGCAGTCCTTAAACATAGTCCCCGGAACTGCCGTCCAGCTATCCGGAATCGTAAATGAACGTAAAGACTTACATCCCCAGAACAAACCGCCGGAATACTTATCCTCATCATTCTCATAACGGTTTGTGCCATCATAATCTGCTGCGGATACTGTAAATTTCCCATCTTCCGGGAACACAACATGGTCTAACTTTTCACAGTCCATAAACGCATTCGATGCAATATGCTGTACAGATTTTGGAATATTAATACTTTTCAAATTTTTACATCCTGCAAATGCACTGCAGCCAATAAAGGTTAAGCCCTCCGGAAGTGTTACCGTATCAATCGTACACTCACGGAATGCCCTCGAACCTATATAGGTAAGATTTGGTGTCTTATCTTTTCCAATCGGCAGTTCAGTCAACTCCGAACAGTTTGCAAATACATCTTTATATACGGTTTTTAATTCCTCCGGATATTTTAGCGTAAACTTAGACATTTTAGAACAATTATTAAATGCCATTTCTCCCAAATAAGTTAATTTTCCTTTTATCGTAACACTTGTAAGGGCTTTACAACCACCAAATGCCAGTCGCGGTAATGTTGTAATCTTCTCCGGAAGTTCAATCGTGGTTAAACTTTCGCAGCGGTTAAACGAATGATATCCCAGTGACGCAACATTACCCCATTCAATTGTTTTTAGCTGGGTCAACCCCTCACACAAATGTGAGGGTACTTTTGTAACGCCGGACTCAAATGTAATTTTTTCAATTGCATCTCCGGCAAGACAGGCACCATCATTTTTCTGGTCCACTTCTTTGTCATCATCCAGTGGATATGTGTCGTAAATCGATGTTGTACCTTCTGGAATTGATATCTCATTTAACGAATCACACTCATAGAAAATGTATTTCCCAAGCTGGCAATTTGTGGGAAGTTTCACTGAAGAAAGCACACTGCATCCATAAAAAGCATAATTATCAATTTCCAAAACACCTTTCGGAATATTTATGGACGTAATTGTCGTGTTATCCCGAAACGCATTCTGTCCAATAACAGTAACATTATAACTTGCCCCATCCCAATCAATCTGGGAAGGTATTGTTATACTTTGTGATGTCCCCGTATATTTTTGCACTGTTGCTGTTTTTGTTTCCTGTGTCAATTGATAGGAAAAATCACCTTCTAAATAATTGACTGTGTCTGCTTTTGATGACTGCCCCATAAACCCTATTGAGAAAAAGAATGTCAACATAAAAAGCATGCTAAAAATGAAACATTTCCTTCCTTTACAAACTTTATCATTCACCTTAACCATCTCCTTTCTTAATTTCATATAAATCCGTTTCATTATACTGAATTAAGCACAAAATGGTAAGGTTACAAATGTCTCATGTTCGCTTTTTTGCTGACATTCCTGTGATTTTAGTTATAGTTAAATTTCAATTTATTTAATGATACATATTTGGTCTGACTCCGCTCGCCATTCAGAATCTGAATGTTAAAGCCGACGCCCTCTTCCAGTTTGTGTGGCATGGAACCATTATATTCTGTTAAATCAAATACCGTATGTTCCTTCGAACCAATCAACTTATAGTTTCCTTTATCTAAAATATCGGAATCACTGTAGCCATTCAGCGCCTCAGCAGAAACAAAGGCACATTTCTGATAATCCCCCTCAAAATCAAGTTCTGTTCCGGAAGCATCATATACACCAAATTGAATCTCAAATGAGGTGACATCCTGTATACGAATTCCCTTTTTTAACAAATACCGGCTGAAATCAATCGCAATCATACAACTAACTTCCTCATCGTATTCATTTTCAAAAAGCATCAGACCATCGAGTTTATTTACACCACTCTCGACAAGACCACTGCCAAGATTCATGTAACCAATAATGTCTTTATCCTCCAAATCCGCAACCAATACTTTCGGTTCCGCAACCGTTTCCTGTCTAACCGTTTTTTCCCGGAAATGCTCCGGCCATCCATCTTCTGACAGCAGCAACTCCATTTTTAAAAGAATCAATTTACGAATCCTGCTAAATTCACCATTCGTAAACTGAATGTTAATCCCCACTGCATCGTGAAGTTCATGATCCGAAAGAGAAACTCCATCCGCTTTGTATCCATTGTAATCCGTAAGCTTGATTTTTGTAATTTCCTTTGAACCAATAACCTTATAATTTGTCGTTGGTAAAATGTCCGAATTACTGTAACCATTTAATTCATCCTCAGAAACAAGTGCGCATTTTTCATATTCAATGGAAAAATCAATTTCTTTCTCATTTTCATCATACGCAGCCGCCACCAAATGAATTTCCTGAACATCCCCAATTGCAATTCCCATATGTTCCACATACTCTCTTAATTCAATCGCATACATCGGATACAGGCCCGGTTCAAATTCTGCAAAAAACTCAATGCCTTTTGACGTCACCGAAACGCCGTCCTCCTCAAGCCCATGTCCATAATTAATATACGCTTTCAGCATAGGATCTGCCAAATCAACAACCCACTTTTTCACTTTATCCATAGCAACCTCCGTTCTGAAGCCCCTGCTCCCATCAAAATAATTCTACTATTATCATACCACATTATAGCGAAAGAAACAAAGTTTTTCTGCCTTACCAGATAGCTAAATCACTTTACTTTCATCGTCTTTTTAAATCCGGTCTTTTTCTTCTGAATCAGCTTTTTGTACTTCTTTAACTGCTTCTTCGGCACCTTGAATGTAGCTTTCTTATAAATTCCTTTGAAAGCATTCTTCCCGATGCTCTTTAGCTTTGTTGCCTTAATGGTTACTTTCTTCAGCTTCTTGCAGCCTTTGAAAGCATTTTTCGCAATCGAAGTAACGGTATACGTCTTTTTGCCAATCTTTACTTTATTCAAGATGGTAACACTTTTTGCTTTCTTCGATGTGCATTTTTTAACAACCGCATACTTTCCGGAAATAGCATATACTACTTTTCCTTTTGTTGCGGAAGTAACTGCTTTACTTTTTTTTGGAGCCGTTTGACTGTTATTCGGGGTCGGATTTACCGGCTCCACATAATCTTCTTTAGAGAGCGTTGGCACTGAATAATTGGCGTAATCTTTTATTCCATTCCCCTGACAATCACTAAAAAACATTGATGTAACAATATGATGTTCATCAATTACCGACTTTGCTCCTTTTAAGAAATATGTATAAACAACCGGTTCCTCATCATCCCACGTAGCATCCAGCAGATACCACTGGTTTCCAATTTTCACCTGATTCCACATGTGCGTCAAACTGTAAACAGTAACACAAGGAATTTGATAATAATCACAAAGTATTTTTATCATTTTCGCATACGACTCACAACACCCCTCTTTATGTGTCATCAGATAGCCAACCGAACGTGTTTCATTTGTTGCTGCTGCACTTAAAATATGAGAATTGTTACGGTAACTGTATGTTTTCACAACATAGTCATGAATTAATTTCAGTTTCTTCGAAGTCGAAACTTTTTGAACACCGGAATTATTAAGCGATTTAATAATCTCTTGTAAAAATCCACCGTATTCTAAAGCATCAGCCTGAAATGCTGTTTTGTAATAAGCAAGCACCGGATGGATTGTTCCGGTATAAACACCATCTTTTTCTTTCATTTGTGTGTGGTTAAAATACCGAATCCAAAATATAGACGGATTGTCTAAAACGACTGCTGTACTTGCTTGATACATGTTAGCAATGGTAATTTTATCTTTCGTTACAACTTTCACATTCTCCATTCTGCACTCGCCTTTATCCATGTCAAATTTATAGTAATTATAAATTGTCGTATAGATTTTCTTCTCCACATCTGTAAGCCGGTTGTAATACCATTGATTACTTTCCATTGGTTTTTCTGCGTATGGAATTTCTTTTTCTGTTCCATCACTTTCTACCGTTCCGGCTATTTTTGTCGTACTCGCATTTGAACTCCACAACGCACGCAAATGGTAATCCATCGCTTTTGTTGTGTCGATGCGGGTCACAATAACATCTTCATCTTCTAAGTACCATCCGGCAAAGGAATGGCCCTGCTTTGTGACATCCTGCGGTAGCACAATGTTGCTCTGTTTGTACTTATACTCAGTCGGAATTGTCACTCCATCCGGAAGTGTTCCGCCGTCTAAGTCAGTTGTTACATGATATACAGTGCTTTCATAAATTGCCTGTAAGGAAAGTTCTCCGGAAGTCGTTGCTTCTACTTTTGTCATTACCTTGTTGTTCAATGTATTACGCCATCCGCAGACATAAAATCCCTTTCTCTTTACATTGGTCGGCAGGTCAAATTCATCACCGTAGGAATAAGTTTTCGGATAGTCTCCAACAAACTCACCGCCAAGGGTATCATAAGTGATGCCGTAAGTGCGGTTTGCTGCTTCCACATAGACTTTTAAGTTGTTCTTCAATGCATAATTGGACGGGAAAGGAATGGTTACGGTCGAATTCTTGTCTTCACAAGTCCCGGCACTTACCTCTGTTCCGTCTGCTGTTTCTACACGGTAGCTCTGAATATAACGGTTTGTATTGCACTTCATAATCAATGAACTGATTTTTTCGCCATACTCATACGTTACTTCGTTTGTTTTGTCCAGCTCACGGTCGCCAAGGAAAGCGATTGTGTCACTGTGCTTTGTACTGAATGTTACCGATGGCTTTTTGTACCATGCTGCATAAAGCGTGGTATCTTTTGCAATATCCCACTTATTCTTTCCGGAACTGTAGTTGATTACAGCCGTTTCACGTTCCGTTACCGGAATCGTTTTTGTCCGGTCAGTTACCCATCCGGCAAAGTCATAAAATTTGGAATACAGATATGGGAAGTCTTCCCATGCATCATAAGTAAACTTGTACTCTGTTTTCGACTGTGAATTCGTCACAAACGTTACTTTGTACGTGTTTGGTTTCCAAATAGCATATACAATTACAGTATCTACCTTTCCACTCAAATCATCCACTACATCTCCATCTTTTGCATACGACCATCCGGTAAAGGAATAGCCGGTCTTCTCAAAACGGCATGTTGGATTGGCTTTTGTGTCATAAGTCACATCCAAGTCATCCATGCTGCCGGAAGTGGCACCGTTTCCATCGAATACTACTTTGTGGGTTCTTGCCGTCCAATGCGCATAGAGCGTGTGGTTTTCCGCGCGGGTCATCTGTGTATCTTCCGTTACTTTTGTTCCACCGTTTTTTGCCGTGTACCATCCATCAAAGGTGTAACCGTATCGGGATGCCGTTGTTAAGGAATAATCCTTATCGAACGTGTTCGGCAGTTCAGCGTCTTTCACCTCTCCTCCGTTAGCATCAAAGGATACCGTATAGGTGATTGGTTCCAGAATTGCCTTGAAAATAGAGTTGCAATCCACTGTCATGGTAGTTTCCGGTTCTAATTTCTCCAGCTCTCCTACCGCTTCTCCGTTTGCATTCATTGAATACTTTTCCCAACGAATCAGCTTATACCCTACGGCCGGATAAAAGTTTTCCGGCAGATTTGGTGAAAAAACTTCCTGATAAGAATGTTCTTCGTTCTGCACGTTGGTATTCTGATTGTTTCGGAAAGAAACCTGATAGACTTCCGGTGTCCATTTGGCGTATACGTCCGTTCCATCCGGAACTTTCAATAAAACGCCGTCTTTGTCGAAAATCTGCGTGTTTTTCTCAAAATATCCTTCAAATACATAGTGTTCCTTTTTCGGTGGATGGATATTGCCGAAACTGCGGCTTTTCTCATCTTCCTTTCCTTCAAACACATATACCGAGTCATATTTCAGACCACTGCCCCCGCGGTTTACTTCGCCGCCATCCGGAGCATCTGCATGAAGCGTAACTTCTTTTGCGGCTGCACCGATGTAAGGGAACTTGTCCGGGTCTTTTAAGATGGCCGGGATATTGGTTTTGTACTTCGTTTTGTAAACAGTTTTTAATGTGTTTTCCGGAGTAGTTACTGGTCCGCGGAATGCGAAACCGCTAGACGTATTATCTGTTCCGTCCAATGTAATATTTGGAGAGTTGCAATAGACAAGATTTTGGTTAAAGCAGTTTTGTCCAATTTTTTCTAAAGAATCTGGCAAATAAATAGTTACATCTCCTCTATATCCTTCATCCTTGCTTCCATATCCATCCTGACTAAACGCCCAATCATTAACCGTTTTCAGCCCCGTACAAGCCGTGGCGTCAACGACAATGCCTGAACTGGTGACGTTGAAGGAGCCGAGAAAAAACGAATCCTTGTTTTTCGCGTCTGCATCTCCTAACGATTCTACCTTGTGATAGGCGATGATTTTTCCATCTTCATTACATTCCGGTACTTTATCCGGAATAACGATGTCATTTGTTACTTTTTCAGAAAAGTCACCATTCTGATATATTCCCACTATACGAAGATTCATGGCAGGACTATCATTATCACCAGAAATAGTATCATACGCCCATTTTATTTCTCCTTGCGTTTTAGAATTATATCCTTCTACTGGTACCACTGCATTCTGTTTTCCCTCTTTAATATAACAAGAACCGGCTAACAGGCCGGCAATAAACAATGCGCAGATAGCAAAGGATATAATATTTCTTTTTCTTGCTTTCATAAATAATCTCCTTTCTTAAAGCGATTCAGTTGTACGGCAGCTAATTACTACCGGACTCCTGTTGTTTTTAGTATAGTATTAATATGTCTGTTAAGTGGAGCTAATTATATTAGCCCCACTCAAATACAGATATTATGTGTTAAATTAAATCTTCCTTTAATTCTTTTAAAATATTTTTAAAAATTGACAAATCTGTATAAGCATCAAATCGTAAATTATTTGATTCTTTTGGAAATTTAAAAGTTTCAGTATTTATAAATTGTTTGCATCTATCAATAAGATTTATGTCTTTGGATGATTCAAATGCTTTATAATATCTTTCGGTTTATCACTAATAATATCCTTTATTCTTAATTCAATTAAATTTGCAACAAACATATATATTGTAAAGCATAAATCAATTTGCATTACAATTGGAGTTATTTTGTCTTTTATAAATTTGTTTACAGAACGAAAATTTTTTCTATTATTTTCTCCATTCTCTTCTCCATAAAAAAAAGCTATTTACTCGCAAGCAAATAGCTCATATTTTGAATCGTCCACTAAAGCAAGACCTCTCTTTACTATATTATAACCCATTTCATAGAAATTACAATATCATTTTTATAATCATATGTCATAATCTTAGATTATGTGCTATTGATTTCCCAATTATATTCAAAATATTACATAGCAATGTGCCTTTGTCGCTTATATACGTTTTATGGTAACATATTTCCAATTGGAAATCAATTGTTTTTTTATTATTATACACAAGTTATATAATACTATGTTTTGAAATTTTACAAGAGAGCACATTTGTCCCTTCTTTCATTTACCCAACTCACCCATTCAACACCAAATTTCTTATCTCCTCCGTCCGAACCGCACCAAACGCCCGACTGTCCAACGAATGATTTCGATTATCTCCCATCACAAACCATTCATCCTCTTTTAATTTGCAAATACAATCCCTAGTTTTCATTGGCTCATTCAAATAAGGTTCCTCTATTTGTTTGTGATTCACATAAACTGCATTGTCCCGAATTTCCACCGTATCCCCCGGCGCACCAATAACCCGTTTAATAATATTTAATTTGCCATCCTCTAAAAGATATTTCTTTGGCACATTCGCTTTTGGTGAAATGATAGCAGAAATAATATCGCCCTTTTCAATCCGCCCTTTTAATGCAGCACTGCAGAAAATCAACTGACCATCCTTAAGCGTTGGCTCCATACTTTCCCCCTCTATCTGAGAAGGACGCACAAAATAAACAAGCACACAGGCAAAAATAATTCCAAATAAAATAGGAAAACCATAAGCCCGTACAATACCTTTTATTTTTCCTTTTTTCAATTGTTTCAAATATCTCATCCCCTTGCATATTCTGCTGCATAAAACAGAAAGTATAAACCTAATATACCATTTTTCCAAAAGTATATATACTTATTTGTTAAAAAAAGAAATCCCCCGCACACAGCGAGGGAATATAAAACGGAGACGATGGGATTCGAACCCATGTGCCCGTGAAGGCAAAACGATTTCGAGTCGTTCTCGTTATGACCACTTCGATACGTCTCCGAATGTGTCTTTTTCAAAAAAGTACCTCTATATTTGTAACATTTTTTCAAGCATTTGTCAATGCTTTTGTCAAAAAGAATTCCGCGATAAGATTTTCCTGCATTCTTCCCGTCTTAAACCGCTCTTCCAAGTCTGCCCGAAGTTCCATGAGTTCCATGAGCCGTTCTCTGGTAAAATGCCGTTCCTGACCGCGATATTTTTTTACCGTAAAAAAGGGAATCCCGGCTTTCGCTGCCAGATCGCGGTCTGACATGCGCGGTCCCAGTTCTTTTACCTGAAGTAAAATATTGATATGGCGGCCTAACATATGCAGGATACGAAGCGGCGGCTCTTTTAATTCCAAGAGATCCGCATAAAGGGTAAATACCTTCTCCTGCTGTCCGGCAATAACGGCATCCATCATATCAAACAGTTTTCCCACGGTCTGCCCCGAGCAGATCATCTCCACATCTTCTTCTGTAACAGCCTCACGTTCTCCCGTATACCCGATTAATTTATCAAGTTCACAGGACAAGAGATCCATCTGAAATCCCACACGCGATACGATAAGTTCTGCCGTATGTTTGGAAATCTTTTTCCCATATTGGGACAGATATCTCGCGATCCATGGTACCAGTTCGACCTCGGAACGCAGCGTACATTCTGTAATGCAGCCATTTTTCTGAATCCATTTATACAAACGATTTCTCTTATCAATCTGTTTTTCCACGAAGACTACAAATGTAGTCTCGGGAAACTGCTCCAATACTTCGACCAGATCGGTCGCCTTTTTAAATGCCTGGCTGTTTTCGATCAAAATCAGACGTTTGTCTTGAAAAAACGGAAGTGTATTGCCGATTGACTGCATCTCTTCCACAGAAAATTTTTCTCCCTCAAAATACGAGGCATTCATATCATCTCCCGGCACAGACAATGCCTGTTTCAATTTATTTTTATAATTGCGGACCAGATACGCTT
>ERZ773194.4427-NODE-4427-length-11053-cov-14.296054_pt1 | contig 11053 bp, 6 predicted proteins | sample MGYA00511240_ERZ773194 | MGnify/ENA primary metagenome ERZ773194 (study PRJEB29015, sample SAMEA2737774) | human gut metagenome | biome: human gut; feature: human-associated habitat; material: faeces | place: China | collected 2012 ... | reverse complement strand
GGCCTGCGCGGACGTAGGCGTAGATAAGATCCGTATCAACCCGGGCAACATCGGCGATGACGACCGGGTAAAGGCGGTGGTGGATGCCTGCCAGCAGAAGAATATCCCTATCCGCATCGGCGTCAACGGCGGCAGTCTGGAAAAGCACATTCTGGCCCGCTACGGCGCACCCACCCCGGAAGCTATGGTGGAAAGTGCTTTGTACCATGTACGGCTGCTGGAAAAATTCGATTTTAACAACATCGTTATCTCCATCAAAAACTCTAACGTGCCCCGCATGATGGAAGCCTACCGCCAGCTCAGCGCCGTCACCGACTACCCGCTCCATGTGGGCGTCACCGAGGCCGGCACCTACCAGATGGGTCTGCTGAAAAGCGGCATGGGCATCGGTGGGATGCTGCTGGAGGGCATCGGTGACACCATCCGCGTGTCGCTGGCTGCCGAGCCGGAAAAAGAGGTGGAGGCAGGCTTCAACATTCTGCGCGCCGTGGGCTTCCCGGTCACCGGACCGGAGGTCATCACCTGTCCCACCTGCGGACGCACCCAGTACCCCTGCACCGAGATCGCCAACGAGGTGGAAAAGCGGCTGCAGGGCTATAAAAAGTCCATCAAGGTGGCCGTGATGGGCTGCGTTGTCAACGGCCCCGGCGAAGCACGCGAAGCCGATATCGGCATTGCGGGCGGCAAGGGCGAGGCTGTGCTGTTCATCCATGGCAAGCCCATCAAAAAGCTGACCGGCGATAACATTCTGGATCAGTTCATGGACGAGATCTATAAACTGTAAGCATTCTTTTCACTACTGCCACACCTGCAAAAACGGGTGCGGCAGTTTGTGCTGTAAAGAACCCACCAAAAAGGAGTACCATTTGTGAAACCACTTGTTTCCCAGCTGTGGCCGCAGTTTATGGCGGACCCGGATTTTGCGGCCTGCTTCGGGCAGGTGATCGTGGAGCACGCCCGGATGCTGCGGCAGGACCGGCAGGTCGAGTTTACCCTGCGCAGCGCCGCCCCGCTGGATCAGAACCTCTGCGCCCGGCTGCTGGCTTCCCTGCAGCCGGACTATGAAGGCTTTGAACTGAAGATCAAAAACCTGTTCGGCTATGCCATGCTGGACGAGCACGCTCTGCGCATCCTGCTGGAGGACATGAAGCGGGACGGTGTGCCCATCAACGGCTTTCTGGACAGGAGCAGCATTACCATCACCGGGCAGAACATCACGGTGGGGGTGTGCCACGGCACAAAGTTTTTGCAGGAGATGGGCTTTGAGGAACTGCTTGCAAAGCGTATTGCCGAGCATACCGGCGTTACCCCCAAGGTAACGCTGCAAAGCGCGGTGACTGCGGCCGAGCAGCAGCAGATGGAGGAAAAGCTGGAGCGCAAGATCGCACCGCCGGTGGTCAAATTTGAGAAAAAGAACACCGCACCGTCCATCAAGGTGGAGGGACTTAACCTTACCGATAAACCTGTCACCATCTTCCACGGCAAAATGTTCACCCCCAAAAATCTTACGCCCCTCAAGGACTTGGGCGGCGAGGGCGGCAAGTGCATGATCTGGGGCGATGTGTTCTTTACCGAGGTCAAGGGCAATTACCGCAAGATCTACACCGTGTCCATCACCGACTATACCGGCTCGATCAACCTAAAAGTCCGTGCACAGGAAGGGGAGGACTGCTCCAAGTGGGAGGGCATTGGCAAGGGTAGCACGGTCATCGTGCGGGGCGACTGCTCCTACGATAAATACGAGCACGACTACATCGTGTACCCCTACGATGTGCTGATCGTGGAGCGCAAAAAGCGGGAGGATACCGCCCCGGAAAAGCGGGTGGAGCTGCATCTGCACACCAAGCTTTCCAGCATGGACGGCTTCTGCGACCCCGGCGGCATCGTCAAGCTGGCGCACCGCATGGGACACCCCGCCATTGCCATCACCGACCACGGCGTGTGTCAGGGCTACCCGGAAGCCATGCTGGCAGCCGATGACATCCACAAAAAAGACCCGGATTTCAAGCTCATCTACGGCTGCGAGGCCTATTTTGTGGACGACATGGTGCCCTGCGTTTACGGCGTAAAGGATCAGCCGCTGGACGGCGAGTTCTGCGTGTTTGACACCGAGACCACCGGTCTTGACCCCGGGGTAGAGTACCTTACCGAGATTGGCGCGGTCATCATCCGCAACGGCGAGGTGGTGGAGGAGTTCGATACCTTCGTCAAGCCCGGTAAGCCCATCACCCCCAAGATCACCGAGCTGACCGGCATCACCAACGAGATGGTAGCCGATGCCCCCAGCGAAAAGGACGCGCTGGAAGCTTTTCTTGCCTTTGCGGGCGACCGCATTCTGGTGGGACACAACGTCCACGCCTTTGATATGCGCTTTCTGCGGGCAGCTGCCAAGCGCAGCGGCATCAAGCTGGAGCCTACCTATATTGACACCCTGACCATGGCGCAGACTATGTACCCGGGCCTGCACAATTATAAGCAGGGCACCATCAATAAGCATCTGGAACTGCCCGCCTACGAGGCGCACCGCGCCTGCGAGGACTCCGCTGCACTGGGACGCATCTTCTGCGTGATGCTGAACGACTTAGCGGAAAAAGAGGTAACGAAGGTCAGCGAAATCAACACCGGTCTTGGCGGCAACCGTGAGGTGCTGAAAAAGAAATACTACCACCTGATCATTCTGGTCAAAAACCAGATGGGTCTGAAGAACCTGTACAAAATCGTCAGCGAGGCACACGTCAACTACTTCTTCAAAAAGCCCCGCGTGCCCCGCAGTCTGCTGAACAAGTACCGGGACGGCCTGCTGCTCACCAGTGCCTGTGAGGCAGGCGAGCTGTACCGCGCCATCGTGGACGGCACCAGCTACGAGGAACTGAAAAAAATCGCCGCCTACTACGATATTCTTGAGATCCAGCCGCTGGGCAACAACGCCTATATGGTGCGGGACGGCAAGGTGGACAGCGAGGAACGGATCAAGGAGTTCAACCGCACCGTTATCAAGCTGGGTGAGGATCTGCACAAACCGGTCATTGCCACCGGTGACGTGCACTTTACCGAGCCGGAGGATGCGATTTATCGCGCTGTATTACAGGCGGGCAACGGCTTTAAGGATGCTGACAATCAGCCGCCGCTGTTCTTCCGCACCACGCAGGATATGCTGGCGCAGTTCTACTATCTGCCCAAGGAAAAGGCCTACGAGGTGGTAGTAAAGAACCCCCGCAAGATCGCCGCCATGATCGACAACAATGTGCGCGCCATCCCCCGGGGTACCTACCCGCCCAGCATCGAGGGCGCAGAGCAGCAGCTGCGCGATGCCACATGGGAGCACGCCAAGCGGGATTACGGCGACCCCCTGCCCGAGATCGTGGAAAAGCGGCTGCAAAAGGAACTGGACTCCATCTGCGGCCACGGCTACGCGGTTCTGTACGTCATTGCGGTCAAGCTGGTGGCCTACTCCAATGCGGGCGGCTATCAGGTGGGCAGCCGTGGTTCTGTCGGCTCCTCCGCTGTGGCGCACTTTTCCGGCATCTCGGAGGTGAACAGTCTGCCGCCCCACTACCGCTGCCCAAAGTGCAAGCACAGCGAGTTCATCACCGACGGCAGCGTGGACGACGGCTTTGACCTGCCGGATAAAAACTGCCCCCATTGCGGCACCCGGATGCTGGTGGATGGACACGACATTCCCTTCGAGACCTTCCTTGGCTTCTACGGTGATAAGGAACCGGATATCGACCTGAACTTCTCCGGTGAGTACCAGTCCAACGTGCACCGCTATACCGAGGAGCTGTTCGGCAAGGCCAACGTGTTCAAGGCCGGCACGGTGTCCGGTATTCAGGATAAAACGGCCTACGGCTACGTTAAAAAATATCTGGACGAGCGGCAACGCACCGTGAACCACGCCGAGGAAAACCGCCTGACGCTGGGCTGCACCGGCGTCAAGCGCACCACCGGCCAGCACCCCGGCGGCATGGTGGTTGTGCCGGACACCTACGAGATCTACGATTTCTGTCCCATCCAGCACCCGGCGGATGACGTGGCGGGCGGTCTGCTGACCACCCACTTCGAGTTCAAGTACCTGCACGACACCCTGCTCAAGCTGGACGAGCTGGGGCACGATATGCCCACCTTCTACAAGTATTTTGAGGAATACACCGGCATCCCGGTGGACAGCATCCCCATGAACGACCCCAAGGTGTACAGCCTGCTGACCAGCCCGGAGGCGCTTGGTGTGACCCCGGAGCAGATCGACAGCCAGACCGGCACCTTCGGCATCCCGGAGATGGGCACGAACTTTGTGCGCGGAATGTTGGTGGAGGCACGGCCTAAGAATTTCTCGGAGTTGATCCAGATTTCCGGTCTGTCCCACGGCACGGACGTGTGGACTGGCAACGCGGACGAGCTGATCCGCAGCGGCACCTGCACCATTGCAGAGGTCATCGGCTGCCGTGACAGCATCATGCTGTACCTGCTGCGCAAGGGGCTGGAGCCCAAGATGGCCTTTGATATCATGGAGGCTGTGCGTAAGGGTAAGGTGGCCAAGGGCGGCTTCCAGCCGGGCTGGGAGGAAGCCATGCGGGAGCATGAGGTACCGGACTGGTACATCGAGAGCTGCCGCAAGATCAAGTATATGTTCCCCAAGGCCCATGCTGTGGCCTATTTGATGAGTGCCATCCGCCTGATGTGGTACAAGATCTACAAGCCGCAGGCCTTCTATGCGGTGTACTTTACCGTGCGCGGCGACGATATCGACTACGAAGCCGCCATCGGCGGTGCTGCCGTGGCGCGTGCCCACATGGAGGCGGTCAAGCGCCGCCTGAAGGAGGAAAAGAACGCCAAGGATGAGGACGTGCTGGTCAGCTTGCAGCTGGTCAACGAGATGCTGAGCCGTGGGTACGAGTTTTTGCCCATCGAGCTGGGCAAGAGCCGCGGTTCCAAGTATGTGGTAGAGGACGACAAGGTGCGTCTGCCCTTCAGCGCCCTGAAAGGATTGGGCGGTGCCGCCGCCGATGCACTGGAGCGGGTGACTATCCACGGAGAGGAATATATCTCGGTGGAGGAGCTGCAGCAGGCCTCCGGTGTGGGCAGCAGCATTCTGGACCGTCTGCGTCAGGTGGGTGCACTGGGCGACCTGCCCGAGAGCAGTCAGGTGAGCTTTTTCTGAGAAACAAAGGCCGTTGCACAGATTTTGTGCAGCGGCCTTTTATCAGGTCTGGACGATTTTGAATGCCCGCTGCGTGTGCTTTGGGCATTTTCAGCGGAAAGGTTTTTATAATTTCCAAGTCTGGAAGTTCTGCGGAACTTCCAGACTTGCTTTTTCACCAGAAAAAGAGGCTGCCGCACGGAATACCATGCAACAGCCTCTTTATATTTTGCAATAATATCAGATCAGAGCAGGGAAGTGCTTACTCCACGCTGATCATATAGTAGTAAACGGGCTGGCCGCCGCGGATGTGGCTTACTTCCACATGATTGGGGCATTTTGCCTTTACGATCTCGGTAACCTTCTCGGCGTCCTCATCGCTCACGTCACAGCCGGAAATGATGGTGACAAAGCTGGAATCCTTCTTGCACATATTGCGTGCCAGACGGTAGGTGGCCTTGGTGATATCGGTGGAGGTGGAAACGATCTTGCCGTTCTCCAGTGCCATGATCTCGCCCTTGCGGATGCGCTTGCCATCGTACTCGCTGTCGCGGGCGGCGTAGGTGATCAGACCGGTGGATACCTTGTCGGCAGCAGCCATCATGTTGATGGTGTTGGTCTCGGCGTTCACAGAGGGGTCAAAGTTCAGCAGTGCGGTAATGCCCATGGGCACAGTGCGAGTGGGCAGCACCACCACCTGACGGTCCGCCAGCTTCTGTGCCTGCTCGGCAGCCATGATGATGTTCTTGTTGTTGGGCAGCACGAACACGGTCTTGGCGGGCACGCTCTGGATGGCTGCCAGAATGTCCTCGGTGGAGGGGTTCATGGTCTGACCGCCAGATACCACAGCGTCTGCTGCCAGATCGGTGAATACCGCCTTCAGACCCTCACCGGCGGCAACGGCCACAAAGCCGTAGTCACGGCTGGGGTCCACGGCAGCATAGATGAACTCGCTGGCCTGAGAGGGAGCCTTCTCGGCAGAAGCCTGCTTTTCAAGGCTCTTGCCCTGCTTCTGGCGGGCAAGGAACTGCTCGTGCATATTCTCGATCTTGAAGTTGGTCAGGTAGCCGTACTTGATGGCCTCGCTCAGGATCTTGCCGGGGTCAGCGGTGTGAACGTGCAGGTTGATAACGTCGTCATCCTCAATGCAGACCACGCTGTCGCCGTTAGACTCTGCAAAGGCACGCATCTTGGCGGCGCTGGCACCCTCGTTCTTGTTGATGAGGAACTGGGTGCAGTAGCCGTTGGTAATGTCCTCCACCTTCATCAGGTCGTCGGTGAACACGCCCTTACCGGCATTTTCAGTGGACAGCTTTGCCTTGTTGGGGGCAGCCTCACCACCGGCAATAATGCCCTCGCCGTGGAACACCTTGCCCATGCCCTCAAAGATGACCATGATGCCCTGACCGCCTGCGTCCACAACACCGGCCTTCTTCAGCACGGGCAGCAGGTTGGGGGTATCGTCCAGTGCCTTCTGGCCGGCAGTCAGCACCACGTCCCACAGGGCGGGAACATCGGCGGCATCACTGGCAGCGGCTTCCTCAGAAGCAACGCGGGCAACGGTCAGGATAGTGCCCTCGGTGGGCTTCATCACGGCCTTGTAAGCGCCCTCAACACCCTTCTGCAGGGCAGCCACGATATCGGCAACGTCAGCCTCTTTTTTGCCCTCCAAAGCCTTGGAGAAGCCGCGGAACAGCAGGCTGGTGATAACGCCGGAGTTGCCGCGCGCACCGCGCAGCATGGCAGAAGCGGCAGTCTTGGCAGCTTCGCCCACGGTGCAGCTGTCGTCCAGAGCCTCCAGCTCACGCACGGCAGAGCCCACGGTCATGCCCATGTTGGTGCCGGTGTCGCCATCCGGCACGGGGAAAACGTTCAGCTCGTCCACGCGGGAACGCTGGTTGTTGATGTTGTTGGCGCCGGAAATGATGGCGTCGCGCAGGATCTTACCAGAAATCATTGTTCTTACTCCTTAGTAACTGGCCGGAAAATCCCGGCTCGGGTTTGCAGACAAATCAGGCGATGACGTCATCCACGGACACCACCACGCGGGCGACCTTCAGCCCGGTGGCCTGTTCTACCTCGTCCTTGACACGGTGGGAGATGCTGCGGGCGGCGGTGGAAATGTTCAGACCGTAGCTGACGGCAATGTGCAGCTCGATCACCAGACGCCCATTCTGCTGGGTCACGCGCACACCCTTTTCCGGGTAATCGGAACCGTATACCATGCTTTTCACAGCGTCAGTCATATCACGGGGAGCCATGGCAGCAACGCCGTAGCACTGTTTGGTGGCTTCACCCACCAGGGTGGAAAAATACCCATCAGTAAAGCTGACATTCCCAAGCGGGAAACGGGAAGTGATCATAGTCGCTCTGCTCCTTTATGTTATTTTTTATAAAAATACACGCAAGGGTCGGGGGCATTGGCTGTGCAAAACGAAACTTGCCTCAGATAAACACCCACCCTATTATACAACTTTGCACCGTGGTTGTACAGTTCAAATTGTTGGATTTACTGCTTTTTGCGCTCTTTTTGCATGGTTTTTGTAAAGAAAAAAGAGCAAATTCCTTCGACAGCCCTCGGGCCGCTTTGCGCAGCGGGCGTGGTATGCTGAAGGCAGGCTGTGCGGAGCCCATCAAAACGGAAAGTATGACAAATAAAGAAAAACAATCTGTGAATAAATTATAAAAGCTTCCTTGTCTGGCTTTCTTTGCCTATGGAAAAGTGCTAAAATATAAATGAAAAGGAAAAGGGGCGGTCAGCCCCCTTTTTCCATGATACTTCCTGGAATACGCCGGACGCACGGCACATTACATAGCGTGGGCAGACCCTTCCAACAGGTATTGCTTGCAAAAAATGCGATAGGAGTTGTTGGCATGAACATTCTCTTTTTTCTTTCCCCAAAGCAGGATCTGATGTACGTTTACGATGACTTCACCCTCCGGCAGACGCTGGAAAAGTGGGAAAATAACCGCTACGCCTCCATTCCGGTGCTGAATCGCAAGGGCGAATATGTGGGCACCCTGACCGAGGGCGATATCCTGTGGGGACTGAAAAAATACCATGGTCTGGATCTGGAAGCCGCCGAGGACATTCCCATCTCAGAGTTTGCGCATAAGCGGGACTACAAGGCCGTCACGGTAACCACCAGCATGGATGAACTGGTGGAAGCTGCCATGAACCAGAACTTTGTCCCGGTGGTGGATGACCGGGGCATTTTCATCGGCATTGTGCGGCGGCAGGCCATCATCCGTTACTGCTACGATAAATCCCGCAAGATTGAAATGACCCGCACCGGCCGCCCCGTAAAGGAGCTGGCTGGCGTACATTAAAAATACAAAATAAGGGCGCTGCACGGTAAATGTGCAGCGCCCTTATTGCTATTTGTTACTTATTACGGATGTACTCGTCCATGGCCTTTGCAGCTGCCTTACCGGCACCCATGGCCTTGATGACGGTAGCAGCGCCGGTCACGGCGTCGCCGCCGGCGTACACGCCGTCGCGGCTGGTCTTGCCCTCGTCGCCCTCGGTCACGATGCAGCCGTGCTTGTTGGTCTCCAAGCCCGGAGTGGTGGAGCGGATCAGCGGGTTGGGGCTGGTGCCCAGGCTCATGATCACGGTATCCACTTCCAGCTCAAACTCGCTGCCCTGCTTTTCAATGGGACGGCGGCGGCCGGAAGCATCCGGCTCACCCAGCTCCATCTCAATGCAGGTCATGGAGTGTACAAAGCCGTCCTCGTCCGGGTGGATAGCAACAGGGTTGCACAGGGTCTTGAAGATGATGCCCTCTTCCTCGGCGTGCTCCACCTCTTCCTTACGGGCGGGCAGTTCAGCCATGCCGCGGCGGTAGACGATGTACACGCTCTCGGCACCCAGACGCAGGGCGCTGCGGGCGGCGTCCATAGCCACGTTGCCGCCGCCCACAACGGCAACCTTCTTGCCGGTGCGGATGGGGGTCTTGCTGGTGGGCAGGTAAGCTTTCATCAGGTTGGAGCGGGTCAGGAATTCGTTGGCGGAGTACACGCCCTTCAGGCTCTCGCCGGGGATGCCCATGAAGCGGGGCAGACCGGCACCGGAGCCTACGAACACGGCCTCATAACCGTACTCGCCCATCAGCTCGTCGATGGTGAGCACCTTGCCGATGACCATGTTCGTTTCGATATCCACGCCCATGGCCTTGAGGCCGTCGATTTCCTTCTGCACGATGGCCTTCGGCAGGCGGAATTCCGGAATACCGTACACCAGCACGCCGCCCGCCAGATGCAGCGCCTCGTAAATCGTGACCTGATAGCCCAGCTTCGCCAGATCGCCCGCCGCGGTCAGGCCGGACGGACCCGCGCCGATGATGGCGACCTTGTGGCCGTTCGGGGCAGGCGCTTGGGGATGATCCGCCACGTGCTCGCGGTGCCAATCCGCGACAAAGCGCTCCAGTCGGCCGATGGCGACCGATTCGCCCTTGATGCCGCGCACGCACTTGCCCTCGCACTGGTTCTCCTGCGGGCAGACGCGGCCGCAGACGGCGGGCAGCGCGGAGGACGCGGTCAGCACCCGATAAGCGCCCTCCATATCCTCGTTGGCGACTCGCTCGATGAACGCGGGGATGTCAATCTGAACCGGGCAGGCGCTGCGGCAGGGCTTCGTCGGGCAGTTGAGGCAGCGCTTGGCCTCGTTCACGGCCATGTCGTAGGTATAGCCGAGGGCGACCTCGTCGAAGTTCTTGTTGCGGACGTCAGGCTCCTGCGAAGGCATCGGGCATTTTTTCGGGTTCATGTTGCGCGTAACGGCCATATCACTTGACCTCCTTGTTCATCAGGTTGCAGTGCGCCTCGCGGGCGTGCTGCTCAAAGTCGCGGTACATCGTGCCGCGCTTCATGGCCTCGTCGAAATCGACCAGATGGCCGTCGAAGTCCGGGCCGTCCACGCAGGCGAACTTCGTCTCGCCGCCGACGGTCAGGCGGCAGCCGCCGCACATGCCCGTGCCGTCGATCATAATGGGGTTCATGGAAACGACGGTCTTGATCCCGTATTTTTTCGTCACGGCGCAGACGAATTTCATCATCACCAGCGGGCCGATGGCGATCACCTCGTCATAGGCGTTGCCCGCCTGAATCAGGCGCTCCAGCGCGGCGGTGACCAGCCCCTTTTCGCCGTGGCTGCCGTCGTCGGTCATCATCACCAGCGTATCGGAAGCGGCCTTGAATTCGTCCTCCAGAATCACGAGATCCTTGTTTCTAAAGCCGACGATCGCGTGCACCTCGCAGCCCTGCTCGTGCAGCTTCTTGGTCACGGGCAGCGCGATGGCGCAGCCCACGCCGCCGCCGACCACGGCAACCTTTTTCAGCCCCTCGGTGTGGGTCGCAACGCCCAGCGGGCCGACGAAATCATGCAGCGTCTGTCCCTCTTCGAGGGTATCCAATTCCATCGTCGAACCGCCGACGATCTGGTAAATAATCGTAACCGTGCCGCCCTGACGGTCGTAATCCGCAATGGTCAGCGGGATGCGCTCGCTGTCCTCCAGCGCGCGCAGAATGATGAACTGGCCGGGTTCCGCTTTTTTGGCGATAAACGGCGCGTCGATCACCATCTTCGTGACCGTCGGGTTCAGATTTTCCTTTTTTACTATTTTGTACATCGGTATATAATTACCTTTCCGTATCAGCGAGGTTTGCGAAAGGCGAAAGCGGCGCAATGTGTGCGGCGCACGACCTTACATTGTATATGATATCACAGCGGCGGCGATTTATCAAGATTAAAATACCTTCGCTTTGCGTGTTTGCGATAAAAATTAAAGGCGTTTTTTCAAATGCTTGCATTTTGGGGAAAACAGTATTATAATGTACACTGAAAATCATGCGGCACATCCGTATGCATAAGGCGGCGCCGCGCGGCACGCATTGCAGCACGGGAACGCTCTGCCG
>ERZ773194.4426-NODE-4426-length-11054-cov-5.125557_pt1 | contig 11054 bp, 5 predicted proteins | sample MGYA00511240_ERZ773194 | MGnify/ENA primary metagenome ERZ773194 (study PRJEB29015, sample SAMEA2737774) | human gut metagenome | biome: human gut; feature: human-associated habitat; material: faeces | place: China | collected 2012 ... | reverse complement strand
TGCCAAAGCTGCTTCCGGCTGGATGGGGCCGCTCGTCACCTTCTTGGGCCGTCTTTATGCAGAAGCAATATTTTCCGCACAGGTGGTCTTCGCGCATCCTCCGCATCGCTGTTCCATTTCTGGCTCATCCGCTTGATGTCATTCAGTCGCTGGATATGTACTTTTCAAGCTGCATGGGGCGGACTGAAAACGTCCCCTCATTACTAGTAGGGATAAAATCGAAGGTTTTGATAGGCTCATTTCAAAAATTTTTTAATTTCTTTCAAAATTCTGTTCTCTCGCTCGCATACAGAGGACTGTTTGATGTTCATAATCTGCGCGACCTCACGTTGTGTTTTTCGGTATTGATATCGCAATGTCAGCAGGAGCTTCTTGTCGGCAGGTAACTGTGCAACCGCTTTCTGGAGTTTTTGGTTTTCAATTTGATCGATCCATCCGAACACATTTTTCTTTGCGTAGAGACGTTCCATATCTTCGTTTTCTCTGTTTACAGAGAAGAAATAGGCAAAATCGTGATTAAAGCCAGCGGCTGCCTGTTCTGACAGTTCGTCCAGAGAGCAATGCAGATTGTAATACTCTGCATCTTCCTTTTGCTCTTTTTTTCGCTCACAAGCAACATAGCGATTGAAATAATGTTCCGGGTTGCGGATTTCTTCCGCTTTTGTTCTGCGCCTTGACATGGCGTTTCCTCCGTTCTTTTGAAATTTTGAGAAAACCAAAATTTCAAAAGCGGAGGGGCACGGGGCAGACAGAAAACAGCCATTGGCACATTCCTGCCGTTCCCGGCAAGAATACACCAATGGCTGTTGGTATTATCCCCTAATGGTTCATGATAAAAAACGGTATAGCTTAAACAGTAGTGTTTTGGATGCCACTTGTATGTAGATCGAACTGCGATTTGCTGGGTTGCTGGTCACCATCGGAAGCAGTCCACCTGCTTCCGGTTTCTTCTATCAACCATACGCACTCCATCTAGAGCAGACATAACTATAACGATGATTGCATTGACACACTTCCAAAATGGCAGGTTGCAATTATTGCTGTTTCACAAGAAAAGATATGCCCTAGTAGTGGTTGTATTTTGCCACCAACGGAACATTTTCCGCAAACTGCCTTTCATGTAGAATAAAGGCGTTGGAGGTGATCTTCTGGTGGAGGAATTACATGATCCGGTTTCAAAGCGAGTTGGCAGAGTTCTGCGAAAAATCCGCGAAGAACAGGGTCTTACGCGCGCACAGCTATCCGAAAAAAGCACCGTCAGTGAGCGACAGATATCTGCCATTGAGCTCGGTGAAAAGGGGCCGAGTCTCAACTCTCTGGAACTGCTTCTTCGCAGTTTGGGCGCGTCTGCCGATCAACTCTTTTATCCGGAGCTGTCCGAAAATGATCCCACGCTTGCACAGATCGTGCATCTTGCAGGGGCCTGCAATGCGCAGCAAAAGCGTATGATTGTTGCATTCATCCAAATGCTGCAGGCTGAAGAATATGGAGAAAATAAATAGCAACCTTCGGTGGGAATGTTGCTACATTGCTTTATAATGAAATGGTAAATGTGAAGGGGCGGCTGAATAGCCGCCCCTTCTGTTTTGCTATGTGGTCAACTGGGAAAGATGCTCAGAAGCCTGCGTCAGTGCAGCTTCTTCCACGTCTCGTGTGTACCGGATTTCGTGTAGGTGTGGCTGTTAGTAGCCTCCTGCACATCGAGATAGTACCATGCGTTGACGTTTGCGTTGTCGCGCCAGGTCTTCATGCCGGACAGCAGATCGTCTGCCGACTTCGGCGTGCGGCCCAATGCGCGGTTGATCATCGCCATCATTTCGGCGCGCGTAATGGTTGCATCGGGACGGAACGAGCCGTCGGGATAGCCGTTGATCCAGCCCATCTTCGCGCAGACAGCGATTTCATCAGATGCCCAATGTCTTGCAGAGACATCGTTGAAGGAGTTTGCAGCGCTCTTGATGTCCGCAAACTGCGCCAGCATTGCAGCAAGCTCTGCGCGCGTGATTGCCTCATTCGGACGGAACTTGCCGTTCGTTCTGGTGTCGACGATCACGTCGGCATTTTCAAGCGTTGCAACGTAGAGGTTGAACCAGTCGCCGCGGACAACATCGCTGAACGAGCATCTGGTCGTTTCATACGTCTTGACACAATCTGCGTCCATGACGCGATAGAGAATTGCAGCCACTTCCGCGCGCGTCACATCACCGGTGGGCTTCACTGTGCCGTCAGGATAGCCGTTGACGAAGGCGAAATGATCTTCGGTGTTAAACCTCAGAGAATTGTCCTGTTTCGGCTTGTTGGGAGACTCAATCTGAACGCTGGAACCGCCGGAACTCTTCTTGACGTAGACAACATCGTAGGTGTAGCCCGCTGCGGTCATGGTGCCTTCGATCACCGCGTCGTCCTTGTCTCTAAGCTTGTAGCCCTTGACATCCGGAGATGTTACGCTGAAATCAGCACCCAGTGCAACACTTGCTTCATAGCTATCTGCCACGGGGTTGCCATTTTTGTCGACGTAGTTAATCGTCAGGGCGTGGTAGCTGCGGCTCCAGCCTGCAAGCAGCGTATGGTTGGCAGCAGTCTTTACAATGGTGTCCTTTGTGACTCTGACACCGTTCAGGTACCAGCCCACGAATCTGTAGTTCTCGCGGGTCGGGGTCGGCAGTTCGCCGTAAGCGGCATCAAAGGTGACGAGCTTGCTCGTCGGGGCAACCGTAGCGTCGTCAGCGTTGGGGTTGAAAGTGACGGTGTAGGTGTTCGCCGCCCAGTTGGCATACAGCATATGATCGCCAGGGGTCTTAACAATTGTCGTTGCTTCGACCTTGTTGGCATCCGTGAACTCTGTTTTGCTCAGATACCAGCCCTCAAAGGTATAGCCCTCACGAGTCGGAGTCGGCAGAGTGTCGTAAGCCGCGTCAAAGGTGACAATCTTGTTCGTCGGGTCAACCGACGCGCCTTCAGCGTTGGGGTCGAAGGTGACGGTGTACTCATTGGGAGTCAGCTTGCCGTAGAGTTCCCACTTCTTGGCTGTTTTGAGCGTCTGACCTTCGATGAGCTTCTCTGTCTTGCCAAGGTCATCATCGTCCTGATACCAGCCGTCGAAGGTGTAGCCGTCCTGTGTAAGAGCGGTGAGCTTGTAGCCCTCCTCGCTTCTAAGAACATCCTCAAAAACGTATTCCGTCTTGCTGAGGCTGTCGATCTTATCGCCGTTCTTGTCGAAGACGGTGTAGTTGACGGGGTAGTTCCAGTGAGCGGAGATGGTCAAGTTGCCGGTCGTGCCCTTCGGGATCTCGGTGATCGTCTCAGCGACGCCGTCCTTGTTCAGATCGCAGCGCCACTCCACGAACTGCTTGCCGTGCTCGCCTGCCGCCGTGATGTCGTTCAGGGTAATAGCATCTTCGATCGTGTAGCTGTTCGGATTCTTGGGCTGAAGCTCCGTCTTATTCTTGATGTCCTTGTCGTTGTATTCGTAGGTGATGGTGTAGATTTCCGGTTCCCACTGTGCGGTGAAGATGGTGTCGTTGCGGACATAGAACGAATCCTTAACCAGCGTTCCTGCGCCGTTGGAAGCATCGAGGGCGGTAGGCTTATCTTCCTGAACGCTCCAGCCCTTGAAGGTGTAGCCTTCGCGGGTCGGCGTGGCCAGGGCGATGTCAGTGTATTGCAGATGGTACACATCCGCGGGCATGTTTTTGACGTTGTCGCCATTGGGCTTAAACTGGACGTCGCAGAACGAAAGCGTGCCGTTGAGATGGTAGCCTTCGATCTTGCCGTCGTCCGTGTAGCCCTTGTGCTCCGCGTCGTCAACGAGCTTCAGTTCGTTCCAGTCGATTTTGGCCAGCACTGCCGTTGTGGCGTGAACCTTCTCGTAGGCCGCAAACGTGCCGTTATCGATCTCGTCCGTGACCTGCTTGGAAACGTCGTTCAGATCAGTCTTGTCCGTCTCGGTCTTGCCGATCGTGACGAATTTTTCGCCCTGATTGAAGCCTTCTTCGAAGCCGAGGTCTTTCAGCGCGGCAGTGATCTTCGCGTCCTTGCTGGTAAGCGCCGTGTCCTTGTGCATCGGCTGCATGTAAGCGTAGACCGGCGTAAGCTTCTGCCAGACAGCGTAGAGCGTGTAGCCGGGGTAGCCGGTCGTGGTCTTCCAGTTTGCTCCGTTGTTCTCGGTCTTCCATTCGACGGGAATGGTGGGAACGTCCAGAGTCGTATCGGAAGTCCAGCCGAGGAACACGTAGCCCTCGCATGCCGGAATTTTTTCGCTGAGGTAGAAGGTCGTCGTGCTGCCCTCGTCGAGCGTCTGCGTTACCTTGAGGGGGTCAGGCATGTTCGTGACCGGCTTGCCCTCGGGTGCGTGCGCGTCGTAGGTCAGCGTAACCTTGCAGCGCACCTGCACGGTGGGGCCGTTCTTGAGCTGCTGCCACTTGCCATCCTTGAACACGATCTGCGTCGAAACCTCCGGATCGCTTACAGCAGCCAGCGCGTGGTCGTCGGCATACTTGGAAGCCGCGAGATAGCTTGCGGACTTGAAGACCAGATTCGCGGTCGTATCGCTCGTGCGCACGATTTCATACTCGCCATTGCCATAGGCAATCGGCTCAGCGTGTGTGCCATAGATGTCGCACTTGACATACACCGTATCTTTGCCATTGAATTCGATGTTCTCCTTGGTGGGGTCGGGGATCTTCTCCCAGTTGGCGTAGAGGTTCGTCCAGCCGTTCACGGTCTGACCGGTCACGTCGCTGCTTTGGCCTTCGCGGCTCCAGAAGGTGAACGTGTAGCCGTCGCGGGTCGCGGTGGGCGCGTCGGCAGTGGGAAGAGTCGAGCCCTTGCGTGCGATGGTGCTGAACAGAACGAGCGAATCTTCGCGAGTCGCCGGGTTCTGATAGGCTTTCAGGTCTTCCGCAGTGTTGAAGTAGACGACCTTCTCATAGTCGTAGACCATGCACTTGAGGTTCGTCCAGCCGTTGACGGTTTTCGTGGTAAGGCCAGCGAGCTGCTTCGTGAGATCATTCTTGTAGATGTTCCACAGGCCGTCGTCGTACCAGCCGTAGAAGTCATACTTGCCGCCGCTGTTCGTTCCGTCGTAGTAGTTCTTGATAGGGTAGTCGGCCGCCTTAATTTCTGTTCCCTTTGCCACCTCTGCGACCCTGACCCTCTTGTAAGGCTTCGCCGTGTCGCCGTTGCGGTAGATCACAAGCTCGACGGGGAATTTCTCTGCTTCTGTACACTCAACATTGAACGTAACGTTTCCGTTGGCAACCCACTTGCCATCTACGTACTTCAGTGTAAGGGTCTTGGTGTTGTCACCGGTCAGGGTGTGCGGACCATAGTCGGTGTTGTACTTCGTTACATATTCGCCAGCAGTAACGGTAATGTCGCAGGTGTAGCCATCGGTTTCATCGCCGGTAACATCTCCGATGCTGTACGTTCCCTCGATCAATGCAAAGGTTGCTGCAGTGTGTGCTGCGGAATTCGTGGTGCAGACCACCTCTACAGGCTTTTCGAGCTTGGACAGATCTTCCTTACTGGGAGCAGTGGGCTTATCGGGCGTGGGGGGCTGCGTGCTCTCGCAGACCACGTGAATTTCGGGTCTGGGCGCATCGTCCGCCTTCCATTCGCCGTTGCTGTAGCTGAAGCCCTTCGTGACCGTCTGTCCCTCAACCGCCGTATGCCCTTCATGGGTCTGTGCATAGGTTGCGACATAGCTGTCCACGTCAAAGGTCAGCGTGCATCTGTCGTCGCCCGTCCAGTTGATGGTATAGGTGCCGTCGCTGTACCGGAGCTGCGCACTATGGCTGTCGTCCGTGTCGCACTTTACCAGAATCGCCTGATCGGCGAAATCAGCCGTCGTGGGCTCGCGATACGGGTTGTCGTGCGTGATGTTAAAGTAGATTGGGGCCTTTTCGGACTTGTACTTCCACATGCCGTCCCCGGCGCTGTAATACCAGTTCACCGTCTGCGTGGCCAGCTCGCCGTCTTCCAGCCAGTGCCGTGTATAGCCCGGCGCGCTGTTATACGCAGCCAGGTATTTGTCCCCATAGACCGTCATCGGGCATACCCAGGGATAGCTGGCGGCGTTGCTCTCCGTGTTGGCAACAACCTCGCCCAGCGAATACCCGCCCTCAACGTCGGTCAGGTAGCTAAACCACGCGCCGTGATCATAGAGCGAATTGGCGCACCACATATACACCGCGCCCTTTGAGGAGCTTGTGGTATTCACTTTGTTGCGGAATCTCTCGATGTCATTGACCGTCGGCTTTTCCGGCTTTTCCGGCACCGTCGCCGAATCCGTCACCGTGACATTGATCGTCTTTGTCTGCCGCCACCAGGTGTTTCCATTCGTAACCTCGCTCGGATCAAAGCCGAAATTATAGAAAAATTCCAGCGTGATCCTTGCAGTGCCGGCCTGTTTGGCCGTGTAGTTGAACTGCAGGCAAGGATAGTTGGTGCCCGTGTAGTACTCGAGAGAATACTGGAAGTCGCCCACTACATCGGGATTGCTCACGTCCACGCAGCGACCCCGGATAACGCCATAGCTCTTGGGCGAATACTGCACGTTGTTGATTATAGTTGTCGGCAGCCGCTGAAACGATCCCTGCTGTCCCACGGACAGGGTCACACTTTCAGGCGTCAGCTGCTGCGTTGTGTCCTTGTAGCCGCTGATGCCAGTGTTCATCTCGAGGGTCCGTTCAATCTGGCCGAGCTTTGTGCGGCCCAGTGTTACTTCAACGTCGGTCGCCGCCAGGGCAGATACCGGAAGCAGCGAGAATGCCATGCAGAGACACAGCAGCAGAGACACAATTCGCTTTTTCATGATACTTACCTCCATGTGTTTGAAATATCTATATCAAGCCCGCCTTGCGGCAGGCAGTGCTTTTTATACGCTTGCGGCTTTTGTTTTTCCCGCGCAGACGGGGCAGCCGCATTTTTTTGCGCCGGTTCTTGAGTAAATGACGGCCTTCCAGACATGCCCCAGCGGACATTCCCACCAAACTCTTCTTGTGCTGCCCGCTGTGACCATCTCCGGCGTAAGTGCGCCATTGAGCGTTGGGTGCCACTCGGCGGCGATGCGCGGCTCGACGGTCGCCAGATCATTGAAGCCTGCCAGCACCTTTTTGTTTGTGCAGTACGGGCAGCCGGTCCCGTTTGCGCGGGACGCAATCACTGCCTGAAAGCTGTGTCCCTTTTCGCAAATCCACCACGCCTTGCGGTTGCTGGTCAGCGTGACCTGCTGCGGTGTGAACATTTCGTTTCGTTCCGTGTCCCACTGCGCAGCAAGCACCGGATTTTGTGACGCAAGGTCGTTGAAGCCGGGCAGAACCAGTTTTCCGGTACAATATGGGCAGCCGTTCCGGCTGTGCGTTCGCGCGGAGATCGCAGCCTGCCAGTGGTGCCCATGTCCGCAGACCCACCAGACCTTTTTCTTTGTCCCCGGCAGAACGTCCTGCGGGGTCAGTTTGCCGTTGCGCGCCGTGTCCCATTCCTGTGCCAGCTCCGGATCCACCGTCGCAAGGTCGTTCTCTCCAACGAGAATCTGCCTCCCGGCGCAGATCGGACAGCCGCACCCGGAAGCACGGGAATGGATGCTTGCGCGCCAGCTGTGTCCTTTTTCGCAGCGCCACCAGACGGATCTATGACTTCCGGCGCTGATGTCCGCCGGAACGAGCGGCGCATTTTTCCGGTAGTCCCACTGCCGCGCCAGCTCCGGGGATTGTGTGGCGAGGTCGTTGAAGCCCACCATAACCTTCCGCCCTGTGCAGTAGGGGCAGCGGGAACCATTGGTCCGCGCGTAGATCGCCGCCTGCCACTTATGTCCCTGTTCGCAGCGCCACCACACCCGCTCGTGGCTTCCATAGGACACGGACTCGGGCGTCAGCGGCAGGTTCCGCTCCGCGTCCCATTCGCGCAGCAGCGCATCCTTGTGATATTGCTTGCAATAGTCAAAGAAACTCTGCCTCATGCGCGCCTCCGTTCTGCATCCGGCTGAGGTGGGAGGTACAGATGCCGGTGCTTCTGGCTGACGTTTCCGGCGCAGACGGGGCAGCCGGTGCGCTTCTTTGCATTCGTGCGGTTCGAGATCGCCGTGCGCCAGACGTGCCCCTCCGGGCAGAGCCACCAGACCTTGCGGTTGCTGCCTGCTGTGACCATTTCGGGCGTGAGCGCACCATTGAGCGTCGGATGCCATTCGGCGGCAATTTCCGGTTCGATGCTTGCAAGATCGTTGAAGCCTGCCAGCACTTTCTTGTTTCCGCAGTACGGACAGCCATTGGTACCCCGCGTCCGGTCCACGATCTCTGCTCTCCATTCGTGACCAAGCGAACACCGCCACCAGACTGTCTGATGGCTGCCAGACACGACCTGCGATGGCGTGAGGTTTCCGTTTTTTGTTGGGTGCCATTCGGCGGCGACAGCGGGAAACAGCGTGGTAAGGTCGTTATAGCCTGCCTGCGCCACATCGTTTGCGCAGATCGGACAGCCAGCGCCCATGCGGACGCGCGTTTTTGGGGCAGCCTGCCATTCGTGACCGTTGGTACAGCGCCACCAAACCTTTTTGTCGTAGCCGTAGCTGATTTTCTGCGGCGTGAGGTCGCCGTTTTTTGTTGGGTGCCATTCGGCAGCAAGCGCCGGATGGGTTGTAGCGAGATCATTGAAGCCGGGCAGGATTTTCCGGTTCGCACAGACCGGGCAGCCGCAGCCGGAGGTGCGGGAGGCAATCGCTGCCTGCCAGCTATGCCCCTTTTCACAGCGCCACCAGACTTTGCGGCTGTTTCCGGCCGTCACCATCTGCGGCATCAGATCAAAGTTTTTTTCCTGGTCCCATTGCGCACTCAGCGCCGGGTGCGTCGAGGCTAAATCGTTAAAGCCCGCAAGAACCTCCCGCCCGGCGCAGAATGGACACCCCCTGCAGAGCGCCGTGCGGCTGTAGATCTCCTGCTGCCATTCATGCCCCAGCCGATCGATCCACCAGACCTTCTGCCGCGAATGGCAGGTAACTGTGTCCGGGGTCAGACCATCATTTTTTGCGTAGTGCCATTGCTGCAGCAGATCCGCACGGCGGCTTCTGATGCAGTATTCTTTCAGCGTCATTCCGCGCGTTTCTGCGCTCATACGACTATGGCCTTCCTTCTGTCAATTGGTGCGTGGCGTAGTACCACGCGATAAAATTCTCGTGCAATCCCTCGCCGCGTTTTCGCGCCCCGATGGCATCGTCTTTTTTCATACACACCGAGATAATACGTTTCTCATTTGAAAGTGATCTGCGCGCACCATCTTCCGGTGCGCCTGTTCCGGTAAGCACCGGTCACGCTGCTGGCGTTGGTGGGGCGCAAGCGCCGTCTGCCAGCTTCCAGAATGGTAACGGACGTACCCTCGCAGAGCTTGAGATTTTCCTGCAAGCAGCCGCAGCTTTTCCGGTAGCCCGCTGTAAGCTGGTGCAAAGGCGCGTCAATTTCCCCGCCGCAGTCACAGCGACAGCGCTGGACGGTGTAGCCGTTTTTGTACTGGGGCGTTGTTTCTTCCGCGCGCGAATGACCGATATGATAGCCGATGGCAATTTTTGCGCGCGTTACGCATTGTCTGTGTGGTCATATCGATTGCCCCATAGAACATAATTTTTCTTATGTAGTAGACGCGCCGACCAAACGGTCAGACTGCGCCCACCATTTATTAGGAATAGTAACACTTTTTGTGAAATTCTTCAAGTCTAAATCGTAGATTTATCATTCAAAAGCCATAATTCGTCCACGTCAGGCAAATAGAACGGCATGGAAAATCGACCAATGAACCTGCATTTTTCATTGGTCTGTTTTTTTGCGCCCGCTTGGGTGTGGCTTGCGTTCCAGTGCAGCGTTTGGTCGTTCATCCTCACGCATTCTCCCGTGCGTGTCTACTACATAAGAAAAATTATGTAGTACGCTGTGCTAGCAGCTGCAATCGCTCCAGCTGACGCCGATGTTCCGCTCCGGTGGACATGATGTAGATGCGTGTCGTGTTGATGCTGCTGTGACCGAGCAGGTCCGCCAGCTTTGCAATGTCCTTTTCCACCTGATAAAAAGTCCGGGCAAAGAGCTTTCTCAGATTGTGAGGAAACACTTTGTCCGGATTTACGTTTGCCTGCACGCACAGCCGCTTCATGGCAGACCAGATATTGCTGCGGTTTAGGGATCGGCCGGTTCGGGTGCAGAAAATGATCCCGCTTTGGATTCCTGCGCCGCAAGCATACTGCAATAAGAGCTTTTGCAGCCCCCTGGGGATCAGAATGCTTCGCGTCTTACTCTTGCACGCGACGGAGATTTCTCCAGCTCGGACAGCCTCCACCGTAAAATATTGCAGCTCGGATACGCGGATCCCCGTGGCGCAGAGCGTTTGCAGCAGCAGCCACAAGCGCTTGTCGTGTCTGGACGCTTTCAAAAGCCTCTGGTATTCCGCCCTGCTCAGTTCCCGGTTTGCAGCCAGATACGTTTTCTTCTGCACGCGGTACAGCTTAACCTTGCAGTCCGCCCTGCCGCAGAAAACGAGAAAGCTGTTGAGCGAGGCGAGCATGGAGTTGACCGATAAAATCGTGTAACCTCTGGTCGGAAGATCACGCTTATATGCAATTGTCAGATCTTTCGTGAGCGCTTGTGATCCGGCGTATTTTGAAAATGTACGGACATCTCGGATGTATTTTTCGATGGTGGCGCTGCTTTTTTCTTCTTCGTACAGCTGCTGTGCATACTGCGCAAGCAGCTCGGTGGTGATATAAGTCTCATTCATATTGTTCTCTCTTTCTGTGTCCCTGCACCCGGACGCAGGCTCATTATACCGTTTCTTTCTGCAAAGTGCATGACCAGTTTTGGAGGACTTTTTTCAAAAAATCTCTCGCCTGTCCGCAGCTTTCCTCTGAACATTTCGCCAGATATCTTGTGTTTCTTCGGATATTCGTATATCATGTTCCGTGTTGAGTATGATCTCCGGCGGGATAAGCACCTGACGGATACCCCTCTGCATTGGAAGCATTCGCAAAAAGGAAGTGAACGCTATGACCTGCGATGAGAGCTTGTACCGCCAATATC
>ERZ773194.4425-NODE-4425-length-11059-cov-4.207288_pt1 | contig 11059 bp, 8 predicted proteins | sample MGYA00511240_ERZ773194 | MGnify/ENA primary metagenome ERZ773194 (study PRJEB29015, sample SAMEA2737774) | human gut metagenome | biome: human gut; feature: human-associated habitat; material: faeces | place: China | collected 2012 ... | reverse complement strand
AGAGCCGCACTATGGTGATGGAATCTGTCGTGTGACAGATTCCATCAGTCACACGAGCACGAGATTGTCGCGATGAACCAGTGGGTGGGCGTACTGGGGGCCGAGGAAACGCTTGAGTTGGGCGGTGTTACGCCCGAGCATCTGCGGAATTTCTTCGGAATCGAAGCCGGCGAGGCCTCGGCCCAGGTGTTCACCGCTTTCGGCATCGATCCAGACCGGATCGCCGGCGGAAAAATCGCCATGTACTTCGAGCGCGCCGGCCGCCAGCAGCGAGGCACGCCCGCCGCGAATCGCCTGGCCGGCACCCGCATCGACCACAATCGTGCCGCGCGGGTCGGCGGCGAAGCCGATCCACAGACGGCGTGAGGAGCCGCGGGCCTTAACCGGTGCGAACACGGTGCCCACCGGATCGCCCATCATCGCAGGGCCCGCGTTCGAGGCGCAGGTGAGTACCGTGGGGATGCCCGAGACGGCCGCCACGCGCGCGGCCTCGAGTTTGGTGACCATGCCGCCGGTGCCGACCTTGGAGCCGGAGCCGGAGACTTGGATGTCGCCCAGCGCATCAATCACGTTGGGCACATATTCCACACGGCGGGAGCCGGGCTGCGAGGGCGGCGCAGTGTACAGCGCGTCCACGTCGGTCAGTAGCACCAAGGCTTCGGCCCGCACCAGGTTGGCCACCAACGCGGAGAGTCGATCGTTGTCGCCGAAGCGAATCTCGTTCGAGGCCAACGAATCGTTTTCGTTGATGATCGGCACCACGCCGAGGTCAAGCAGACGGTCCAGCGTGCGTTCCACATTGCGGTACTGGGTGGCACGAATCGTATCTTCGGCAGTGATCAGAATCTGGCCGACGCGAATACTGAATCGACCGAACGCAGTCTCGTAGCGGGCCATCAGTAGCCCTTGACCGACGGCTGCGGTGGCCTGCTGAGTGGCCACGTCCACCGGCCGCGAGTCAAAGCCCAGAGGCCCGAAACCGGCGGCGATAGCACCGGACGAGACCAGCACCACACGTCCGCCCATCAATCGGACCTGAGCCAAGGCCGCGGCCAACGCGTCGAGCTTGTCCGGGTCGAGGTGACCGCTCGGCTGGGTCAGCGAGCTGGAGCCGACTTTCACGACAATGGTTCCGGCTGCGGCGATCATGCGCCGCACCTCGGCCTGACTCGGAGTGCTCATTTATTCCTCGGTTTCACCATCTTCGCTGGACTCACCGTGGCCGAACAGGCTGGTTTCGTCATGGCGATCGTCGTCAACGGTCGGGTCGGCCCAGTGGCCGGCCTTGCGTTCGGCCATCATCGCGTCGCGCACGGCGGCACGGGCGTCCATCATCTCGTGGTATTGGGCACGACGTTCGGCGTTGGAGCGGCGGTGCGTGCGCGGGTCCAGCTCTTCGAGACGCAGATCCTTGCCTCGGGCACCGAGGTTGGAGCCGTCGAGCATTTCGGCACCAGCGGAGATGGTCGGATCCCAATCGAATTCGACCATACGGGCACCACGACCGATGCGCACTTCGTCGCCGGGGTGAGCACCCTTGCGGCGCAGCTCGTCCTCCACGCCCAGCTTGGCCAAGCGGTCAGCCAGGTAGCCCACGGCCTCGTCGTTGTCGAAGTTGGTCTGCATGACCCAGCGCTCCGGCTTGACGCCACGCACCTCGAAGAACACTTCGCCATTGCCGAGTTCGCGGCGCTCGACCGTGAACTCAAGCGCACTGCCGCCCTCGTCAGCACGACGCGGACGGCGGCCCTTGGTCTCCAATGGCTTGATGACCACGCGAGCCTCCTCTTCGGCCTGCTCGCGGTTGGCCACTTCCTCACGCATCTCGTGCACCAGCGCAGACAACGCGAAGTTGAGCTCCTTTAGACCCTCGTGCGAGGCAGTGGAGATCTCAAAGACCTTCAGCCCGAGTTTCTCGAACTCCGGACGCACGAACTCAGCCAATTCCTTGGCCTCGGGCACATCGATCTTGTTCAGAATCACGATGCGCGGGCGTTCGGGAATCGGGATGGCACCCAACGGCAGCTCGAGCTTGTCGGCGTAGAGCGCCAACTCGTTTTCCAGCGCGTGGTAGTCGGACATCGGGTCGCGGTCCGGTTCAAGCGTGGCGCAATCGATCACATGGGCGATGATTTCGGTACGTTCGATGTGGCGCAGGAACTCCAGTCCCAGGCCCTTGCCTTCGGAGGCGCCCGGAATCAGGCCCGGCACGTCGGCGATGGTGTATCGAGAGTCGCCGGCGATAACGACGCCGAGATTCGGCACCAGCGTGGTGAACGGGTAGTCGGCGATCTTCGGCTTGGCGGAACTCATCGCCGCAATCAGGGACGACTTTCCGGCCGAGGGGAAACCGACCAACGCCACGTCGGCGATGGACTTCAATTCCAAAATCACGTCGCGCTCTTCACCGAGTTCGCCGAGCAGGGCGAAGCCGGGGGCGCGGCGGGTCTTGTTAGCCAGGGCGATGTTGCCGAGGCCGCCGGCACCGCCTTGGGCGACGACGCAGCGGTCGCCCTCGTGGCGCAGGTCGGCGAGCTGCGCGCCGGGATGCTTGGCTTTGCCCTGTTCGCCGCGCGCCTCAAAGACGACGGTGCCGCAGGGCACGGGCAGAATCAGGTCCTCGCCCTTGGAGCCGTCCTTATTGTCGCCCAAACCCATGGTGCCGCTGCCGGCGACACGATGCGGCATGAAACGATAGTCGAGCAGGCTGGTGGCGTTACGGTCGGCCACGAACACCACGGAACCACCGTCGCCGCCATTGCCACCGTTCGGGCCGGCCAACGGCTTGTATTTCTCACGACGGATGCCGGCCGAACCGTTGCCCCCATCGCCGCCCTTGACATGGACGGTTACTCGATCCACAAAATCACTCATATTGATTACCTTACAAAAAAGCCGCGTCCTTACGGGCGCGGCTTGAAAAAAGCTTGACGCTATATCGCTCAGGCGATGACGTCGACAACCTTGCGGTCGCGACGCACACCGAACTTCACGGAGCCATCGGTGAGGGCGAACAGCGTGTGATCCTTGCCCATGCCGACGTTGTGGCCCGGGTGGAAGTTGGTGCCACGCTGGCGAACGATGATGTTGCCGGCCACGACGGCTTCGCCGCCGAACTTCTTCACGCCGAGGTATTGCGGGTTAGAATCGCGACCGTTGCGAGAGCTGGACGCACCCTTCTTATGTGCCATGATTCATGGTCCTTTCTATAACTCAGGCAATCGCCGTGATCTTGACGATAGTCAGCTTCTGGCGATGACCCTTACGGCGAGCAACACCAGTCTTGTTCTTGTACTTCTGGATGCTAATCTTCGGGCCCTTGGCTTCGTCGTTCACAACCTCAGCCTTGACGGACACCTTGGCCAGATCGGCGGCGGCAAGGGTGACCTTGTCACCATCGACAACGAGGGAGACCGGGAATTCCACGGTATCGCCCTTCTTAGCGTCGAGACGGTTCACGAGGATGACGTCGCCAACCTCGACCTTTTCCTGATGGCCACCGGCCTTCACAATCGCGTACATTATCGTTCCTTTTATGTTTTGGAAAGCTACCTTGCCTAACACGCACCGAGCTTGCGGTCAGACACCGAGTTTCGAATCTACACCACCATGCGGACTAAATCAAATGATTTTTGCCCGCGTGTCAAGCACGACACACCTGTTACTCTTCCGCTTACTCTTCCGCCGTGTTGTTGGCAGCGACGGCAGCGGCGGCAATCTGAGCCAGTTTGGCTTTGACGTCGGCGCTGGAACCAGCCGGTTCGGGAGCGGGAGCGGTGCCGCGACCGTGCTTGTTGGTTTTGACGAACGGGTCGCCACCGCGAAGCGCGTAGGGATCGTCGTAGTCGGCCGAAACGGTCGGCTGATCATGCAGGATGAAACCACGGCCCTTGCAGGTCGGGCATTCCTCGGAGAACGCCTCGACCAGACCCTGGCCGATGCGCTTGCGGGTCATCTGCACCAAACCGAGCGAGGTGACTTCGGCCACCTGATGCTTGGTGCGGTCGCGTGCCAAGCATTCGACCAAGCGGCGCAGCACCAGATCGCGGTTGGCGGGCATGACCATATCCACATAGTCGATCATCACCATGCCACCGATATCGCGCAGGCGCAGCTGGCGGGCGATCTCTTCAGACGCCTCCAGGTTGCAACGCGTCACCGTTTCTTCCAAGGACTTGCCCTTGCCGATAAAGCGGCCGGTGTTCACGTCAATGGTGGTCATGGCTTCGGTGCGATCGATGACAATCGAGCCGCCGGACGGCAGGTAGACCTGACGCTCCATGCCCTTACGCAGCTGGGAGTCGATGGACCACTTGTCGAACACGTCCTTGCCTTCATGCTCGGCCGGGTCCCACTTCTCCAGCTTGTCCTTCAAGTCGGGGGCCATGGTGTCAAGGTATTCCTCGATACGGTCGTAGACCTTGTCACCTTCCACGATGAGCTTGCTGAAGTCGTCGTTGAAGATGTCGCGCACCACGCGGATGGCCACGTCGGGCTCGCCCTGCAGGAGCTTCGGGCGCTTACCGTGCCAGAATTCCTCGCGCTTGGCGTTGATGCGCTCCCACTGGCGGACCAGTGATTCGAGATCCTTGACGATGGCGTCTTCGGATGCGCCCTCGGCTGCGGTACGGATGATCACGCCCATGTCTTTCGGGGCGATCTTGGAGACGATGTTCTTCAGACGGCTGCGTTCGCGCTCCGAAAGCTTGCGGCTCACGCCGGTCATGCCGCCGGATGGCACGAGCACCAGGAAGCGGCCGGCGAGCGTGACCTGAGAGGTCAGGCGGGCACCCTTGTGGCCGATCGGGTCCTTAGTGACCTGCACGAGCACCGGGTCGCCGGACTTGAACGCCAGCTCGATGCGGCGCGGCTGGCCTTCGAGACGAGCGGCATCCCAGTTGACCTCGCCGGCGTAGAGCACGCCGTTGCGGGCCTGGCCGATGTCCACAAATGCGGCCTCCATGCTGGGCAGCACGTTCTGCACGCGGCCAAGGTAGATGTTGCCGACGGTCTGTACTTCCTGAATGTCGGAGACGTAATGCTCGACCAGAACATTGTCTTCCACCACGGAAATCTGGGTGTGATGTTCCTTCTCACGCACCACCATCAGGCGGTCCACGTTCTCGCGGCGTGCGAGGAAGTCCTGTTCCATGAGCTGGCTCTGGCGGCTGCGCTCACGGCGGTTGTCACGGCGGCGCTGCTTCTTGGCCTCGAGACGAGTGGAGCCCTCCACATCAGTGATCTCGTCGATGTACTGCTGCTTGCGGGAGCGTCGGACCAGCGGCTGTTCGCTGTTCTGACTCTGGTCGTCGGTGCCCTCTCCGTTCTTGCCGCCACGACGGCGACGGCGACGGCGAGTAACGGTCTGCTCCTCATCGTCCTCATCGCGATCACGGTCATGATCATCGCGATCGTCACGACGGCGGGAACGCGTATCTTCGGCATCGTTCTCGGCGGTATCGTGCTCGCCGTTGGCACCGGTTTCGCCGCGTGAGCCGCGACGGCGGCGACGGCGCGAACGGGTGCGGGTGGCGTCGGATTCTTCGTCGCCCTCCTCTTCGGCAATCGGCGAGTAGGCGATATCGTCCAGCTCGAGGTCTTCCTCAATCTGCTCGACTTCGGCGGCTGCACGGCGCTCCTGGGCGTTCAGGCGGCGGGAGCGACGGGAACGGCGAGAGTCGGAAGCGTCATCGGAATCGAAATCATCATGGTCCGTGTTGGCGCTGGCATTGGCGTCACCGGCGGCAGCGTTGCGGGAAGCGTCACGAGACGCATCACGGTCGGCGGCATTGCGGCCACGATCGTCACGGTCGTCACGGCGGCGGCTGCGCGGCTGCGCGTCGTCATCATCGTGGCTGCGCGAGCGGCGGGAGCGACGCGACGGACGTTCGTCGTCGTCAACATCGTCATCACGAGTGTCAGCGGTATCGTGCGCATCCACAGCGGCGGGCAGTACCGGTTCCTGGAAGAGCAGGGACGTCATCGGCTTGCCGCGACGCACGGCCTCGTGGCCAGAGGGCAGGGATTCGACCGCGTCGAACAGGCGCTCATCCGGGGTGTCCTCGTGCGTATCCGCAACTGCACGGCGAGAACGACGGCGAACCGGACGGTCCTCGTCATCATCATCCATATCCATAGACGCACGGCGAGAGCGGGAGCGAACCGGCCGATCCTCGTAGTCATCATCGTCGGACTGGCGGGAGCGAGAGCGGCGGCGAACCGGGCGGTCCTCGTCGTAATCGTCATCGTCCACAACCGAACGGCGGCGGGAACGTGGGGCGTCATCGTCATCGAAATCATCGGCACTGACAGTGCGGCGCGAACGACGAGGACGATCATCCTCGCTATCCGAGTCGACCACTGTGGAAACGGCGCGGCGCGTACGGCGGCGGGTTGGGCGTTCGGCGGAATCCTGGGAATCGCTGGATTCATCGGAATCGCTGGAATCGGCTGACTTGGAATCGGCCGCAGTGCCGGCATCGGGAAGCGCGGGGGCTTCGAACAGCGGGGCGCGTTCCTGCACTTGCAGTTCCAAAGAAGCGCCGGCAGCACCAGTGCCGCGGACCACGCGCCGGCCGCCACGACGACGGCGGACAGGTTCGGCGGGCTGGGAGGCGGCGGCAGGCGCAGCGTTCACGGCTGCAGCCGAATCGGCATTGGATACGGTTGAATTATCGGTTCCGTCGTTGACGAAACCTTCACGGTTGTCAGTGGGCACAATGCTCCTCGCGGCGCGCTGCATCACGACGCCTATTTCCAGGCCTATACGCTTGTCTCACACCACGCTCTCACCGTGGCCGCGCGAAAACGCGCCGCGTAAAGGCAACTTCGTCTCAAGTCTGTCCTGCGGGTGGCGGACACCGGCGCTTGCGTTGTCTCATTCTCAAGAGCCGCAAGGGGATCGACGCCATCTCGCACGCTGATGGTTATGCAGAACCACCACCCTTTAGTATGCCACATATTTTGTGCGGGCGTGGCCCGGCGAGGCTGACGTTCTCTCGGCTCCCCTCCCCCGCGGTGACAGCTCCCCTCAGGGAGGGGAGCTAGAGAGGTGTCAGACCAGCCAGTCGGTAAGGATTGCGGCCATGGCGGTCAGGTCGGATTCGGGCACCTGCTCGTCGTGCTTGTGAGCCAGCAGCGGATCGCCGGCACCGAGGTTGACGGCCGGGATACCGAGCTGAGAGAAGCGTGCCACGTCGGTCCAGCCGAGCTTGGCCAGCGGGTCGCGGCCAGTGCGCTCCTTAACCAGCCGGACCAGATCCTGGGCGAGCGGGGCGTTCAGGCCCGGGCGCGCGGAGGGGCTTTCGTCCTTCATTACGATGCCGTAGCCCTCGAACACGCCGCCGGTGGCCACATGCTCGCCATTGCCGAGTTCGGCACCGGCGTCCGCGCCCATCATCAGAGCCTTGGCCTCGGCCAGCGACTTGTCCGGTGCGAAGCGGTAGTTGACGTGCACGCGGCATTCATCCGGAATGACGTTCGTGCCTTTGCCGCCGGAGATCAGCGTGGCGTTGAGGCCCTCGCGATAGTCGAGCCCGTCCACGTTCACGGTGGCCGGCTCGTAGGCGTTGAGTCGGTTCAGGATGTCGGCCGCCTTGTGGATGGCGTTCTCCCCCATCCATGCACGGGCGGAGTGCGCGGCCACGCCGTGGGTCACGACGTCGAAGCGAATCGTGCCGTTGCAGCCGCCCTCGATGCCGCTGTTGGTGGGCTCGCCGATGATGGCGAAATCGCCGGTGATCCAATCGGGATGGGCCTCGACGACTTTGCGTAGGCCATTCTTTTCGGCGACGACTTCCTCATGGTCGTAGAAGACGTAGGTGAGGTCGACTTTCGGGGTGGTCTCCGGCGTGCGGCCGTCGAGCGTGGCGGCGAGGTAGAGCATCACCGCGTCGGAGGCCTTCATATCGGTGGCACCGCGGCCCCACAGCACGCGGTCTTCGGGATGAGCGTGGGCGATTTCTTCGCGAATCAGCGAATCGCCGGGCTCCAGCCACTTTGGTGGGAAATTGTCGATGACCGGCACAGTATCGAGGTGCCCGGCCAAGATCACACGGCTCGGCTTGCCGAAGTCGGTGCTGGCCACCACTGTGTCGCCGTGACGGCGGACGGTCAGGTGCTCTTGCTCGTTAAGGAAGGCCTCGACCTCGTCGGTGAGGGGGCCCTCGTGGTCGGACACGGAGAAGTTCTCCATGATCTGGGTGAGCAGGCTGTTCAGCTGCTCGGCAGTGGATGCGGTGCGGTTCAATTCAAGCGTCATGTGAACAGCGTACCGCGTGGGCGGCGGGCCCAGCACACTCACTACATGAGATTTTGCGGCCGAATACATTTTTATGTGCCACACTGGGGTGGCGAAAGGGAGGATTATGCCAGGTCTAATCAGCGCCATGCAAGGCTTCTGCGTTATCGGCATCGTAATCGCGGTGGGATATGTTGCCGCACGAATGCGAATCGGCGGGCCGTCCGCTCAGATGGTGCTCAACCGGTTCTCCTTCTTCGTATCGAGCCCGTGCCTGATGTTCGCGATTCTCTCCAAGGAGCCGATTTTCGACATCTTCCACCCCTCGATTATCGTGGCATTCTTCTCCGCCGTGCTGGTGGGCGTGGTGTTCTTGGTGCTCAACCGCATGTTCTTCCACCTGAACGCCCCGGACGCCACCATCGGCGCCCTGAATTCGCTGTACCTCAATTCCAATAACATCGGCCTGCCAATCGCCACCTACATTCTGGGCAATCCGGCTCTTGTGGCACCGATTCTGGTCATGCAGCAGGCCATCTTCACACCGGTGGGACTGACAGTGCTGGACGTGACCACCAAGGGCAAGGTCTCCATCAAGGAAATCGCCAAGCAGCCACTGCATCAGCCGCTGCTTATCGGCTCGCTGCTGGGCATTGTGGTCTCTGCGATTTCCGCTAAAAGCGGCTGGTTCCCAGTGCCGAAATTCATTTTCGACCCGATCGACATGATCGGCGATTCGGCTGTGCCAATGATCCTGATGGCGTTCGGCATGTCCCTGCACGGCACCAAGCCGCTACAGCAGAAGGGCGATCGCCCGGCCATCTTCACGGTCGCGGTCCTCAAGAACATCATCATGCCAATTATCGCGTTCCTGCTCGCCTACTTCGTGATGGGCTTCCGCGGCTCCGAGCTGTACGCCTGCGTGGTACTCGCCGCTCTGCCCACCGGCCAGAACGTATACAACTACGCGGCCCGCTACAACGTGGGTCTCACCTTCGCGCGCGACGGCATTCTGATGAGCACCATGACCAGCCCGGTGTTTATCGCGATCATCGCGGCGCTGCTGTCGTGATGGGTGCGCAGAGAAGCGTTCTCAATAGTATCCGTGCGCGCAAATGCACAGATATCGCACAAACGAACATTTGCTCATCCGCATATTTGCGGTGATTTCAGCGTTTCTACGTTCGATTTGCGTATACGAAAGTACGCACAGTTGTTATTGAGAACGATTCGCTGCGCAGCTCGGCTCAGTCATCAGCCCGATAATCGGTCAGATTCAAGCTGGCCGCCACATGATTGGACGCGAACGCGCCGATGGAAACCAGCGCATAGCACAACACAAGCCCGCCGAAGAAGCTGGCCAGCGTGGCCGGTTCGGTCATCGAAGCGGCGAACAGAGGGGCCATAAGCAGCATGGAACAGCCGCCGGCCACGATCACCACGATGTTGAGCGGGGTGAGTACCTCGATGAATCGCGCACGGTTCAAGGTCTTGACATCAGTGCCCTCCAACACCAGCATGCGATATTCGCCGGCCTGATCGTACACGCTGCCGGCCTGCATCACACCGGAGCTGACCGCGGCAAGCACAGCGGCGAACACGAGCGTCAGAATGCCGCCGGTGCCGATGTCGCGAATGAACACGGTGAACGGGTCGTTGGCGTCATCGACCACGGCGGCCGATCCGAAGAATCCGCAGATCGACGTGATGCCGGCGATAAACACGGCCAACGCAATGCCGGACACATTGCGCCAGGCGCGCTTAGGGTTGTCGAGAATACGGCGCATGGCAATCATCGTGGCCGCATCCTTGGGGCGCTTGGCCTTGGCCTTGGCGCGAGCGGTGATCACCCACGTGCCGATAAGATTCACCAGCGCGAAGCACAGCAGCATGAAACCGATGATCACGCCGTACATCACCGCCTGGCCGGCCTGAGCCAGCATGGCCGGGTTCTTGAAGACGATCATGGCCACCACCACGACTACCACGAACAGCACCATACGGGTGCCTGAGGGCAATGCGGTGGCGGTGCGCGAGGTGACACCCAATGGGGTGATTGCCACGCGGCGCAAGGTGACCAGCGACGATATCAGCGCCAAGATGGCCACGCCCGCCAAGGTGATTACCAGCGCCAGCGGGCCGACCCATAGCTGTTCGAAGGTGAACCGCTGCTCCTGGAAGGGAATCAGCATGACTGCCGGCATCAGGGCGCAATAGCCGGCAATGCCGATAAGCGCGCCGATCAGCGCCTGTCCGGCGGCGTCAAGCGCGGTGAGACGCACCACCTGACCGGTGGTCGCGCCGGCCAGACGCAGGGCGGCGAGACGGGCGTCGCGGCGGGATGCGGCCAGTCGTGCGGCGGAACCGGCGAGCGCCACGAACGGCACGACGAGCAGCATGCAGGCGAATACCGCCAACGCCACATAGGCGGTGGAGAATTGGGCCAGGCTCGTCGGGTCGCTGATCTGCCGTTTCCACGCGGCCACCGTATCGGGCCGGCAGGCACCGAAGTCGAACGCGCAGGCGACGGTATGATCGGCCGAAGCCCGCCAGATGAAACCGTGTACGCCGCCGAGCACGGTGAGGAAGATGGTGGTGGCTGCGGCGAAGGCGATGATTGCCAGCATCGAGGTGTGGCCGGCGCTGCCGCGCAAGCCGGGGCGGTGAAACAGCCGCCAGAGGACGAACGTGCTCATCGCGCGCCTCCTGCGGTGGTTTCGCTCCCGCCGGCTGGAGCTGCCGAGCGTAGCGAGGCTGAGGGTGGTTCAGCGCCCTCGGGCCACCCCCAGTCAGCCTGCGGCTGACAGCCCCCGCCAGCGG
>ERZ773194.4423-NODE-4423-length-11064-cov-3.514579_pt1 | contig 11064 bp, 9 predicted proteins | sample MGYA00511240_ERZ773194 | MGnify/ENA primary metagenome ERZ773194 (study PRJEB29015, sample SAMEA2737774) | human gut metagenome | biome: human gut; feature: human-associated habitat; material: faeces | place: China | collected 2012 ... | reverse complement strand
GAAGCCTCCGAACTGCTCGAGCGCTTCCGCTTCGGCCAGAACAGTCCCGCCGAGCGCCAGCTCAAGATCACCATCCCGGAGAACCTTGACTACGATGGTCTGTTTGACGACCTGCTCAACGAGTACACGCTCGAGCACGAGCTTATCCGCGTGCGCACCACCAACATGGGCACGCTCTATGAGCTGACCTACAACATCCGCCTGCGCGGAAAAGATATCAGCAAGGACTTCATCGACGCACTGCGCTGCCGCAACGGGAACCTCACCGTCAGCTGCGGCCGCGAAGCCGATCGCGACATGATGTAAAATTACTGGTCAAAGAACCAAAAGCCGCGCTGCGGTGTATATCGCGGCGCGGGCTTTTCAGAGCTGTATTTGGAATAATATGGTAATTCGACAAATTTCGACACGTTTTCAAAAAAACATCATACCAACTTGTCGAAATCGCTTGAAATACATACCAATATGTGATATTATGTCAACAAATATTCTTGGTTGTTCGACAAAATTCTGTTGTCGCAAAAGTGTTAACTATGGTAAATTTAATGCGACATGACGGTGGAATCCACTTTTAAAAATACTGAAGTGCTCCGCATATCGCATAACGGGAGGATAAAAATTATGGAAACCAAAACTCGCATTCTTGCAGCAGACTCGAACAAGGACTTTTGCAGGCAGCTCACGGAACTTATCGCCCAGGAGGGCGATATGGAGATCGTGGGTACCGCGTCCGACGGTGTGGAAACGCTTGCCCTGCTGTCCGAAGAGAAGCCTGACATTCTTCTGCTCGATCTGGTGCTGCCCAAGCTCGACGGGCTTGAGGTGCTGCGCCGCCTGCCCGAAACAGGCGCAAAGTGCCGCACGATCGTGCTGTCAGGCTTTGTCAACAACAAGGTCATCAGCGACTGCACCAATTACGGCGTCGATTATTTCATGCCGAAGCCCTGCGATGTACCGGCGCTGCTGACAAGGATCAGGCAGCTGGCCGGGCACGAGAACTATTCCACGCCCGCCGCGGGAATAGACTGCCGCGAATCGTCCGTGGCCGCACGCGACGACGCGCAGCTTGAAGCGGTCGTCACGGATATAATCCATGAGATCGGCGTGCCTGCACATATAAAGGGCTATCAGTATCTGCGCGAGGCGATCATCCTCACCATCAAGGATATGGACATGATAAATGCCGTGACCAAGGTGCTCTACCCTGAGGTTGCGAAGCGCTACAACACTACTCCCTCGCGCGTCGAGCGCGCGATTCGCCATGCCATAGAGGTCGCATGGGACCGCGGAGATATTGAGACGCTCCAGAAGTTCTTCGGCTACACCGTCTCGAACATAAAGGGCAAGCCCACAAATTCGGAGTTCATCGCGATGATCGCCGATAATCTCAGTCTCCGCCGAAAGCACGCGATAAAATAATAAAACAAAAACAGGTTCTAAACTAAAAGTTGGGGTAACCGAAAAACGGATACACCCAACTTTTTGTTCAGAACCTTTTATTATGCTATGCTCTGCCACGGCTATGAGAGCTTTACAACGACGGTGCCGTCGATCATCCGCACACTGCCGTAATACGGATAGACCGGCATCTCCGCAAACTCGGCGGTATCCATCAGCGCGGCGATGGTATCGTTGTCAGCGAGCGGGATATCAGAGCCGATATAATAGCGAATAATGAACGGAGCAATGGCAGAGCTGTCAACAGGGTTCCCGGGCAGAGTAAATTCATCCCGCGTATAGCAGGCGTTACGCTCCACGGGGAACTCCGGCGGCTCGCCTATTAACGCAAGCTCTGTGCCCTCGGCAAAGCCCGGCGTTTCATAGACCTGCGTCAGGATTGAGGTATAGAAAGAGGTGACGTTCTCCTTCATCAGGTAGTTATACAGAGAAAACTCGTTTGCAAAATAGGTGTTGCAGATGATAACGACGGCCATTGCCGCGGCGGCAACGGCGTCAGGGCGGAGCTTCCAGCCGGTATCGGCACGGTCGATAAGGATGGCCGCCAGTATGTACAGCGATGCGAAGCTGTAGAGAGCAAGGGCGTGGATATACCCGTTATCCGCAAGGATATAGAGACAGTAGCAGCTGAGCGGGAAGAGAAACAGGCAGAGCGCCGAGGAGCACCTGAAGAACGCGGCTTCTGATATCGAATAGCTTTATTATGATGCACACCGCGGCGGAGATGAGCAGGAGGGAAATAAGCCCGTATATCCACGGCATGGAATAATCGGGCATTATCAGGCGCAGCAGTTCAAGCCCGTAACGCCCGGACGCGGTGGTCGTGCCCTTGCTGAAGAGATAGATCGCCTCATCGTCAAACGGGAGCTTGTTCGTCATGGCGAATGCGTGTGCTGCCAGGCCGAAGAGCAGTGTCGCGATAAAGGGCAGCTTATAGCCGCGCCAGCGCTCCCAAAACGCCGCGGCAAAGCCGGTGCGGCTTTCCGAATTTGTGTTTGTCATATTGCACCTCATACGCTGCGGTCAGTTTGCCGCCGCCGTCCGGTTTGTGAATCTGTCTATCAGGCGGTTCATAAGGGCGATGCCGCGCTTTGGCAGCCATTCGCCGATAGGATAGAGCGGAACAGACAACAAAAAAGCTGCGGTGAAAGAGATAATCGCGGTCAGAATAAAATAACCGTAATTGAGATAGTAATCGGCAACATTGGCCGCAACGATAGGATAGAGAATGTCATCTGTAATTCCGGACAGCAGGTATATGTAGAACGAAAGCTTCGAGACAGTCTCCGTGCATTTAAGGAATCCTGAGGGAAGCTTTTTAATGTCAAGACTGCTGATCCCACGGAAAATCAGGAAGCAGACGAGCAGCACCTGATAATTTTCATAGCCGTAGTAGGTTGCGCTGCTGCCGTCGCCGTGCAGATAAAACACATCATACATACTGAAAACAACAAGCAGTCCGGCCAGCCACTTGAAGTAAAAGGAAGGCTTCTTTGCAGGAGGGTATTCACTGCAATACGCGCCGAGAAGATAGAAAGTTACCGGGTAGAGATTTTTCCACCAGACAGAATAGATGTTGATATAAGAGTCTACAATGGAAGGTAAGTGCGACAGTGCAAAGAAACTGAATATCAGCAGCAGCTTCTGCCGCTTCGTTTCGAGGGAGTGGTACATGGCGTTGAGAAACGGGATCAGCAGGTACAGTCCCGTATACATCATCAGGTACCATGCGTAGAGGCAGCCGGAAAAGTTAGCGATGTCCCCGACAAAACTCCGCACAGTCATTTCGACGTGAAGATACTCCATCCTGAAGATCTGAGTGATAATACTGATGAGAACATATGGGATAAAAATGTGCAGGTAGTTCACATAGTATTTTACAGTCGGCTTTTTCCTGTTGAGAAGGTAGCCCGAAAGCATCAGGAACAGCGGCACGCATACTGACGTCACCAGCCATACGCCCATCATTATATAACCGCTGACTCCTGTTATCGGTCCTGCGGTAAACTTGCCGTTTATAACACTGTGCTTACACAGCACGAGAAATATGGCCAGACTCCTTATTATATCGAGAGAAGCGTTTCTTTTCATGTGCGGCTCCTTTTCTGCTGTCTTTATTTTACCACTACGTTCTTTTCGCCGAGCAGCTCCTGAAGCTCCGCGACGAGCCCCTCATGTATCAGGCAGCGCGTGCCGATGCGCTTTTTCTCCCTGTCGCAGTAGATTATCATCTGCTGCGTACCGGGGAACATAGTGAGGACGAGCTTGATACGGTCGAGGATCGGGTCAGTTTCACTGTCGAGCTTGACCCAGAGCTTCTTTTCCGCGGGGGGCGGAGCATTGCTGCCGGGGGCATTCATGTCTGAGAGCGGACGGATGGACTCGACGACTATCTGCGGCTCCTTCTCATCTCGTATAGAGATGCGCCCCTTGATAACAAGCGCGGCATTGTCCTTGATATACGCCCCACCGGAGTCGAGCGCACGCTGAAAGGCCATCAGCTCCATGGAGCCGGTGTCATCCTCGAGCTGGATATAGCTCATAAGGGTGTTGTTGCGCGTCGTCCTCGTCTTGGAGGAGGCGACGACGCCTGCGACGGTCACAAGCTGGTTGTCGGCAAAGCGGTGCTCACCGTCGTCGGAGGTGAGGTCGCCCAGCAGCGTGCCGAGCGGAACCGCGCCGATCCTGCGTACAGCGTCGCGGTAGCCGTCCATCGGGTGGCCGCTGAGGTAGAGACCGGTCGTCTCCTTTTCGAGCGCCATCTTTTCAAGGGAAGAATACTCCTCGATATCGGGTATCTTTATCACAGCCGGGGCTTTCTGGCCGTTATCGGTAAAGTCCCCGAACAGGTCGAGCTGGCCGGAAATATTGTCCCGCTGCGCCTGAGAGATGCTGTCGATTATCGCACCGGAGACTTGTATGAGCGCACGGCGCTTATAGCCCATGGAGTCGAACGCGCCGGCCTTTATGAGGTTATCGACGGCGCGGCGGTTGAGCTCGCTCCCGTTCATGCGGCGGCAGAAATCTTCAAAGCTCTGGAACAGGCCACCGCGCTCACGCTCGGCGACAAGACCGTCCACCGCGCCCCAGCCCATGCCCTTGATGGCGACAAGACCATAGCGGATGTTCGAGCCGCTGACGGTGAAGTGCGCGCCGGATTCGTTGACGTCGGGCGGCAGCAGCTTTATGCCCATGTCGCGGCACTCGGCGATGTATTCGGCGATCTTCGCGCTGTTTTCAAGCACGCTCGTCAGCAGCGCCGCCATGTATTCGGCGGGGTAGTGCCGCTTCATATAGGCCGTGCGGTAGGCGACGATAGCGTAGCTCACGGCGTGGGCTTTGTTGAAAGCGTAGCTTGCAAAGTCCAGTATCTCGTCATAGATGCTGTTTGCGACCTGCTCGCTCACGCCGTTTGCGACAGCGCCGGGGATGTTGCGGCTCGGATCGCCGCGGACGAAAGCGACGCGCTCGGCGTCGATGACCTTGTGCTTTTTCTTCGACATCGCGCGGCGGATCATGTCCGCCTGCCCGAGCGAGAAGCCGCCGAGACGGCGGAATATTTCAATGACCTGCTCCTGATACACGATGCAGCCGTAGGTGACCTCGAGTATCGGGCGCAGCAGCTCATGCTTATAGGTGATCTTCTCCGGGTGCGCCGAGCACTCGATGAAGCGAGGAATGCTGTCCATCGGACCGGGGCGGTAGAGGGAGATTATAGCGGTGATATCTTCAATGCTCTTCGGCTTGAGCCCGGTACACACGCCGGTCATGCCCGTGCTTTCAAGCTGGAACACGCCGACGGTGCGCCCGGCAGCGAGCATGTCATAGGTCGCCCTATCGTCCTCGGGCGCGTCCTCTATGCGGAAGCCCGGTTCGCGGCGGCGCACCAACTGCACCGCGTCGTCAAGCACGGTGAGGTTGCGCAGGCCGAGAAAGTCCATCTTGAGAAGGCCGAGCTCCTCAAGCGTCGTCATCTGGTACTGGCACACGACGGATTCGTCGTTCTTCGCAAGCGGGACATATTCGTACACCGGCTTCTCGGTAATCACGACGCCCGCCGCGTGGGTCGAGGCGTGGCGCGGCATGCCCTCAAGTGCTCTGGCAACGTCGATGAGCCGCTTCAGGGTCTCGTCACTGTCGTACATTTCCTTGAGCGGCTTTGACAGGCGCAGCGCTTCGTCAAGCGTCATGTTAAGCGCGCCCGGCCCGGAAGGCACCTGCTTTGCGACAGCGTCCGTCTCCGCATAGCTGACGGAGAGAGCGCGCCCCACATCGCGCACGGCGTTGCGTGCGGCCATCGTGCCGAAGGTGACGATCTGCGCGACATGGTCGTTGCCGTAGAGACGGCGGACATAGTCGATGACCTCGCCGCGGCGGTTGACGCAGAAGTCCACGTCGATATCCGGCATGGACACGCGCTCAGGATTCAGGAAGCGCTCAAAGAAGAGGCTGTATTTTATCGGGTCGACATCGGTGATATGCAGGCAGTAGGACACGACACTGCCCGCGGCGCTGCCGCGCCCGGGGCCGACGGGGATGCCGTTGCGCTTGGCATAGCCGATGAAGTCCGAAACGATCAGAAAGTAATCCACAAAGCCCATGCTGTGGATTATATTGAGCTCATATTCAAGCTGGGAGTGTACCTCGGGCCGGTCGGCAAAGCGTTCGGCAAAGCCCTTTTCGCACAGCTTTTTAAGGTACTCATAGCTGTCGGTCTCTCCCTCGGGGAGCTTGAAGCACGGCAGGAAATAGTGCCCGAACTGGAAATCGTAATTGCAGCGCGCGGCGATATCGACGGTGTTGTCCGCCGCCTCCGGTACCTCCGGGTACAGCGCGCGCATCTCCTCCTCGCTCTTGAGGTAAAGCTCCTGCGACTCGAAGCGCATGCGTCCCGGATCGTCGACGGTCTTGCCCATCTGGATGCACATGAGGACGTCCTGATAATAGGCGTCCTTTTTCTCGATATAGTGCGCGTCGTTTGTCACGACAAGGGGGATGCCGGTATCGCGGTGCAGGCGGATAAGCTCGCGCCCCGCGGTCTGCTCATCCTCGATGCCGTGATCCTGGATCTCAAGATAGAAATTATCCTTCCCGAAAAGCTCCTCCAGCTCCAGCGCCTTGGCCTTCGCGGCCTCATAGTCACCGCGGATGAGCCGCTGGGGAATGTACCCGGCAAGGCAGCCTGACAGGCATATAAGCCCCTCGGCATGCTCGTGCAGTATCGACCAGTCTATGCGCGGCTTAATGTAAAAGCCCTCGGTGAAGCCCGCGGAGACGAGGTAGCAGAGGTTGCGGTAGCCCGTCTCATTCTTGCACAGGAGGATCAGGTGAGAATAGTTATTGTCAATGCCGTGCTCCTTATCGCTCATGTTGCGCGGCGCGACATAGACCTCGCAGCCGATGATCGGCTTTACGCCCGCGGCCTTGCAGGCACGGTAGAAATTGACAGCACCGTACATTACGCCGTGATCGGTGATCGCGACGGCGTCCTGCCCCAGCTCCTTTATACGCTCCGCCAGCTTTTCGATGCGGCAGGCGCCGTCGAGCAGGGAATACTCGCTATGCACATGAAGATGAACGAACGACATATTTTTATTCTTTCTCGGGCTTGAAGCCCATTATCTTTTTGAAACGGTGGTTGAGGCAGCTCTTTGTCACCGGGGGATAGCTCAGAGTAGCGAGGTCTGCAAGGCTCGCCTCGGGGTTTGCGATGCGCAGGAGCGCGGCGTCCTTCAGCGGCTCAGGCAGCGCGTCAAGCCCATAGTCCTTCGCGATACGGCGGATGGCGTTCATCTGCTCCTGCGCGGCGGCGACGGTTTTGTCGGCATTGTGGCTGTCGCAGTTTATCTGCCGGGTAACGGTGTTGCGCATTTCCTTTTCGACCTTTGCGGTCATGATGTCCATGGCTGTGCCGCTTGCGCCGATCGTCGTGAAGAAGTCGGCAATGGCGTCGGCCTGCTTGAAGTAGAGCAGGCTGTTCCCGGCGCGTTCCGTCTCCTTCGGGCTGAAGCCCATGTCCAGCAGGATCGAATACGCCTCGCGGCTGACGCTGCGGTGCGAGGTCGCAAGCTCGAGGTGGTAGCGCTTCTCCGGATCGGTGACGCTGCCGCCCGCTAAAAACGCGCCGCGGATAAACGACGCGCGGCAGCAGTCCTCTTCGATGACGCCGAAGTTTATATGGTGCGACAGCGTTGCGCCGCGGTCGGCTCCGAAAGCGTCAAAAATCGCGGAGAGCTTATCCGCATCGGTTATCGAGAGCGTGCGCTTGCCCTCCGCTCCCTCGGGCGGGAGCCGGTCGAAGCTCACGCCGAAGGCCTTGCGGAAGAGCTTCGGCAGTCGGGACGCAAACTCCGGGCTTGCGGTGATCACACGTATTTCGTTTGCGGAAAAGGTGTTGCAGTAGAGCAGCACGCCGTAGCTCTCGGCGACGGCGCAGCATTTCCGGTCGGGCCGCGCCTGACACAGCTCAGCCTTCGCGCGGGATGAAAACGACATGGCAGCCTCTCCTACTTGTCCAGATCGCGGTTGACGTTGACGGCGCGGATCCCGTCAGCGACGAGGTAGTCCGTCAGCGCCGAGGCGATGGCTACGCTCCTGTGGTGCCCGCCGGTGCAGCCGATGGCGACGGTAAGGGAGAGCTTACCCTCCTCAATGTACATCGGCAGCAGGAAGTCGAGCATGTCCTCTATCTTTTCCATAAAGGTGCGCGTCTGCTGGTAGCTGAACACGAACTCCGCCACGGGCCGGTCAAGGCCGCAGAGCGGGCGCAGGTCTTCAACATAGAACGGGTTCGGCAGAAAGCGCACATCGAACACGAGGTCTGCCTCCATCGGCAGGCCATGTTTATAGCCGAAAGACATGACAGTCACGTCAATCTCGCGCTTTTCCCCGTTCGGGGCAAAGAGCGAAAAGAGCTTGTTCTGGAGCATACCGAGAGTGAGATTCGAGCTGTTGACGATGAAGTCCGCCCGTTCGCGTATCGGCGCGAGCAGATCCATCTCCTTGTGTACGGCCTCCTCGACAGATGTGCTGCGCGTGGCGAGCGGGTGCGGGCGGCGCGATTCCTTATAGCGCCGCACGATGGTGCGTACATCCGCGTCCATGTACAGGATGCGCACGCTGCAATTCATCTCCTTGAGCTGGTCGATTGTCTTGAGCAGCTCCCCGAAGCCGTTCTTCTCGCGCACGTCCGTCACGAGGGCGACGTTTTCATAGCGTCCGCCGGTGGCAATGCAGAGCTCCGCAAAGCGCGGCATGAGCGCAACGGGCATATTATCCACGCAGTAGTAGTCCAGATCCTCCATCACGTCCGCGGCGCGGCTCTTGCCCGCCCCGGACAGGCCGGTAATAATCAAAAAATCCATTTATCTCTCCCGTTCAGCTCTCCGGTGTCTCCTGCGCCGCAGCGGCGTTCAGCTCCGCCTCAAGCCCGCCGGTCACGCGGTTGAGCGGGACCTCGGGGCCGTTATCCGACAGGGCATAATCCGGCGGCAGGATTATCATCTCCGGCACGAGCACCGTACCGGACTTCTCGTATACGGTCTTTCTTATGTGCATCATCAGGTCATAGACATCGTGCGAGGTCGCCTTTCCGGTGTTCACGACAAAGCCCGCGTGCTTTTCCGACACCTGCGCTCCGCCGACGGTATAGCCCTTGAGCCCCGCCTCATCGATGAGCGCGGCGGCGTAGCCGTTCTCGGGACGCCTGAAGGCGCTGCCCGCGGAGGGCAGGTCGAGCGGCTGCTTGTCGCGGCGGCGCTGGTTGAGCTCACGCATCTTTGCGGCGATGGCCTCGCCGTCGCCTTTCTTGAGGCGGAACACGGCGGAGAGGATGACGCAGCCGGGAGTCTTCTGGAAAAAGCTCGTGCGATAGCCGAAGGCGCAGTTGTCATGCGGCATCTCGTACAGGCTCTGGTCAGGCAGATAGTAGAACACGACGCTCTCGACCGCGTCCTTCAGCTCACCGTCGTATGCGCCCGCGTTCATTATCACGCCGCCGCCGACGCTGCCGGGGATACCGGAGGCAAACTCCAGCCCCTCAAGGCCGTTCTGCTGCGCAAAGCCCGCAAGCTTCGCAAGCGACACGCCGGCTTCGGCGTAGATCGCGTCCTCGCCAATCATGAACAGCTTGCCGAGCTTCGCGGTGCTGATGATGAAGAGGTCATTTAAGCCCTCGTCGGGGAAAAGGATGTTCGTTCCGTTGCCGATTATGTACGGGGCAAGCTTGTGCTTTTTGAGCAGGCAGCATATCTTTGAAAGACTCGATACGTCCGACGGGATCGCGAGCACTCTCGCGGGGCCGCCGATGCGGAACGAGCAGTGCTCGCTCATCTGTTCGTTCTCCCGAAGCTCAAGGCCGGGCATGGCTTCCTTTATTTCGGCAATGGCGATTTCAAGCTGTTCCATTTACGCTTCTCCAATCATAGTAGTCCGAGGTCTATCGCTCTGTCGTGCTCGGCGGTCAGCGCCTCCGCGGCGTTGTAGCCCATCTTCTTCTGGCGGTTGTTCATCGCGGCAAGCTCCATGATAACGGCAAGGTTCCTGCCGGGACGGACGGGGATCGTCACCTGCGGCAGGCTCACGCCGAGAAAGCTCGCCGTCTCATTCGTGAGGCCGAGGCGGTCGTAGGCCTTGCCGTCCTCCCAAGGTTCCATGCTGACCACGAGGTCAATGTTCGTCTCCGGTTTTACGGCGCCCATGCCGTAGAGGTGCCGGACGTTTATAACACCTATGCCGCGCAGCTCCATATAGTAGCGTATGAGCTCCGGGGCGCAGCCGACGAGAGTGTCGCGGCTGATGCGCTTTACCTCAACGGCGTCGTCCGCGATGAGCCGGTGGCCGCGCTTTATAAGCTCCAGCGCCGTCTCGCTCTTGCCGATGCCGCTGTCGCCGATGAGCAGCAGACCCTCGCCGTAGACCTCGACGAGCACGCCGTGCGTCGTCAGGCGCGGGGCAAGGTGCTTGCGCAGGGAGGTGATGACGTCGGCCTGAAGCTCCGAGGTGTCCTCATGCGTGATGAACACGTTGCGGTCATATTTCTCCGCCATCTCTATGCACTCAGGGAAGGCCGGCACGCTGTGGCAGATGACAAGGCCCGCTATATCGTACTGCATAAAGCGCTCAAACGCGGCGCGGCGCTCCTCGGAAGAAAGCGTATCAAGATATGTGCTCTCGACGCGCCCCATGATCTGCAGGCGCTTCGGGTCGAAGTAATTATAGAAGCCGGTGAGCTGCATGGCCGGGCGGTTTATATCGGCGGTCGTCAGCAGCGCGGAGTCATAGTCCTTTGAAAGGTGCAGCGGATGAAGGTCGTGAGCCTCCACGATCGTTTTCAGCTTTACGGAATAATTGCCGTTGCGTTTCATGTGCACAGCCTCCTGAGAGATACTTTTACTCATATTATATTTTAATCGTTTCCGGCGTATTTGGCAACAGCTTTTGTGTTTTGTAGGATATAAACATTTTGCCGCAGCCGGTTCTTGACATATATCCCGGCTGCGGCTATAAAGCTATAAAATATATAGAAAGAGCGCTGCGACAAGCGGTTAGCTCTTTAAAGTGGAAGTTTAAGACAATATGTCAAAAACCGTCACTTGGCCGAATGGC
>ERZ773194.4416-NODE-4416-length-11091-cov-2.456506_pt1 | contig 11091 bp, 9 predicted proteins | sample MGYA00511240_ERZ773194 | MGnify/ENA primary metagenome ERZ773194 (study PRJEB29015, sample SAMEA2737774) | human gut metagenome | biome: human gut; feature: human-associated habitat; material: faeces | place: China | collected 2012 ... | reverse complement strand
TCGTGGCTCACGTAGAGCACGGTGCGGTTACAGACATCGAACAGGTCGAGCATGTTTTGCTCGAGCGCGCTCTTGAGATACGCGTCGAGCGCGCTCATGGGCTCGTCAAACATAAAAATGCCCGGATGCGCCGCCACCATGCGGGCAAGCGCCACACGCTGTTGCTGGCCGCCCGAGAGACGCGCGGGATAGCGGTCGGCAAAGTCGGCCAGACCAAAGATACTCAGGTAGCGCTCGGCAAGTTGCTTGCGCGCCGCGGCGTCGCCCGCATTCTTTACGCCGGCGCACACGTTATCGGCCACCGTCATGTTGGGAAACAGCTGATAGTTTTGGAACAGCAGGGCGCATTTGCGCTCCTGGGGCGACAGGTTGATGCCCGCGTCCGAGTCAAAGAAGGTTACGCCGTTGACGACGATCTTGCCCTCGTCGGGGGTCTCCACACCGGCAATGCAGCGCAAGGTGCAGCTCTTGCCGCACCCGGAGGCGCCGAGCAGCGCCACACACTCCTCGCCGGCATCGAGCTGAATGTCAAGGATAAAGCCGGGATAGCGCTTTTTGATATCCAGAACGAGCGACATGGCTTATCGACCTCCCTTTGCGACCGTGTCATCGCGCATAAGCTCGGCCAGCGCCTCGCGATCGATACGCAGCGCATCGCCGCCGACTGGGTCGAGCGAATCGGTCTGCCCGACGAGCTCCTTGACCTGCTTGCGCTCCGCACGGGAAAGGCCCCGCTCGCGATACTTTTGCGAATGCGCCGTGTACATGTTGATGAACAGGATGACCAGGAAGCTGAACGCTATTACGACCACGACCCAAAAGAGGGCCACCGAGGTGTTGCCGCCCATCCACTCAAAGTAGATGGCGATGGGAATGGTCTGCGTAATACCGGCGTAGTTGCCCGCAAAGAACAGGGTGCAGCCAAACTCGCCCATAGCACGCGCGAAGGCAAGCACCGCGCCGGCAGCAATCGAGGGCCAGCCAAGCGGCATCATAAGCTTGGCAAAGATGCGACGCTCGGACCATCCCAGAGTTCGCGCCGCATCGAGCATCTGCGTGTCGAGGCTCTCGAAGGCTCCGAGCGCCGTACGGTAGACCAGGGGAAACGACACCACCACGGCAGATATCACCGCCGCGGGCCACGTAAAGACGATCGAGATGCCATGCGCGATGAGCCACTGGCCCACCCCGGTCGAGCGGCCAAACAGCATGAGGAGCAGAAAGCCGCAGACCGTGGGCGGCAGCACCATGGGAATCGTAAAGACCGAATCGAGCAGGCCCTTGATGCGACTCGAGGTACCCATAGTCTTCCACGCGGCGAACAGGCCCAGCGCAAAGGAGATCAGCAGGGCAAGACCGCTCGTTTTAACGGACACCCAAAACGGGCGATAGTCGATGTCGCCCAAAAAGGAAGACAGAGAGGTCAAGGGGGCCTGCTCATCCCGCAACGCGACAGACGATGCCTCTACCATTAGAGCGCTATCAAGCCAGCGCGCGCCGCCCTTGGCATCACCCGAGGCCGATGCAATCACCACATAGCGGTCCCCATCCGCACCGCGCTCGTCAAAGCCATAGGTATACCCGCCGGCATCAAACGTTGTTTCCGCCGTGACATACCAAGGAAGATCCACGTCCCCTAGCTGCGCACCTCCCATGCAGTTTGCACTGTCGAGCTCACAGACAAGGGCCTTGAGGCCCGATACGCACTCGTTATCCTGCGGATCCAATCCATACTTCTCGACCGCCTTGGGCGATATCCACACCACAACGCGATCGGCAGCGGGCGCCACCACAAGGTCCACGTCCTCGTCAACGGGAAACCGGTAGCCCTCAGGCTGGCCCTCCATGGCACGAGCGGTCCCCCTGGCCAACCGCTCAAAACCCTTGATCCCATAGGAAAGCCCGTGAGCGGTCGCAGCAACCTGGGCCCCGTCCTCAGCGTCCCCAGCAAACGCAAATCCCGGCACCCAGCAAAGCGCGAAGGTCAAAGCACAGGCGACAAGCATGCGGAATCTATTAAGCACGAAAAGCTCCAAGAGAATACAAGGACGGAGTGAAACACAAAACGATGGAATTATCGCGCCAAGCCGCACTACGCGGAAAGCTCAAAGCCGTACTTAGCCCAAATCTTCTGAGCCTTCTTGTTGGACAGGCAAAAGTCGATAAACGCCTTGGCCTCGTCGGCGTGCTCGGAGCTCTCGGCAACGGCACCCGGATACACGATGGGCTTGTGCGAGTCCTCGGGGCACACGAAGGCCTCCTCGATGCCGTCGTAGCGGAAGATGTCGGAGCTATAGACAAAGCCAGCCACGCAGTCGCCTGTGGACACATAGGCGGCGGCGGTACCAACTTTGTCTGCCAGTGCGACCTTGTCGGCGATCTCGGGAGCGTACTCGCCGTCTTCGCCCTCGGCGCCGGTATAGAGGCCCACGGAGGCCAGGGCCTGGTTGGCGTACTTGCCGGCGGGAACGGTCTTGGCGTCGCCAATGGCGATCTTGCCGTCCAGATTCGCGACGTCGGCGATGGCCTCGACTTTGGTGTCGGAGCCCTCGGCGCGAATGATCACGAGGTCGTTGACGAACATATCCTCACGGGTGTCGACGTCGACGAGCTCGGCGGCTTCGGCGTCGTCCATGGTGCCCTTGGAAGCGGTGATGAGCACATCGGCCGTGGCGCCGGCACGCATCTGCTCAACGAGGTCGCCAGAAGCTTTAAACTGCGTGTCGGAAAAGGCGGTGCCAGTCTGGTCGGTGTAGAGCTTCTGAACCTCGGGCAGAGCCTTCTCGAGCGAGTTGGCAGCAAAGACCTGCAGCTCGACAGCCTTCTTGGACGAAATCTTGGCGGAGCCGGCATCGGAACCGGTCGACTCAGGCTCCTTGTTTCCGGAGCAGCCGGCAAGGCCAAGGCCGGCAGCGGCGACAGCGGAGAGTGAGACGAATCCGCGGCGAAAAACCATATCGAACATGTTCAACCCTTTCGTACCTTGTGCCCGGGCGCCCGCCGCGAGCTTTATTCTGTAATTAGATTATACTTCCGCGCGAATAATATCAGTGATAAAGATTTCTCGTCTGATAATTCTCTTTCGCCGATAGTCTCAGGACGTTCCGCGCTGTCGCCGCATAAAAAGGCGGAGCGACTCGCAAAGTCGCTCCGCCGCAGGTAGCGCGCTTATTTGGCGTGCCCGCCGCCCGCCGTCATTTGGGCCGCATGCTCCAGCTGGTCGCTCACAGCCTCCCAGCTTTCGCGGGCCGCTTTCGTAGATCCCGGAAAGTTGATGACAAGCGTATACCCACGCTGCATGCACACGGCGCGCGAGAGCATAGCGCGGCGCGTCTTGGTCATGGAGTACGCACGGATTGCCTCTGCAATACCCGGCACATCGCGGTCGCAGACGGCACGCGTCGCCTCGGGCGTCACATCGCGCATCGAAAGCCCCGTGCCGCCGCAGGTGAGCACGACATTGGCGTGACACTCATCGGCGGCTTCCACAATGGCATCACCGATCTCGCTGACGTCGTCGCGAACGACCACATGTGAGGCGACCGTCCAGCCCTGCGCCTCGATAAGTTCCTCGAGCGCGGCCCCCGCCTCGTCCTGGGCAAGCTCGCGCGTGTCCGAACAAGTCACGATCGATATCTTCAGCTCCATAGCATTCCTCCTATAGCACCGTACTCTCAGGCAGGTCGACACGCACGACATCCACGACGTCGCCCGCCGCAAGGTCGCACGGTCCTTCGTCAATACGCAACAGGCAGTTCGCACGCTGCATAGTTCCAAGCAGCGCCGAATTCTGCGTCTTGGCCTCGGTCACCAACAGCTCACCGGTCTCGGGGTCGCGCAAAACCGTGGCGCGATCGAAGAAGCGGCGATGCTGTCGCTTCTTCACGCCGTGCGTCAATATCGCCTGCTGCACGGGACGCGCACCCTCGGCAAAGCCGAGCATCTTGCGAATCGCCGGGCGGGCGAGCATCTCAAAGCCCACATACGCCGCGGCCGGATTGCCTGAAAGCCCCAGGTAGGGCTTACCCCCGAGCATGCCAAACGTGACGGCCTTGCCCGGACGCATCGAGATGCGATCGAACAGCACCTCGCCCTCGCGCCTGACGAGCGACGTCACGTAGTCGTAGTCACCCGCCGAGGCGCCGCCGCTCGTAATGACAAAATCGCACTCTTGCACCGCGCGATGCACAAGCTCGGCAATCGTCTGTTCGTCATCGGGCGCAATGCCGTAGAACACGGGCTCGGCGCCGGCATCGAGTGCTTCGGCCATCAACGCCGACGAGTTGGAGTCGCGAATCTGCCCGCGCGCCGGCACGTTGCTCGGTGCGACCAGTTCCGTGCCCAGCGAGATGATGCCCACACGCGGGGCAGCGTGCACCTTCACGCTCGCGTATCCGGCGCTTGCCAGCAGACCCGCGCCCGCCGGAGCCACGACCTCGCCGGCGTGCATCACAACGTCGCCGGCATGGGCCTCCTCGGCGGCCGAGCGAACGTTCTCCCCTACCTTGGCAGGCGCCGAGAACCTCACACGCGAGCCCTCGTTGCCGTCGCCATCGAGCACGTCGACGATCTCGTATTTCACCACGGCATCGGCACCTTCGGGTACCGGCGCGCCCGTCATGATGCGGACCGTCTCGCCCGCGCCGATTGCGCCCTCAAACACATGGCCCGCGGCCTCGTGTCCGATAACGTCGAGCGTCACCGGCGCCTCGCCAGACGCCTGCGCCAAGTCCGCCGAGCGCACGGCATATCCATCCATAGCGCTGTTGGCAAACGGCGAGATGTCTATATCGGCCACAGCGTCCTCGGCCAAGGGAAGGCCGGCGGCCTGCCACACGGGAATCTCGACAACTTTGGTGCGATTCACGTGCGACAAGACGATCGCCTGTGCGTCCTCCAACGGAATGAGTTTCTCAGCCATATACACCTCTAGCATGCTGCGGCGCATATCACGGGCGCCGATTCTTTATGTTTATCTCAGTATAATCCCCCGCCGCACGACGGCGGCACAGCCACGTTCTCGAATCCATCTGTCGGCCGCAAGCCGCAAAACAGAACCGAAAATCAACCTGCCGGTTTGTCACGTTTGGCACGTTCTATAATGCTCCTGTTGCAACCAAAAAGAGGAACGTATGGCTTTTACCGACAAACCCGAAAGCGCAAACGAGGCGCAGGATCATTCCCAGTCGCTCGACGACGGCGGCTTTTTCTCCCTTAATGACGTCATCATGGCCGGCAGGCATCAGCTCCCCCGTTCCGAGCAGCTCTTGGCAGCCGACACGCGCCGCAACGCCCGCAACCTACTCGCGAGCGCTAAGTTGCTCGTACTCGTCGTCATCGTCTCGCTCGCCATGGGCGTTGCCGCTTGGGCGTTTTTGGCCTCGTTGAATATCGCGACCGATTATCGCGAGCACCATGCGTGGATTTACGCGCTGCTTCCCGTTGTGGGCGTTGCCACCGCATGGGTGTACAAAAACCACGGTCTTGCCGCCAAACGCGGTAACAACCTGGTCATCGACTCCGCTCTGGGCACACGCCTCATCCATATGCGCATGGCCGTTCTCACCTTCGTCTGCTCCACGCTCACGCACCTAACGGGCGGGTCGGCCGGTCGCGAGGGAGCTGCGGTGCAGATTGGCGGCACCATCGCCAGCAACATCTCGAGCCTCGCCCACCTCAAAAAGCATGACCACCACGACCTCATGCTCGCCGGCATCTCGTCGGCCTTTGGCGCCGTATTCGGTTCGCCCCTTGCCGGAGCTTTCTTTGGCATGGAGATGTGCTTTATCGGCAAGATCGACTACACCGCGGGCATCTACTGCCTGGTCGCCTCGTTTACCGGCTACTTTACATCACTCGCCCTGGGTACCGAGTACGAAGCGAATGTCATCGCCAGCGTCCCCGACATGACGCCGCGGACGGTTGCCATCGTTGTTATCAGCGCCATTATCTTTGGTCTCACCGCGCGCCTCTTTGCCTGGTCGGTTCGAACCGTCAAAAGCCTGTACGGTCGCTTTATCACCAATTACCTCGTTCGCGCACTCATAGGCGCACTCGTGGTTTTGGCCGCCTATGCCCTCCTCGACGCCTGGGACTACGCCGGCCTTTCCACGTGGCTTTCCGGCGCCGGATTTGCAGGCAACACCACCCTGGCGAACGCAGTCATCAAGTTGGTCGTCACAGCGCTTACCCTGGGCGCGGGCTTCCAAGGCGGCGAGGTCACGCCCCTGTTTGGCATCGGTGCGGCACTCGGTGGCTGGATCGGTTGCCTTACCGGGCTCGACCCCAGTTTTCTGGCGGCTCTCGGCATGCTCGGCGTGTTCTGCGCCGGCCTCAACGTGCCCATCACCACCTGCATGATGGCCATCGACCTGTTCCACGGCACAGCCGCCGGGTTCTTTGTCATCGTGGCCTTTATCAGCTACCTAACCGGCGGACACCGCGGCGTGTACCCCGCCCAGCGCATCATCTCACCCAAGCGCCGTTCGCTTATTGTGGATGAGGGTGGTACGGTAGCGGATGCTATCGAGCGCCACAACGACCTGATAGAGTAGACGTTAGTATTCGCCGTGCAGCCACAATCGGGGGCAATTCGACCCGAGCGCGACCGCACCGTCACGTTATACGCCGGGAGTCGCCCCATGCACGCAACTGATTTTGGTCGCACGCTCATCATCGCCAACCCAGCCGCCCAATCGGGTGCGGCGCGCGAGGTTGCTGAGCGCCTGCAGCGCTTTTTAGACATGACCGCGCGCTCATCCCAGTTTGACTTGGTACTGACCGAGCACATGGGACACGCCAAGGAGCTTGCCGCACAGACTCAGGGCTATCGCACCGTTATCGCACTCGGCGGCGACGGCGTGATCCACGAAGTCGTCAACGGGCTTATGACGCAAAAGGAGGACGCCCGCCCCGCTCTTGCCGTCCTGCCCGTGGGCTCCGGCAACGATTTTGCCCAGACGCTCGATATCGAAGATTTCTCCGGCAAGGATTTTGGCGCGCTACTCACCTGTGAGCTGCAGCGTCAGGACATCGGGCGCATTCGCTCATGGAACCCCGCAAGCGGCAGCGGCGAGGAGATCGTCGAGTATTACGACCAGACGCTCTCCGTCGGTATTGATGCCGCCATCGGCCTTGGCACCACCGAGCTGCGCAAAAAGACCGGATTGACGGGCGCGCCGCTCTACACCCTCTCGGGACTTGAGCAGTTTGGTCTGCGCTATCGCAACTACCCCATGACAGTCAGCTTTGACGGCGCGCCCGCCGAGCGCGTGAGGGCGATCATCATGGCGATTCAGCTGGGCCCCACCTATGGCTCGGGCTATCGCATCTGCCCCGATGCCGACCCCTGCGACGGCATACTCGATGTCTGCTACGCCTGCGGCCCCGTCCCCCGCGCCGTTGCCCTGCCTATGTTTCTTTCGGCCAAGGACGGCCACCACACCAAGTTGCCGCCGGTTCGTATGCGCCGCTGCCGCCATGCCGAGCTCACCTTCGAGCAGCCCGATTACCCCATCCAGGCCGACGGCGAGCCCATTGTCGCCTCGCGCATCGAGGTTGACGTCCTCGGCAGCGCCCTCCAAGTTTGGCACCCCGCCCGCTAGCAAGGCCAGTGGAGCAATCGACTACTCGTCGCTCCCCGGCTTGCGACGGTTAGCCTTTTTGATGGCATTGAAGTGCTTGTCGTTGAGCCTGCGCTGGCGGGAGCGCTGAGGCACCTTGGTCTTTACGCGTCGGCGCGGCGGACGCCCACGACGCTCAAGCTCGGCGCGCAGCTTACGCAGGCAGCTCGAGCGATTTTGGAACTGACTGCGGCTCTCGCGCGCCGTCACGGTAATCCCCGAAGGAATATGCTTCATGCGCACCGCCGAGTCCGTCGTGTTCACACCCTGGCCGCCCGGACCCGTCGCGCGAAACACCTGTACCTCGCAATCGCGCGCCAGCTCCTCGGCCGCCATCGCGGCATAGCGCGCATACTCGCGCCATCCCATCTTGTTCTCATCCATATCAACACCTCCCCTCATACAAAAAATGTGACAAAGGGACGGTCCCTTTGTCACATCGCATACCAATCGCTTGTGTTGCGCGCTTAGGCGAAGGTGATCTCGCCGGTCTCGCAGTCCATATCGGCGATACGGGCCAGGCTCTCAACGCGGAAGCCGCGCTCGCGGAGCTTATCGCCGCCGCCCTGGAAACCCTTCTCCACCGCAATGCCAATACCGGACACCTCGGCACCCGCAGCCTCGCAGATCTTGATAAGACCCTCGAGCGCGCAGCCGTTGGCCAAGAAGTCGTCGATGATCAGGACCTTATCGCCCTCGGAAAGGAAACGCTTGCCAACGATGACCGGGTACTCCTTCTGCTTGGTAAAGGAGTAAATGGTCGTGGCATACTGCTCGCCGTCGAGGTTGATGGACTGTGCCTTCTTGGCAAAAACCACCGGCACGCCGCCAAAATGCTGAGCCGCGATGCAAGCCATACCAATGCCCGAAGCCTCAATCGTCAGGATCTTGTTGATCTCGACATCCTTGAACAGACGGGCCCACTCGGCGCCCATGTGGTCGAACAGCTCAACGTCGCACTGGTGGTTGAGGAAGGCATCAACCTTAAGGACGTTACCGGCCTTTACGATGCCGTCATGGCGAATACGATCCTCAAGCTCCTGCATGGCGCAACCCCTTCTCGCGGCAACGATACCGCGCGATTAATAAACGTTGTTCGATAGTCTACCACGGACCGACCCCCGCCCGCCCCACAAGCCGCATCGCACCACAAACCAGTCTTTTTGAGACGGCGCGAATCGTGGCAGACAGCCTCCCAACACGCTAATGGCGGGCGCGCATCCTCACCAAACGCACCATGGCAAGCGCAAAGCCCACAGCGGCCACAGCCATCAACACATAGAACACCGAACGGAAACCAAACAGGAACACATCCGGACGGCCTGCAACAAAACTGGTCACAGCCTCGCCCATCGCCACGCTCATCTGCCCATACAGGATATGCGAACCTGCCGTAATACCCAGCGCCATGCCCGCATAGCGCGCCAAGCTGCCCAAGCTACCTGCAAAGCCAAGTGCCTCGCGCGGAGCCGAGCCCATGTACAGCGAGTTGTTGGGGCTCTGGAAAATCGACGTACCGCACGACATAAATGCGACGCAGCACACGATCACAGGGATAGAAGAGTGCTCGTCGAGCGTGCTTACTGCAAAGAGACCGCACACATACACGCCCAGGCCGACCGCCGTGGGACCCTCGCAGCCAACACGGTCCGAAACCGTTCCCGAAAGCGGGCCGATAAAGGCATTCACCATCGGCAGCGCCAAAAAGAGCAGTCCGGAAATGTCGGAACCAAAGCCGTGGGCGTCCTGAAAATAGAACGGCAGGATGAACTCGGATGCGCCAATGCCAACAAACACGATGAGCATGCAGGCAAGGTTGATGGTGAAGGCCGAATTTGCAAAGCAGCGACGAGCGGCCTCGATCAGGGACATGGGGCGCTCGCCGGCCTCCGGCTTAACATGCGGCAGCGTGTAGAGCCCCACGATAAACGAGATGACGCCAATGGGCAGGTTGATGAGGAAGATGCTCTCCCAAGGAAAGCTTGCCACCAGCATGCCGCCGAGCACGGGGCCACACATCATGCCGAGGGCCACAAAGGTCGCGAGAATACCCATGGCACGGCCTCGCTCGCGCGCCGGAAACGACTCGGTGATGATACCCATGTTGTTAGCCATGGCCGCCGCGCAACCGACGCCCTGAACAATGCGTGCCAGGATAAGAACCTCGAGCGAGGCCGAAAGGCCGCACAGCAGCGAACCGACCGTAAAGACGATGACGCCCAGCTGGAATACGCCCACCTTGCCGCGCACGTCGCCCAGACGGCCAAACGGCAACATAGCCACGCATGTCGCAAGCAGATACACCGAGCTCACCAGCTGAATGCGATCGAGGCCCACGCCCAGCTCCTTTTGCATCACGGGCAACGCCACGGTCACGACGGTCGAATCCAGACATACCATAAACGTCATGATGAGCACGGTAAACAGAATCGCCCACTTGTTCTTGCCATGGGTGTCGCCCTCTAGAGCAATGTGCTCGCGGCGCAGCTGCTCTGCGGTTTTCTCCATATCCATCCTTTCGAGTGGCGCAACGCAAAAACGGGGCCCCAATCGCCTGTAAACAGTCGCGATTGGGGTCCCGCCTACGGAATCGGAACGAAAGGTCGCCGAAGCTTTCTGCCAGCATCGGCGCCTTGTGCGAACGCTAGCCTAGCACTGCTCGAGCGCCTGCTCAAGGTCGGCAATCAAATCGGCCGTGTCCTCGAGACCGCACGACAGGCGCACCATGTCGGCTGAGATGCCACAGGCGATGAGCTCCTCATCGTTCATCTGGCGATGCGTGGCGTTAGCGGGATGCAGGCAGCAAGTGCGGGCGTCGGCCACATGCGTGGCGATCTGGGCGAGCTTGAGGCTCTTCATAAAGGTCTCGGCCGCCGCGCGACCACCGTTAAAGCCAAAGCTCACGACGCCACAAGTACCGTTGGGCATGTACTTCTGAGCCAGGTCATAGTACTTATCGCCCTCCAGGCCCGGATAGCTCACAAAGCGTACCTTGGGATGGCTCTGCAGGAACTTGGCAACGGCCAGGCCGTTCTCACAATGACGCGGCATGCGCACATGCAAGCTCTCGAGCGAGCTGTTCAGGAAAAACGCCGCCTGCGGGTTCTGCATGGGACCAAGATCGCGCATGAGCTGCGCGGTGGCCTTGGTGATGAAGGCGCCCTCGCGGCCGAACTTCTCGGCATAGGTCACGCCATGGTAGCTCTCATCGGGCGTGGTGAGACCCGGGAACTTGTCAGCATGGGCCATCCAGTCAAACTGACCGTGATCGACAATCACACCGCCCAGGTAGGCCGCGTGACCGTCCATGTACTTGGTCGTGGAGTGCGTGACGATATCGGCACCCCACTCAAAAGGACGACACATCACGGGCGTCGGGAAGGTGTTGTCGACGATCAGCGGCACGCCATGGGTATGGGCGGCCTTGGCGAATTTCTCAATGTCCAGCACCGTCAGGGCGGGGTTGGCG
>ERZ773194.4410-NODE-4410-length-11096-cov-4.125079_pt1 | contig 11096 bp, 9 predicted proteins | sample MGYA00511240_ERZ773194 | MGnify/ENA primary metagenome ERZ773194 (study PRJEB29015, sample SAMEA2737774) | human gut metagenome | biome: human gut; feature: human-associated habitat; material: faeces | place: China | collected 2012 ... | reverse complement strand
TGCTCCATCATTAAAAACGGCAAGCTGGTGACCCCCTGTATCATCCCTGTGGGCTCTATCCAGGGGGCAGAGCTGCTGACTATTGAGGGGATTCGCGACACCGAGAAGGGCAAGTGCATCATCGAGGCATATGCCGAGGGCGGCGCTGTGCAGTGCGGCTTCTGCATCCCGGGCATGGTGATGGCCACCTATGTGCTGCTCAACGAGAACCCTGACCCCACAGAGGATGAAATCCGCTTGGGCATCAGCGGCAATCTCTGCCGCTGCACCGGCTATGACCTGATCGTGGAGTCTATCCATCTGGCCGCCAAGAAAGGAGCTGCATTATGGAAGAAGTAAAATGCTATATGCCGCAAACCCTGGCTGAAGCCCTGCAGATTCGCAAGGAGACCGGGGCCCAGCCCCTGGCAGGCGGCTCCGACCTGATGGTGGCCAACAGCCGCGGCGCGGGTATCGTGCCGGGCTTTAAGAAGCCGATCCTGATTATCTCTAACCTGCCGGAGCTGAAGGGCATCCGCCGGTTGGACGACGGCACCGTGGAGATCGGCGCCCTGGCTACCTCCTGGGAAATTCATACCTCACCTGTAACCCATCCGCTTCTGAAGGATGCCGCTTCTCGCATGGGCGCTATTGCCCTGCGAAACAGCGCTACCATCGGCGGCAACATCGGCAACGCGTCCCCTAAGGGCGATATGCCCCAGCCGCTGATCCTGCTGGACGCGGAGGTGGTGCTCCAGAGCGTGGACGGCCAGCGGCGGATGAAGGTGGATGATTTCATCATCAAGACCAAGGTCACCGCCATCCGTGACGATGAGCTCATTACCAAGGTGGTCATTCCGCCCCAGGAGTTTACGCATATTTTCTTCCGCAAAATCGGCATGCGTCGCTCCAACGCCATTTCTAAGCTGACCCTTTCCGCCGCAGCCAACATCCAAAACGGCGTAGTGGTGGATTTCCGGGCCTCCTCCGGTGCCGCCGGCCCTAAGGTGGAGCGCAGCCGTGGGGTGGAGAGTCTGCTCATCGGCCACAAGGTTGAGGAGCTGCCGGAGCTAAAGGGCGCATTCCTGGATGCCTGGTGCAGCGATGTCATCGCGCCCCACGCAATGCCCGAATACCGCCGCAATGCCACCAGGCGTATGCTGGAGTATTTCATTGACGCCTTGGTGGCCGGTCACCCGGAAGGCCGGGTAGAATAAGCAGGAGGAATGAACATGATTTATCATCCCACAACCCCGCTGGAGGCTGTGACCCTGCGCAAGCAGAATGCCGACACCGCGGTGTATTTGGCCGGCGGTACCGATGACCTGCGCCTGAACGGCAGTGCCCCGGGGAAGGATCTTATTGATATCAGCGCCCTGGGGCTGGACGATATTTTCGTACAGGACGGCAAGCTCTATATCGGCGCCCGCTGCACCTTTAATCAGGTCATAGAGAGCGACCTGGTGCCGGAGTTTATCAAGGAAGCTGCCCATTTCTGTGCGTCCTTTACCAAGCGCAACAGCGCCACCGTGGGCGGCAACATCGGTCTGCGCCGCCAGGACAGCTACCTGGCCGCAGCCCTGACGGCAGCGGATGCGGAGCTCAAGTCCATGACGCCCCACGGCGAGGAGATGAAGCCCATCGGCGAGTATCTGCAGAGCAAGTGCATGCGCCTTATTGAGTATGTGGTGCTGGATGCGGACCGTACCGGCTGGGTCAAGCGCTTCACCAACACCGCCTCCAGCCACGCAGCTGTGACGGCGGCGGTGTCCGGGGACATCTACGCTCTCAGCGTCTCCGGCAGTGACTTTGCCTATGGCACCACGCCGGACCTGGCGGATTCCATGGAATTCACCGACGATATTTCCGGCAGCGCTGCCTATAAGAAGTACCTGGCAAAGACCGTATTTACACTGGGGAGGTAAAGCGAATGGAAGTGAAATGCAGACTCAACGGTGAGAATATTATTCTGCGCGGCGAGCCCACAGACCGTCTGCGGGATGTGCTGTACCACACCGGGTGCTACTCCGTCCGCGACAGCGATGACGCCGAGGGCTTTGCCGGGTCCGACACCATTATTTTTAACGGCCAACTGAAGTACTCCAATTTTATCCTGCTCTATCAGGCGGAGGGCGCCGACATTAAAACGGCGGAGTCTCTGCTGGTGAAGGGCGAGCTGAACTATGTGCAAAAGGCTATGGTGGCTGCAGGCATCGTGCAGAGCGCCTATAACGCGCCGGCGGCGGCGCTGATTCTCACCTGGCTGCTGGAAAAGCATCCCAATCCCACCCGGGAGCAAATTAAAGATGTGCTCACCGGTATTTTCATCCGCGATGCGGGCTATGAGCACTACTATTTGGCTGTGAAGCTGGCCTGCGAGCTGCGGGATCAGGGCGAGTTTAAGACGGAGATCGCCCCGTCCTTCCGTCCTCAGCTGGACATCATCGGTAAGCCTGCCGGAAAGATCGACGGTGCGGCCTCTCTTGTGCACATGATGAATCTCAACACGTTCACCTGCGGCGCGTTCCATGTAAAGGACAGCGCCGATGTGGCCGCGCTGTGCGCCTCGCTTCGTGAAAACATTCTCGACCGGCACTGGATGTGCGGTTTTCCCGATAAGCTCGTGATCGTCACGGTGGGGGACTATGTCGTGTCCGTGTACGGCTACACCGATCTTGTGGACACGTTCACCGCCAAGCTCGCCGCGGCGTACCCGAGCGCCAAAACGGTGAGCGACGACCCGATCGTGTAAGCGCCGATGCTCTTTTCCGGTATCCCGTTCCTCTTTTACTTTCTCCCGTGCGTGCTGCTCGTCTACTTCATCGTGCCGCAAAAAGGGAGAAACGCCGTTCTGCTCGCCGCCAGCCTCTTTTTTTACGGTTGGGGCGAGCCGAAATTCCTGCTCTTCATGGTGTTTTCCATCGTGCAGGGGTATGTCTTTGCGCGCTTGATCGGGCGGGGGAGAAGGAAAAAGCTCTTTCTCACGCTCTCGCTCGTGCTGAGCTTTGCCCTGCTCGGCTACTGCAAGTACGCGGATTTCTTTATCGAAAACTTCAACGCCGTGACGGGGCTATCGCTCCCGCTTTTGAAGATCGCCCTGCCGATCGGCATCAGCTTTTATACGTTCCAGATCGCCAGCTATGAGATCGACGTATACCGCGGCGATGTGGCGGCGCAGCATAATTTTATCGATTTTGCCGCCTATGTTGCCATGTTCCCGCAGCTCATCGCGGGCCCGATCGTGCGCTACCGCGATATCGCGCCCCAGCTGAAGGAGCGGACACACTCGCTCGAAGCCGCGGCCTCGGGCGCTTCGCGCTTCGCGGTCGGTCTCGGGAAGAAGGTGCTCGTTGCGAACGTCCTTGCGCAGCTCGTCTCCGCGTATAAGGCTTCTGCCGAGCAGACGGCGCTCTATGCCTGGCTGTACGCGATCGCCTTCACGCTCCAGATCTATTTCGATTTCTCCGGCTACAGCGATATGGCCATCGGGCTGGGCCGCATCTTCGGCTTTTCGTTCCCGGAAAACTTTCGCTATCCGTATATCGCAAAGAGCATCACGGAGTTCTGGCGGCGCTGGCACATGAGCCTTGGCTCATGGTTCCGCGACTATGTCTATATCCCGCTCGGCGGCAACCGCGTGAGCAAAACAAAGTGGCTGCGCAATATTCTGGTCGTCTGGCTGCTGACCGGTCTCTGGCACGGCGCGGCGTGGAACTTTGTGCTGTGGGGGCTGTTCTTCGCCGTGTTCCTGACGGCGGAAAAGCTCTGGTACGGCAGGGCGCTTGCGAAAACGCGCGTTTTCAAGCACATCTATGTCCTGCTGCTCGTCATTGTGAGCTTTGTGCTCTTTGACGCGAACAGCGTCGGCGAAGCCGCTGCGACCATCGGCGGACTGTTCGGCGCGGCGGGCGTGAGCGCGGTCAACCCGATCAGCCTGTACTACCTCCGGAGCTTTGCCGTGGTGTTTCTCATCGGCATCGTCGGCGCGACGCCGCTGCTGAAGCGGGCCGTGGAGCAGCTTGGCTCGACCAGAGCCGGAGCAATGGTCGTCGATGTGCTCGAGCCGCTCGTGCTCGTCTCTGTGCTCGCGGTCTCGACCGGCTACCTTGTGGACGGCTCATTCAATCCGTTCCTGTATTTCCGCTTCTAAGGGGGTGCGAGGATGAACAAACGCATCAAAAATATCGTGACCGTCGTGCTCCTTGCCGCGTTTCTTTTCGGCTTCGGGGCGTGGGCGGCACTCAAGCCCGCCGACAGTCTCTCGCTCAGCGAGCGGCGCAGGCTCAAGCAGCTTCCCGCCGTCCGCATGGACGCCGTGCTCAGCGGCAAATTCATGTCCGACTTTGAGGGCTATGCGCTCGACCAGTTCCCTCTGCGCGACGAGTGGCGCACGCTCAAGGCGCTCAACCGGCTCTACGTCTACCGGCAGAAGGACAACAACGGCGTTTATATCAAGGACGGCTATGCCGCAAAGCTCGAATATCCGATGAACGAAAGCTCCATCGACCACGCCGCCGAGCGCTTCCGCTACCTCTACGAGAATTTCATGGCGGACGTTGGCGCAAGGGTCTATCTCTCCGTCATCCCCGACAAGAACTACTTCCTCGCGGAGGCAAACGGCTATCCCGCCATCGACTACGAAGCCTTCGTCGAGGCCCTGCGGGAGCAGACGGACTTCGCGCAGTATATCGACCTCTTCGGTCAGCTGACGCTGGACGATTACTACCGCACGGACTCCCACTGGCGGCAGGAAAGACTGCCAGCCGTGGCAGCGTACCTCGCGCGTGAGATGGGCGTGACGCTCACGGACGAGTACACGGAGCAGGTGCTCGACCGCCCCTACTACGGCGTGTACTACGGCTACGCGGCGCTGCCCATGCAGCCCGACGAGCTGCGCTATCTCACGAGTGAAACGCTGGAGGACTGCACGGTCTACAACTACGAGACCGGCAAGCCCGGCGCGGTGTACGACATGGAAAAGGGCGCGGGGAACGATCCCTATGAGCTGTTCCTCTCCGGCTCGATCTCCCTCCTGTCGATCGAAAATCCGAACGCCGAAACCGACCGCGAGCTGATCGTCTTCCGCGACTCCTTCGGCAGCTCCCTTGCTCCCCTGCTCGCCGAGGGCTACGCAAAGATCACGCTGGCGGATATCCGCTATCTTCCCTCCTCCCAGATGGGCAAGCTGCTGGACTTCACCGACACGGACGTACTGTTTCTCTACAGCGTGCCGGTGCTCAACAACAGCGATACGCTGAAATAAGGACGCAAAAAAGCGCCGCAGCCGCGGCGCTTTTTTCTTTGTTCTTTTGTTCTCAGTCGTTGATGGCGCTGAGCATTCCGAAGTATTTTTCGTGCTTTTCCTGATACTCGCGGTTGAACACCGGATCGTTGCCCTGGTGCAGGCGGTGGATATACTCGTGGTGGCTGTTCATGACCGATGGATCGAACTGCGAGATGGTGTAGACGCCGAGGTTGGAGCACTGGTCGGCGATACGCTCGGCGTTGATGAGAATATCGAGGAACACGAGTCCCGCGTAGACCGTACACTGCCCGTCGCGCAGACGGCGGATGTGGTTGGTGCGGAGCGTTGCCACCATATCGTCCACGACCTCCTCCACCGGCTCGATGCGGCGGGCGGTCTGCGCGTCCACGGCGGTGAAGCTGCGGTAGGCATAGTCCATGATCTCGCGCAGAGCCTCGCCGAGCACCTGCAGCTCCTGCTGCGCGGTCTCGGAAAATTCAATGCCCTTGCTGCGCAGCTCCTCGGCATTCTCCGTGAGATTCACGGCATAGTCGCCGATGCGCTCAAACTCGGAAAAGCACTGGATGTAGTAGTTCAGCAGGTCATTGCCGTGCCCCGGCGGGACGTGGCTGGAGAGCTTGATGAGATAATTGTCCACGCTGTCGGCCAATGCGTCGATGTGGTCCTCATTGCGGTCGATCACGTCGATGGTATGCCGGTCGAAATGATGCAGAACGTCCAGCGCGCTCATCACGCCCGTGCGCGCAAGGCGCGCCATGGCGCCGATGGCGTCCGACGCGGCGGAGAGCGCCAGCGCGGGCGAAGCGAAGAACTTTTCATCGAGCTGGGATAGCTCGTGGTCGACGTTCTCGCCGATCTGCTGATCGTCCTTGACGAGGACACGAGAAAGCTTTTCAAACTGCCCGCACACCGGCAGGAGCAGGATCGCGGTGGAAAGGCGGAAGATCGTGTGGACGTTCGCGATGGCGCCGGAGGTCATCGTCTGCCCCCACAGGCCGTCGAGCGCGCCCGCATGATGCAGGACGGTCAGCGCCGTGACGATGATGACGGAGGCGCAGAGGTTGAAGATGATGTGGACGACGCCCGTGCGCTTGGCGTCCGCCTTCGAGCCGATGGAGCAGACGATGGCGGTGGTCACGCAGTCGCCGATGTTCACGCCGATGATGATGGCGTAGACCGAGCCGAAGGTCAGCGCGCCCGTCATGGAAAGCGCCTGCAGGATACCGATGGTCGCCGACGAGCTCTGAATGAGGAAGGCTACGCCCGTACCAGCGAGGAAGCCGAGCACCGGCGCATCGGCAAGGCCGGAGAACATCTGCGCAAACGCGGGCGACTCACCCAGCGGACTGACCGCTGCGGTCATGTTCAGAAGGCCGGTGAAGAGGATGCCGAAGCCCATCGTGATGCTGCCGATGGTGTCGCTGTGCGGCGTCTTGATGGCCATGATGAAGAGGATGCCCGCGATGGCCGCAAGGGGCGCGAGCGTGGAGGGCTTGAACAGATTGAGCCACGCGCCGCCGTCGGCGTTGAGGTCGAGCAGACGGATGATCTGACCCGTGATGGTCGTGCCGACGTTCGCGCCGAGGATGATGCCGATGGACTGGTGCAGCGTCAGCACGCCCGCGCCGACAAGGCCCGAGGTGAGCACGATGGTCGCCGTCGAGCTCTGAATGACCGCCGTGACCGCAAGGCCGAGCAGGAAGCCGACGAGCGGATTGTTCGTCACCTTCTCCATCGCCGCCTTGAGCGCGCCGGACGAGCCCTTCTTCAATCCGTCACCCATGAGCTGCATACCGTAGAGAAACAGTGCCAGCCCGCCGAAGAGCGAAATAAAGTTAAAAATCGTCATACCGTCACCAATCTTCTGTGTGTTCCCGATCCGTATTTTACAGTTCCCGTGGCAGAGATGGCATACTGCGCCAAACTCCACCAAATATTATGGTAGCAGAAATTTACAGAATTGCAAGGATTTTCGCAGAAAAGTCCCATATAATTTCCGTCCATATCTTTCTGCTTGCAATTTGTCTTTCCTGTGGTACAATAACGGAAGAAAATGCCACTGCATTTTGAGGAGGTTTTACCATGCTCAACAAGTCCAATCCCATCGGCGTGATGGACAGCGGCATCGGCGGACTGACCGTCGTGCGCGAGCTGCAGCGCATCCTGCCCGGTGAGGACATCATCTACTTCGGCGACAGCGCCAACTGCCCCTACGGCAACAAGACCGCAGATCAGATCTTTGAGCTGAGCTGCCATATGCTCCAGTTCCTCGGCTCCAACGGTGTGAAGTGCACCGCCGTGGCGTGCAACACCATCTCCACGATGGCCGAGCGCCTTCGTCCCTGCTTTGATTTCCGCATCATCAGCATCGTGGAGGAGGCGGCCAAGTACGTCATCCGCGAGAAGCTCTCCAGCGTCGGCCTGATCGGCACGGAATTCACCGTCGCCTCCGGCAAGTACGCCGAACTCATCCATCAGGGCAACCCCGACTGCCATGTGGTCGGCAAGGGCTCTCCCCTGCTCGCGGCGCTCGTGGACCGCGGCGACTTCAACCAGCACGACATCAATCTTGAGATCACCACGCAGGTCGACAACATTCTCTCCCGCGAGAAGGTCAGCGACCTGATTCTCGGCTGCACGCACTACCCCATCGTGGAGGAAAACTTCCACGAGTGCTATCCGCAGCTGCACCTTATCAACCCCGCGCTCGAGCAGGCGAATGCCGTCAAGGCGTACCTCGCCGAGCAGAATGCCCTGAACCCGCAGAAGAAGGGCACCTTCACCATCTGTACCAGCGGCGACCCGCAGGTGTACGTCAACGTCGGCAAGCGTCTCGGCCTCTTTGAGGCGAGCGAGCTGAAGGTCGTTCACATCTGAAAACAGCATAAGGAAAGCGCAGCCGTTTGGCTGCGTTTTCTCTTTGCTCTCTTCACTTTTCGCGCTTGCGGAGATAGTATGCCGCCGCGGCGACGACCTCAACAGCATAGACGCCATAGAACACCATGTTGATGTGCTTTGCCTTCTGCTGTGCCAGCGACATCGCCTCCTGCGTGTAGACGGTGACGGGCAGATAGCCGTCTGCCTTTGGCCCTGTCCGCCAGAAAACGACCGAGCGGTTGCGCCAGATGAAGCAGCAGAGCACATTCCCGTTGTCGTCCTCAATGGTCGCGCCCTCGGTCTGCGAGCGGTAGATCGGCGTGTCATTCTCGTAGTAGAGCGGGCTTTCGGCAACGGCGGTCTCCGTCGCAAACCCTCCGCCGCTGTCATAGGTCGGCTTGACGGGCTTTCGCATATAACGCTTGAACGAGTCAAAGTCCGTGAACTCCGTTCCCTCGGCGAGCCGCCTTGTGTCGCCAAAGCCGACAAGCGCGCGGTTGATAAAGGCGCTCAGCGCCAGCGCCGCGCAGAGCGTGAGCGCCGTAGTGCGCAGGAGCCTGTCGTTTTTGCGCTGCGCCTCCGTTTTCTCCTCCGGCGGGAGAAAGCTCTTTTTCACCAGCCGCCGCTCGACGAGCCGCACAGCAAGTACGCCTGTGACAAGAGCGGTAAGCAGAACCAGCGCTGCCTGCCAAAAATCAAGTGAGATCCCGACGCCCGTGCGGCTGAGGGTAAAGCCATTCACCGTGATTGGATGGAACGCCAGCAGCAGCGGCAGCGTGCAGGCGAAGAGCACCCACGCGGCCCCGTAGGTCCGCTCCGCGCCGCGGACGACCGCGCGGCGGAAGGCGTCCACATCCTCCCCCTCCTCGTCGTGTATGGCAAGGAGCGCGGCATTGAGCTGCACGGTCTCAACGGCGGCCGCCGCGACAAAGAACACCGCGCCGAGGAAGAAGCCGAGCAGCGCGCGGTCAAGGGCGCTGTTGAAGGCCATCGCGACCAGAAAGCCCCCGAAGGAGCAGGCCAGCGCGATGCAGCAGCGCGAGCGAAAGCGCGAAAGGCTCGCCGCGAGCAGGTGCTTTTTCTGCTGCTCGCCCTTTGGCGTGGACTGCGCGCCCTGCTCCTCCCCCGCCGCGGCTCGTTCGCCGCGCAGCAGCTCGTCGCAGGTCACGCCGAATACCTCCGCGATGACCGGAATAAGCGCAAGATCCGGCGCGCCGTCGTCGCGCTCCCAGCGGGAGACGGACTTGTCCGACACGTTCAACCGTTCCGCCAGCTCCTTCTGCGTCATGCCGCTCGCGCGGCGCAGGGCCGCGAGGAAGCTGCCCATTGTTTTCTTTTCCATAAAAGCGACCTCCTTTTGGTCTTTGGATGGCTCGATTCTACTGCCGCGTCAGAGAGAATGCCACCCAACGGAGCGGGACTGTCTCTCGCCGTGCGAGAATTTTACTCCTCCCCGGCCGATTTCGGCAGCTCCCAGCCGACGAGCAGCGGCCCGCGCCCCACGGTGATGCGCGCCGTCGGCGCGACGATGTGATTGCTCACACCGAGCGGGAAGCCGCAGTCGATCGTCCCATCCGTGAGCGGATATTGCAGCCCCTCGAGCGTGATGTGCTCGGCGCGGTCGCCCATACTGAAGAGCGAGACAATGCCCCAGTCCACCTCGCGCGCGAGCGTGAGCGTCTCATTTTCGATGGCGGTGTAGACGAAATTTTGGTCGTAGAGATAGCCCCGCGCCCGGTGGCGCAGGAGAAAGGCGAGCGACTGGAGGTTGGCGAGCGTGTGGTCGAGCCGCGCGCCGCCCGTCGCGCCATAGAGATAGAAGGTGTCGCAGCCGCGCCGGAGACCCTCGCGGAGCGCGAGCATAGTGTCGGTGTCGTCCTTTTCGACCGGCACGCGAATACAGTCGGGCGGCGCCTCGGAGGCGTCCATCGAGTCGAAGTCGCCGAGCACAACGTCCGGTCGGACGCCAAGGCGCTCGCACAGATGCAGTCCCGCGTCTGCGGCGATCTGAAGATCGCCCTCGCGCGGCGGCTCCCGCAGGCCGTAGAAGGTGCCCGCGGCGTAGATAAAGCAGCGTTTCATGGTTTTCCCTCCCCGGGATGGTTTATGGTCCTTATTGTAACGTAAGCCGCGCGCGATGGCAAGACGTAAAAATTGTGCAGATCGCCACTTGACAAACCCGTTCAAAAACCTATAATAAAACTCGACAATTCCAAGGGGCGCTGGCGCAAGCCGGCTGAGATCGGGGCGTAACGCCGTCCCAGTCCCTCGAACCTGATCCGGGTAATGCCGGCGTAGGAATGCGAAGGATATTGATGAGGTATGCCGCATTGCGATCGCCGCAATGCGGCATTTTTTTCATCGGACCATTGGGGTTGATCTTTTCAGAAAGCAGGAGAAAAACCATGACCCAAACCAAGACCCGCGCCCTCACCGAGGGCGCACTGATGGTAGCCGCCGCCACCGCGCTGAGCTATGTCAAGCTCCTCGAGCTGCCGCAGGGCGGCAGCGTGTGCATCGGTATGCTGCCGATCTTCCTCTACTGTGCCCGCTGGGGCTGCAAGGAGAGCTTTCTCGCCTCCTTCGCCTACGGCCTTCTGCAGCTCATTTTCGACGGCGCTTACGCCTGGGGCCCGACCTCGATGCTGCTCGACTATGTGCTCGCCTTCGGCGTGCTGGGCGTAGCCTGCCTGTTCCGCAAGCAGAAGGGCGGCGTCTTCGTCGGCACGGTCGTCGGCTGTGTGTGCCGCTTCATCGTCCACTTCATCAGCGGCGTGACCATCTACCGCATCTATGAGCCGACCGAGGTCTTTAATACGACCTTCACCAACCCCTACCTCTATTCCGCCGTCTACAACGGCAGCTATGTGTTCATCGACATGGTGCTCTGTCTCGTCATCACCGCGCTGCTCTACCGCCCGTTATCCCGCTATTTTGCGCCGCAGGAAGCGGCCGCCGCGGCAAAGAAGAATCA
>ERZ773194.4409-NODE-4409-length-11096-cov-14.179603_pt1 | contig 11096 bp, 8 predicted proteins | sample MGYA00511240_ERZ773194 | MGnify/ENA primary metagenome ERZ773194 (study PRJEB29015, sample SAMEA2737774) | human gut metagenome | biome: human gut; feature: human-associated habitat; material: faeces | place: China | collected 2012 ... | reverse complement strand
CGGCGGCCCGCAGATTTTCCTGCGGGCCGCCGTCAACACAAATGAAAAGAGGAATCATGAAATATGCTTAATAATTGTATCCAGCCGCCGCTTCTGCGTCTCCATATGAGCCGGAAGGACATTGCCGAACCGTTCGTTTGAGCGCATTATACGCGCGCCGCAGGCAAATGTCAAGCGCTGCATGGGAAAAAGCAATATTAGAATTTCTGAAGGCAGCGTTCAGCAATATGAATAAATCAAACGGGCGAAAATTGTTGACATTAACGATATACATCACTAAAATAAATAAAAATTCTTTTTATAAAGACATATGTATATGATACGAGGACATATTGGGAGGCGTTCGCATTCCCGGAGAATATGCAGCGTGAAGCGGCACAGGCTTTACAGCGGAAGAGGGGACAGGAAAGCATGGAACAGGTACATCAGCAGCGATTCACCGAACAGGAAAGCCAGCATGATGCCTGCGGGATCGGCGCCGTTGTCAATATCAGCGGACAGAGAACGCATCGGGCAGTAGATGACGCGCTGAAGATCGTCGAAAAGCTTGAACACCGCACCGGCAAGGACGCCGATGGCACTACCGGCGATGGCGTCGGCATTATGACGCAGCTTCCGTATGCCTTTTTTGAAAAAACAGCGCGGCAGGCGGGAAAACCGCTTCCGAAAGCGGGCGATTACGGCGTTGCCATGATCTTTTTCCCGCAGGATCCGCTCAAACGTATGCGCAGCCGAAAGCTGCTGGAGATGATCCTGTCGCGCGAAGGGCTGGGGCTGCTGTTCTGGCGGGAGGTGCCGGTCTGTCCGGAGATTCTGAGCGAAAAAGCGCGGAGCAGTATGCCTGCGATCGCGCAGTGCTTTATCCGCCGCCCGGAAAAGACCGCGCGCGGCCTGGATTTTGACCGAAAACTGTATCTGGCCCGGCGCGAGTACGAGCATTCCGTCTCCGGCACCTACGTCGTATCGATGTCCAGCCGGACGATCGTATACAAGGGACTGTTTCTGGTCTGGCAGCTGCGGAAATTCTATCCGGATCTGCAGGACGCGGATTTTGCCTCTGCACTTGCGCTCGTGCATTCCCGCTTCTCCACCAACACCACGCCCTCGTGGAAGCGGGCGCATCCCAACCGCATCATTCTTCACAACGGCGAGATCAACACCATCCGCGGCAACATCAACCGAATGCTTGCCCGCGAGGAGACGATGGCCTCTCCGGTTCTGGGCGAGGAGATCGCCAGAGTCTATCCTGTCGTGGAGACGGACGGCTCTGATTCGTCCATGCTGGACAACACACTGGAATTTCTCATGTACAGCGGCATCGAGCTGCCAAAGGCCGTGATGCTGTGCATCCCGGAGCCGTGGGGACGGGATAAGAATATGTCCCGGGAAAAGCGCGATATGTTCCACTATTACGCCTCCATGATGGAGCCGTGGGACGGCCCGGCAGCCATCCTCTTCTCCGACGGCGAGCAGGTCGGCGCTGTGCTTGACCGCAACGGCCTGCGCCCGGCACGCTATCTGGTCACAAACGACGGCTATCTGATTCTGGCCTCAGAGGTCGGTGCGCTGCCGATCCCGCCGGAGCGGATCGTCCGCAAATCCCGCCTGCAGCCGGGGAAAATGCTTCTGGTCGATACCCGGACCGGCACCGTTCTGGAAGACCGGGAACTCAAGCACCGTTACGCAGCGGAGCATCCCTACGGCGAGTGGCTCGATCAGGAACTGCTGCAGCTGGCGGATATTCCGATTCCAAACCGGAAGGTTCCGGAATACACGGCGCTGGAGCGCAGCCGCCTGTATAAGATCTTCGGCTATACCTATGACGAGATCCACTCAGCCATATTGCCCATGGCGAAAAACGGCACGGAACCGACCGCCTCCATGGGGGCGGATATCCCGCTGGCCGTCCTGTCAGAAAAGCATCAGCCGCTGTTCTATTACTTCAAGCAGATGTTTGCGCAGGTCACGAACCCGCCGATCGACGCGCTGCGCGAGGCCATCGTTACTGACACGACCGTCTACGCAGGTTCCGACGGCAATCTTCTTTCCGACTGCGCGGAAAACTGCCGCGTCCTGCAGATCAACAATCCCGTTCTGACCAGCCGGGATCTCATGAAGATCGAAGGGCTTCATATGCCGGGACTTCAGGCGAAGAAGGTCTCGCTGCTGTATTATAAGAATGCCTCGCTTGCGCTTGCGCTCGACCGGCTGTTTGTCGCCTGTGATAAGGCGTATTACGCCGGGGCAAATATCCTCATTCTCTCCGACCGCGGTGTGGATGAGAACCACATCGCCATCCCGTCGCTGCTGGCGGTCTCCGCCGTGCAGCAGTATCTTGTCCGCACGAAAAAGCGCACGGCGATCTCCCTGATCCTTGAGAGCGCCGAGCCGCGCGACGTGCACCATTTCGCTACGCTCTTCGGCTACGGCGCAAGCGCGGTCAATCCCTATCTCGCACAGGACTGCATCGGGGAGCTCGTCGCCGAAGGGGCGCTCAACAAGGACTACTATGCCGCGGTCGATGCCTATGATCAGGCCATTCTGGACGGCGTGATGCGGATCGCATCCAAAATGGGCATTTCCAGTATGCAGTCGTATGAGGGCGCACAGATTTTTGAGGCCGTCGGCATCTGCAGGGATGTCGTGGACCGGTATTTCACAAACACGGTCAGCCGCGTCGGCGGCGTCGGCCTGCAGGAGATGAACGACGCTGTTGTCTGGCGGCATGACCGGGCGTTTGACCCGATGGATCTGACCGTCGATCTGACTGTCGATTCCTCCGGCTTCCACAAGCTCCGCTCCGGCGGCGATATGGAAGATCATATGTATAATCCGATGACCATCCTGACGCTGCAGAAGGCCGTCCGCACCGGTGATTTTGCGTGCTTCCGCAGGTACTCCGCCATGGTCGACGATGAATTGCTGCCGCATACGCTGCGCGGTCTGCTCGGGTTCCGGTTTGACGAGACAAAGGCAATTCCGCTGGGCGAGGTCGAGCCAGCCTCCAGCATCGTCAAACGCTTCAAAACCGGCGCCATGTCCTACGGCTCCATCTCCGAAGAAGCGCACCGCTGCCTTGCCATTGCGATGAACCGCCTGGGCGGAAAGTCCAACTCCGGCGAGGGCGGGGAGGAACCCGCGAGACTCGGTACGGAGGAAAACTCCGCCATCAAGCAGGTCGCTTCAGGCCGGTTCGGCGTTACAAGCGAGTATCTTGTAAGTGCAAGCGAGATCCAGATCAAGCTGGCGCAGGGCGCCAAGCCCGGTGAGGGCGGCCATCTGCCCGGCAGCAAGGTCTGGCCGTGGATCGCGCGCACGCGGCATTCCACGCCCGGTGTTGCGCTCATCTCACCGCCGCCGCACCATGATATCTACTCGATCGAGGATCTGGCACAGCTGATCTACGATCTGAAATGCGCCAACGAAAACGCTGATATTTCCGTCAAGCTCGTCTCCGAGGCGGGCGTTGGTACCATTGCCGCAGGCGTTGCCAAGGCAGGCGCGCAGACGGTGCTCATTTCCGGCTATGACGGCGGAACCGGCGCGGCCCCGCGCAGTTCCATTTACAATGCCGGTCTTCCGTGGGAGCTTGGTCTGGCCGAAGCGCACCAGAGCCTCATTGCCAACGGTCTGCGCGGCCGTGTGCGCCTCGAAACAGACGGCAAGCTTATGACCGGCCGCGATGTGGCAATCGCCTGTATGCTCGGCGCGGAGGAGTTCGGATTTGCAACCGCGCCGCTGGTGTGCCTCGGCTGCGTCATGATGCGCGTGTGCAATCTTGATACCTGCCCGATGGGCATCGCGACCCAGAGGCCGGAGCTGCGGAAAAACTTCTGCGGCAAGCCGGAGTATGTCATGCACTTTATGGAGTTTGTCGCACAGGAGCTGCGCATGATCATGGCGAAGCTCGGCGTGCGCACGGTCGACGAGCTGGTCGGTCATACGGAGTATCTGCACATCCTGCCGCATCAGATCACGCAGCGCGCCGCGATGGTAGACGTCTCCGGCATTCTGGCCCGCTGCGGCGAGGAAAACTGCCATTATGATCCGGTACAGCGGTTCGATTTCAAGCTGGATACGACGCTGGATAAGCAGGTGCTTTTGCCGCTGCTTCCGAAAAAGGGGAAATCGGCTGTCCCAAAGCGCTGCACTGTTGATATTTCCTGTTCTGATCGTGCATTCGGCACGCTCTTCGGCGCGGAGATCACGCGCCGCTGGGGCAGTACGCTGGAGGATGATACTTATCAGATCCACTGCCGCGGCGGCGCCGGGCAGTCATTCGGCGCGTTTTTGCCGAAGGGCGTAACGCTTTCGCTCGAGGGCGACAGCAACGACTACTTCGGCAAGGGCCTTTCCGGCGGCAGACTGGTCGTTTTTGCGGATCGGGCCAGCACGTTTGAGCCTGCCGACAACGTCATCATCGGCAATGTCGCGCTCTACGGCGCAACGAGCGGCAGCGCCTTTATTTCCGGTATTGCGGGCGAACGCTTCTGCGTGCGCAATTCCGGCGCGACTGCCGTTGTGGAGGGCGTCGGCGACCACGGCTGTGAATATATGACGGGCGGCACGGTCGTCGTTCTGGGGCCTACGGGTCGGAACTTTGCCGCCGGGATGTCGGGCGGCGTTGCCTATGTGCTGGACCCGGAGCATAAGTTTTATCTGCGCGCCAACAAGGAGCTTGTCTCCGTCGAGGCCGTTGCGCAGAAGCAGGACATTTCCCGTCTCCGGGAGCTTCTGCAGCGTCATGTGGCGCTCACAGGCTCAAAAAAGGGCTGCGCCATTCTCGAACACTTCAACGAGCGGCTTGCGGATTTCAAAAAGATCATTCCGTATGACTACAGCCATATGCTGCAGCTGATCGGCCGGTATGAGGCAGCCGGTATGACGCGGGATGAGGCAGAACTTGAAGCGTTTTTGAAGCGGGAGGAATAAAGTCATGGGAAAACCGACTGGATTTCTGGATTATACGCGCGTGAACTGTCCGAGCCGTGACGCGGCGGCGCGCACAGGCGACTATGCGCCGGTCGAGCTGCCGCTGTCTGAACGGAACCGCCGCCGGCAGTCCGGCCGCTGCATGGACTGCGGCGTGCCGTTCTGCCAGGCAGGCGCGTCGTTTGAGGGCGTGCTGCTCGGCTGCCCGCTGCATAACCTGATCCCGGAGTGGAACGATCTTCTATGGAACGGAAATTATGAGGGTGCGCTGCAGAGGCTGCTGAAGACAAGCCCCTTCCCGGAGTTTACAGGCCGGGTCTGCCCGGCGTTGTGTGAAAGAGCCTGCGTCTGCGGCCAGGTGTCCGAGCCGGTCACGATCCGGGAAAACGAGCTTTCCATCATCGAGTATGGCTTTGAAAACGACCTGATGCAGCCCATGCCGTCCGCTGCGCGTTCGGATAAAAAAATCGCGGTGATCGGCTCCGGCCCGGCCGGACTTTCCGCAGCTTACTATCTCAATCGCCGCGGCCATCATGTGACGGTTTTTGAAAAAGACCCGCTTCCGGGCGGGCTTCTGACCTATGGCATCCCGGAAATGAAGCTGCCGAAGCAGATCGTTGCCCGCCGCGTTTCGCTCATGGAGCGCGAGGGCGTCAGCTTCCGGACAAGCTGCCGTGTGGGGCAGCAGATCAGCCCGGAGGAACTGGCCGCACAGTTTGACCTTGTGATCTTCTGCTGCGGCGCGCAGCAGCCGCGGCCGCTGCCGTTTGCCGAAACGGCCGGTGTTTTCTACGCGCTCGATTATCTGCGCGCCTCGGCGCAGTCGCTGCTTGAAAAAACAGAACCCGCCGTAACGGCGTCCGGCAGGCAGGTCGTGCTGGTCGGTGCGGGCGACAGCGCTTCAGACTGCATCTCCGTTGCGCTGCGGCAGGGCTGCCGGTCCATCACGCAGCTGATCCGCAAGCCGCGTACGGAGCAGACAGAAAAACGCGACCATGCGCACGAGGAGGCGGAGGCTGTCTTCGGCGCGGATATCCGGCGCTATGAGACGCAGATCGAACGGCTTGTCTGCGGCGATGACGGCTCTGTAAACGCGGTGATCCTGCAGGGGAGCGGCGAACAGCTGCCCTGCGATCTGCTGCTGCTTGCCTCCGGCTTTTCCGGGTGTGAACCGGCGTCTGTGGATGCGTATGAGGCTGTCCGGAAGACCGGCGTGCCGGCCCTGACAGCAGGCGATATGGCGTCCGGCGTGTCGCTCGTCGTGCTGGCTATTGCCAGCGGCAAACAGGCCGCTGCGCAGGCGGACGCAAGTCTTATGGGCTACACCAATATTCTTTGAACACGATACGAAAGGATGTGCTTACTATGAGCAGGAAAAGAAGTCTCGGTGTGATCGGGCTTGGCCATGTGGGCGCGCACGTCGCGTATGCACTGGCTGTACAGGGCATCCGCCGCAATATGCAGCATCTCAAGGAACTATAAAAAACCGTTCAGACAGGAGGCTATGACGATGAACATCAGCATGACAAAAACAACGCATCCCGGCAAGCTGCCGCCCGCCGACCGGCTCGGCTTCGGCTCCGTATTCACGGACCATATGTTTCTGATGAATTATACAGACCGGGAGGGGTGGCACAACGCGCGCATCGTACCCTTCGGGCCGATCAGCATTTCTCCGGCGGCAAGCGTTCTGCATTACGGCACGGAGGTCTTCGAGGGACTGAAGGCGTACCGCCGCCCGGATGGAGCGGTGCAGCTGTTCAGACCCTGGGAAAACGTCGCACGGCTGAACCGCTCCTGCGACCGGCTGGGCCTGCCGCGCATCGATGAGCGCGACGGCCTGCAGGCGATCCGGGAGCTGGTAAAGATGGATGCAGCGTGGGTCCCGTCTGCACCCGGCACGTCGCTCTATATCCGCCCCTTCCTGTATTCGACAGACCCGACGCTTGCCCTGCATGGCGTGCATGAGGCGACATTTGCAATCATTCTGTCTCCGTCGGGAAGCTATTTCTCAGACGGCCTGAAGCCTGTGCCGATCATGGTCGAGACGGAGGACGTGCGTGCGGTGCGCGGCGGAACGGGCGAGGCCAAGTGCGGCGGCAACTACGCCGCAGCCAACCGCGCGGGCGATAAGGCGCTGGAAAAAGGCTATTCGCAGGTCCTGTGGCTGGACGGCGTGGAGCGTAAATACGTGGAAGAGGGCGGCGGCATGAACGTCATGTTCAAGATCGCCGGAACCGTCGTCACGCCGATGCTGACAGGCTCGATTCTGCCGGGCATTACCAGAAAGTCCTGCATCGAGCTGCTGAAGAGCTGGGGCGTTCCGGTCGAGGAGCGGCTGCTCAGCGTGGACGAGCTGTTCGAGGCTGCCAAAAACGGCACGCTGGAGGAAGCGTGGTGCGTCGGCACCGCAGCCGTCATTTCGCCCATCGGGGAGCTGGCATGGAACGAAGAAACGTTCTAGGTCAACCAGAACCGGATCGGCGCGCTGTCACAGAGACTCTACGACGAGCTGACTGGCATCCAGTGGGGCACCCGGCCAGACCCCTTCGGCTGGACCTGCGTTGTATAACCGCAGACTGCCTTTTAAGAACATGTAGGCCTGTGCCTTCAGGTACAGGTGTCACAGCCGAAAAAGAACACCTGCTCCAGATGCGGCTGTGCGCCGCTCTTCGGATCCCGTTCCATACGGATCACATCGCGCATATATGTGCGCCAGCGTGCGCTGACAGGCGCGTCCTTCTGCACGGCAAGCGCTGTTTGCAGATCGTCACATTCGTAATATCCGAAAAGCGTATCGCCTGCCTGCCAGATCGAATAGTTCCAGATCCCGGCGCGGCGGAACATCTCCAGCATCTCCGGCCAGATCTCGTCATGCCGCCTGCGGTATTCTGCCATTTTTCCGGGCAGAACGGCGGCTTTCCAAGCATATCGCTCCATGTTTTCTCCTTTTCTCCGCTATGGGCAGAATATTTTTCCGGTCGACCACAGGCACGCGCCGCAGGTCGGCGCTTCTCCGAGAAAACAGTCAAAGAGATTTGTTTTCCGGTCTTCACAGCCCCAGCAATCCATAAGCCCTTCCCGGATGTTATGATCGACCAGCGCGGTCGGTGTTTCCTTTGCAGTTGCGCCGCAGCTCCAGATTGCGGCCGCGCGCAGAATGCAGAGCAATTCTGTGATTCAGGTTTGCCAGAACTTTGGTTCCTCTGTCGGTACGGCGATTTATACGCTGGTCATCAGTATGCTCGGTATCGCACAGGGCATGAAAATGGCATTCGTCATTGCGTTGGTATGCGCGGTGCTTGGGCTTGTGTTTGTGCCGCCGCTGAAAGCATTGCCGCAGGAGCAGACTGCATAATCTCCGTCTGCTTGTCCGGTGCAGAATGAGCAGAAAATATTGTGCCGCCTGCCGGAGCAGTTCCGGCAGGCGGTATTTTATCACGCGCCAGATACAGGAAAGCGCTGCCGGAAAGATGGGCAATTTCGCAGCGCAGGCAAGGAATACGGGAAAAAGCACCTGCGCGGACTGCTTCAGGGCGGTGCAGCTCCATGCAGAGCGGACTTTCCGGTGACTGTACCCTCCGGCAGCGAAATGCACAAATCTGCAAGGAAGAATTCTGCGCAAATAGAGATTGTGCTGCATGGATATTTTCAAAAAAGTCGCTATAATACAAATAAGAACGCTGCTCTCCATTCACCTGCCGAAAACGGAGGGGTATAATCAAACTGCGAATGAAACCTCGCAGAGATTACGAAGCAGGAGGAAAAACAATGAAAAAGAGTGTTTCAAAATGGATCGCATTGCTGCTTTCCGTCATTATGATCGTGATGTGCGCGGCGGGGTGCAGCAAGGCCCAGACGCAGCAGCCCGCGTCGGATCATACCGCCGACGCGCCCGCGCAGGCAGCCGATACGCCGGCGCAGGCAGACGAACCGGAACAGACAGACGCGCCTGAGCAGGCTGAACCGGTCACCATCACGTTCTGGCATACCTACGGCGACAGCGAAGAAGCGCAGTTTCTGAACGTCGTTATGCCGCTTTGGGAATCGCTTCATCCCGAGATCAAGGTCGAGGCTGTCCGTCAGGACAGCAGCCAGTACCACCAGATGATCGTGACCTCCTTCGGCACCGGCATGAGCCCAGACGTGGCCCGTGTGGACATTGCCAATATTGCGGCCTATGCCAAGCAGGGCGGTCTGGCCGCGCTGAGCGATTACCCGGACTTCGCAGAGCTTTCCGCATCGTATCTGGATGCACCGCTTTCGACCAATCTCTATCAGGGCAAATATTACGGCCTGCCGCTGGATACCAACTGCAAGGCGGCCGTTGTCAACACCAACGTTCTCAAGGAGCTGGGGCTTGACGAGATCCCCGCTACCATGGAGGAGTTCATCGAGGCTGCCAAGACCCGCGCCGTCGAGGCGTCAGACCTGGTTGAGCATGTGGGCCGCATGGGTTCCTCGCCCTTTGAGGCTGCGAGCTTTGATGTGGCGCTCGACGCCGGCTGCGGTATGGGCTTCTCCGCCGTGCACAAGGTGCGCGCCGCCGCCTGTAAAGCATTGGAGGAGGCCATTCTGGCCCCGTACGAGGAGCGTGCGAAAACGCTCGAGTTGCCGGTACTCGACAAATGTACGCGCGCCATGCCCGAGCATTACCGCGATGAGCCGCAGATCTGCGCCGCTGTCACCACGCTCGAAGCCGCCGAGGCGGCTCGTGCCGAGGGCGCCACGCGCATCTACATGACCACCGACGCACTCGATGCGGCCGAGCTCTCCCCTGCCAATGCATTTGAGCAGGGTATCGTGCCCGTACTCGACGAGGTCTGCCGCGCCGCCGACCACGAGCGCGTCGATCCCTGGATCAATGCCGGAGCCACCGTCGCCGTTGGCAACATCTCCGAGCTTGCCCTGGCCGCCCAGGTTGGCGCCACGGCCGAGATTCGCTCTTGCCTGCCGGTGCACAACGTGCCCTGCATGGAAGCGCTTGCCGAGCGCGGAGCCGGTGCGTTTTGGCTCTCGCCCGAGATCACGCTCGACGAGATTGTCTCGCTCGGCGCCGCCGCGCCCGCGGCTCTGGGCATCACCGTCTTTGGCCGCCCGCGCGTTATGACGAGCGAGCATTGCATTCTGCAGGTTGCCAACGGCTGTATCCACGATTGTGCCAACTGCCGCCTGCGTGCCCGCAAGCTCTCGCTCAAGAATATCGACGGCAAGGTCATGCCCGTGCGTACCGACATCCATGGCCGCTCTCGCTTGTACGACGCCTACCCCATCGACCTCACGCCGCAGGTTCCTCAGCTGCTCGATGCCGGCGTGCGTCGTCTCATGGTGGACGGAACGCTGCTCGAGACGGATGAGGTGGGCCGTGCCGTCGCCCGCGTCCGTCGCGCCGTCGAAGCAGCGCAGGCCGACCGCAAGCCCGCCGCCCGCCTACGTGGGGCGACCTCGGGCTGCATGTTTGTGGGAATCAGCTGACCGAAAGGCATACACGTGAACGAAGAACCTCAAGTCCTCTACTGCGACGCCTGGCTCATGGCCATCGACAAGCCCGCCGGCATGATTGTCCACGGCGACGGCACCGGCGAGCGCACGCTTACCGACTACGCCAGCGATCTGCTGCTGGCGATGGGCGACGGCTTTGCCGCGACTGACATGCAGCCGCTCAACCGCCTGGATCGCGACACCACCGGCGTGGTGCTGTTCTCGCTCGACAAGCAGACGCAGCCCGCCTTTGACCAGATGGTCATCGACCACGCTTTTGAAAAGCACTACCTGGCGCTCGCCGAGGGCAAGATCGACTGGAACGAGAAGCTCATCGACAAGCCCATCGCCCGCGACCGCCACGACAGCCGTAAGATGCGCGTCGGCGCCAGCGGTAAGCCGTCACAGACGCGCGTGAAGGTGCTCAAGCGCCTTAAGAGCCGTCGGGGCCTGCCCACGCGCTCGTATATCGATGTCGAGCTGCTCACCGGCCGCAAGCACCAAATCCGCGTGCATCTGGCGAGCGAGTGTCATCCCCTGGTAGGCGACGACCTGTACGGCACGCCACGTCCCTGCGGCCTGATGCTCCATGCCCACAGTGTGTCCTTTACGCATCCCGTAACCGGCGAGCACATCCACATCGAAGCTCCCTGCCCCTGGGAGCCCTAAAACCTGCCAAAAAG
>ERZ773194.4407-NODE-4407-length-11100-cov-3.801449_pt1 | contig 11100 bp, 11 predicted proteins | sample MGYA00511240_ERZ773194 | MGnify/ENA primary metagenome ERZ773194 (study PRJEB29015, sample SAMEA2737774) | human gut metagenome | biome: human gut; feature: human-associated habitat; material: faeces | place: China | collected 2012 ... | reverse complement strand
TGTCTGCTCCATTGTTGGGCGCTGCTCCTGCGTCTGCTGCGGCAAAAGAAGTTCGATTTGCTCCTGCACACTTTGGAGCTGCTTTTCTTCGGCATACGAGAGCGTCGCGTCATCCTCCAGCGCAAACGCACACGCATTCCGGATCACAGCAAGCTGCTCGTCTGAAAAAAGGCGCTGGCTCTCCACCAGACCGGCGCGGACAGCGAAGTCCTGCTTTGCCGCTTCGTAGTTTTCCATGAAGTAATGCCCGGCATGAACACCCTGTCGGTCGAAGTCCCATTCCCACGTCACGAACCGAGCGCCCTTTTTGCCGAGCTGCCCAGCCAGCACTGCATCACCGAAATCCGCAAGCACCTTGTAGGTATCATCCAGACCGACGGCCTTCAGCGTGGGCGCTCGTTCAAAGATCCGCATATACTCTTTGACATGCCCGGCAGTCTGTATCACCGTTCGAAGCTGCCGGTCTACTTCCGGTCCTGTGATATCTGCCGGTCTAAACCGGACGATACCGTCTCTGTCAACCGAGCAGAGCGGCTGTCCATTCCATTTGACGCGGATCAGACCGTCCTCCAGTAGCCTTGCATCCAGCTCCTTGCGCAGGAGCTTCTGTTCTACCTCTTGCAGAAATCTTTCCTTCTGCGATGTGTTTTCTTCGCTCATACAATACACCTCCATTCTCAGCGTCCTTTTTGGACACTTCTGCTTTTGCCGCGATTGCAGCAACCAATTCAGTTTTGTTCATTGAAATCTTTCCTCCTATGTTTAAGTATACTGCCATTATAACATTTTTTTCTGAAATGTCAATAAAATGTTATTCTAAAGCGGGTTTTATATTGTTTTTTTCTAAATTTGCTCATTCATTATTTGCAAAAGCAAACAAGTTACCGCTTTTCTTTCTTTAGATTTCCACACTTTTTGAAAAATATTCCGCGTTATATAAAACTGCGGGGTCGTTTGGTTTGATTTTTTCTGCTTTTTTATGGTATTGATACGCTATATCGTGCCGGCCCAGCCTGTCATAGCAGACGCATAGCTGCAAATATGGGATAAATCCATAGCAGTCCAGGCTGACAAAACCGCCTCCGGTATCCGGCCGCTTTGCTTCCGCTGCCCGCTCGTACCACCAGGCCGCAATTTCCCATTGCCCGCGTTCCATAAACAGTTTGCCGATATCACAGCAGGTTTCAGCCCGCGGTTCGTCATATGCAAAGCTCCGGAACAGGGCGGACAGAGCCTTTGAATCATTGCTTTCCCGAACCATGTTTGGATTGTGTGCAGGCTGGTTTGGGTTAGACTGCGTATTGGATTTGCCGCTGTTGTCTGCCTGCGGGAGTTTTGCGCCGTTGGGTTCCTGCGAGAGTTCTGCTGTACCCTGATTGTTTTCTGGCGGGCTCGTTTTGACGCCGGATGCGCTGGATGTTTCGGTTTTGCAGTTTCCATCTGCCAGCGGGGGTTCGTTGTTTTGACCGGCGGCTCTGTAGCATTGGGAGAGCAGCCGGCAGGCGTCTATGCAGTTTTCCGTCCAGCCCTGCCCGCTGTCAAGAAACGCCTCGAATACCGCTGCGGCGTCATCGTACCGTTCGTGGTAAAACAGCTCCCGCCCATAATAAAATTGCTGGCGCGGATCCAGTCCTTCTCCGCCTGACAGCATCTTTTCAAAGATGCGCAGGTTGCGGTCCGGGTCGCCCGGATGCAGCTTTTTATGCGACACTGCTGCGTCCGAATATTCGATTTTCCCCCGCGGCGGTATCACCTCATGTACTCTGCCCTGCCACAAAAAGCCTTCTCCCCGTTTCACCAGCCGCTCGCGGTAATAGGAAAAGGTGGGGGCGCCCGCATCGTCAAACGCCACGTCGTATTTCATCATCACCACTGATACAGACGGGTCCAGCTCCTTTTTCAGCTTGAGAAAGGGCGCGCTGTTTTCTATCGCGTCGTCTGCGTCCAGCCACATCATGTACTGCATAGTCGCCTTGGAAAAGGCAAAATTGCGCGCTGCCGCAAAATCGTCCGTCCATTCATAGTCATATATTTTTTCGGTGAATCGACTGGCTATTTCTTTGGTTCTGTCGGTGGAGCCGGTATCGACAATGATAATTTCGTCCGCTATCTCCTGCGCGCTTTTCAGGCACCTTGCAAGTACGTCCTCCTCGTTTTTGACGATCATACACAAGCTGATTGTGATCATAATTTTCCACAGCCTTTCTGTACGGCGCTGCCGCATGCCAATTCCTTTTTGACCGGCCTGCGCCTTTTGTATTAAATTATGCAAATATGGGGCTGGATGTGACCGCAGAAAACAAAAAGCCTGTCAGTATTTTACACTGGCAGGGCTTTCAAACTCATCAGAGAATTTCTAAAATCTTTCCGCTGTGCGGCGGCAGCACAATTTTCCGCCTGTGTCCTCTTTTCATCAAGATGATATCGAGGTATCCGTCCGGTCCTGCCGGTATATCGAATTCCTTCGCGCTGTCATCTGCGTTGAGCAGGGTGAGATAGCGATGCCCTTGATATTCCATCCGCCCGAGTGAAAAATCGTTCCCGTCAAACTGTGCCGTTCCGCCCTGAAGCTTTATCAGCCGCCGGAGCAGGTCCGCACGCTTCGGGCTGAGCCCCGGCAGGTCGTCTCCTGATAGGATATTGCCGCCCGACGCGAAAATATATGCCGCCATAAAGTCAAATTCATCCTCGGTCATTTCGGTGCCGGTTCCAAATATCCGGCTCTGCGACAGTACAATACAATCCGGGTCGTTCAGCCATAACGTTCTGTTCTGCCAGTTGCGGCTCAGCGTCTCTTTGGATACCATTTGAAACGTTTTCCATATCCGGTTGATATCTCCTGAAACCCGCATGCCATGTACCACGCCGATACTCGCCCACATCGGCGCATTACAGCCCAGCAGGAATGCGTCCGGCCCTGCTGCCTCCAGGATCGCCTTCATCCCCATCCGGTAGGCCTCTACTGCGGTTTTGTTGGAGTCATAGCGTTTTCCAAACGGCATTTCTCCCCAGGCGTTGGCGTCCAGCTTGAAATACCTGCATCGATATTCTTCCCGCATGGTCGAAAATACTGTTTTCAGGTATTCGCGCGCACCCGGATGCGTCCCGTCCAGCATATACCACGGTCCGCGCCGCCAGCCGCCAAAGCTGTATTTGTCCGATGCCAGCGGCGTTCCGTCCTCGTCCTGTACAAAATATTCGGGATGCTCCTGAAAAATCCGTGAATCCTTTTCTGCAATAAAGGGCGCGACCCATATCGCCGGTTCCAGCCCTTTTTCCTTGATTGCATGGCACAATTCCTTCAGGCTGCCGAAGTCCGGCCGGTCAACCAGCCAGTCGCCCATTTTATCCTGGTACCCGTCGTCTATCATGATATATTTTAATTCCGGCATGTTTTGGACGATATAGTCCATGTTGCTTTCGATGTCCTTCCGCGTCACTTCAGAACCGAAGCAGTACCAGGAACACCAGCCCACCGGCTCCTCTTTTACCGGAAGCGCCGGGTGGTGTTCGCTAATTAACTTGCTAAACTGGGCAAGGCATTCGTTTTTCTCCCCTTTGATCACACAAAAGCTTTCCAGCTCCGCCTTTTCGCCGGGCGCAAGCTCTATGCCATACAGCCTCTGCACGATTTCATACCGTTGTGTATTAAACCGTATCTCTCCCGAAAACCGGTTGGCTGATGTAAAGCCCCACAGCTCGGCGTCCTCCCCATGGGGCTGGAACAGCAGCATATTATAGACGGCCGTCATGCCCTCCGCCGACGGATATCGATAGTGTTCTTTATCGGAATGGTTTGTAATACAGCGTACCTTTCCCACCGTTCCCTCATACTGGCTCAGCATGGTATGCCCTTCCCCGTAAAGCGGCGTTTCCGCTGCGTATGGCATCTCTCCGCTCCAGCATACAGCCTCCTCCGCGCGGACTGCTTTGTCTCCCTTATTGACTGCTTCATATGTATAGACTGCTGTATTTTCGTTGATCTGCTTTGTGTGCCGCTTGATTTGGATATCGTTTGCCATCGCTTTTGCTCCTTTGTGAATCGTTTTATTTATATAGAATTATATCATGGCTTTGCAGAAAATCAATGATAACATAAGAGAAATTTTTATTTTTTCTTGTCGAAATGTGTGGAAAAAGCAATGGCTATATGGTACAATTAAGAAAAAAGGCCGGGGTGAGGGGTATGCTGAAAAAAGCGGGAAAAATTGTATTGTGTATTGCTGTTTTGATAACGCTGCTGTCCCAGACGGCGTTCACCTTTCAAAATGATGAGTGGATGCATGTGCAGGAGTTTGAGGGCAGGCGGGATTTTGTCGTTGACCGCGGTGAAATCTGCGGGCATTTGGTTAAGCTGTACAATCAGCTGAAATATGGCGAAGCGGATGCGGAGCCTGTTCAAACGCCCCAAAACAGGTTCTGGGATTTGAAGGAATCGGAGTATCCTTTCGCCATGCAGGCCTATGCGCTGGGGATCATCAATGGGACGGATGAGACTACTTTCAGCCCGAAAAACGGGGTTTTGCGGGGCGAGCTTGCGCTGATGCTTGTGCGCGTGGTGCAAAAGGCTGTCCCCGGCGCTGACACAGCAGGGGCTGAGGGGATGGCTTTTCCGGATTATGTTCCGGACTGGCAAATACCTGCCCTGCAGTTTGCGGTATCGCGCGGTATCACGAGCGGCCGCAATGAAGAAGCGGCCGGCGCGTATGATCCCCTGACCTTGGGCGAGGCCATGGATATGATTGAAAATACCCGGCTGGCGGCGCCTGAATTTGCTATTACCCGCCCGCAGTTCCGCGTGAAAAAGGCGTATCTCACCTTTGATGACGCGGTATCCGATAACACCTATTCCATTTTGGACACCCTTGACCGGTATGACGCGAAAGCGACCTTCTTTCTGAATTTCGGTGCGGACCCCAATCTCCTGCTGCGGATGCGGGACAGCGGTCATGCGGTTGGCAATCATACCTGGTCGCACGACTATGCTGCTATTTACAGCAGCCCGCAGAGCTTTTGGGCGGATTTTGACCGCGAGCAGCAGTATTTAGAAGGGATATTGGGCTACAGCCCCCGTCTGATGCGGTTCCCGGGCGGGTCCAACAACACTGTCAGCCACAAATACGGCGGCAAAAATCTGATGTACACCCTTGCGGCGCAGGCCAATGAATACGGTTACCTCTATTTTGACTGGAATGTTTCCTCGGGCGACGCATCCGGCGGCCTCGCCTCTAAGGATTCCATTGTTCAAAATGTGCTCAGCGGCGCTAAAAATAAGGATTCCGCTGTCATCCTTATGCATCAGTCCAAGCCCAAAACCACCACCGCTGAGGCGCTCCCCGAAATCATCGAGGGCCTGCGCGGCATGGGGTTTGTCTTGCTGCCTCTCTCGGAGGATTCCATTCGGCCCCAGTTTTTAAAATAAGTTTGCCAAAAAAACTGAAATGGTCAGCGAATGCTTCAAAAGATAACATAAAACCCCTGGCAGGATTTTCCTGCCAGGGGTTTGGTATTTAGGCATAAGAGAGTTCGGCTCCCTTATGCTTAGTCTATCAGTTGATATTTGCCTTTTACCATAACCAGAACATCGCTGAACGCTTTAAAGCCGCGCCCGTCGTTCACCGGTACGATCAAATGATGGTTGCCCGGCACCCGGGTATCGTTCGCAAGGTCGGTTCCGTCCGATACGTCGCTTACGCCGCCCTTTGCCGTCGCCACAACCTGGGCTGTCCCCATGCGCAGGATAAATTCACATCCCGCATCCCCGCGGAAGGTTTTGCCCGCTTTCACCTCTATCACCGTAAAGTCCTCAAAGTCTCCGGTCGGTGTAAAGTCCGAACCCGCTGTTTTTTCGTTGATCAGGCCCTCGATTTTCGGCAGAAACACATTTTCCAGATAATCCAGCGTCACCACCGGGTTCTCCTGCGTGCCTGCTCCTGCCGCAAACGCCACTGTTCCGGTTATGATTACCGCAACCAAACATAATATCACTGTCTTTTTCATATGGTACACCTCACATTTTTTCTTCTTCTTTTTCCTCGCGGTTCACGAGCCCTGCAATTCAGTATCACGCGCAGAAAGAGCAATGGTGCTGCGCGCTGAAGCTGCGCTTGGCTGCAGGCTCTCTGACTTCGCCTTTGGCTCGTCACAGCGCACGTATCTCATGTCCCCCCGGCGGTTTTTAGCGCGAATGCCCGCAGCAAAAGCAGGGAATAGCTATAGTATAACATAGAAAAAACCGCCCGGCAACTGTTTCGAGCGATTTTTATATATCGACCAGCCCTAAGCTTACGCCCAGCGCCTGGTCTACCTCTTGCATTGTTTTATGGTCCAGTCTGCCGATCTTCTCTTTCAGACGGCGTTTGTCGATCGTCCTGACCTGTTCCGCCAGAATGACCGAATCCTTTAACAGGCCATAGCTTTTTGCATCTATCTCAATATGGGTAGGGAGCTTCGCCTTATTGATCTGCGAGGTGATGGCTGCCGCTATCACCGTCGGGCTGAATTTGTTCCCCACGTCGTTCTGCACAATTAAGACCGGCCGCACTCCTCCCTGCTCCGAACCTACGACCGGACTTAAGTCTGCATAAAAGATATCTCCTCGTTTGACTATCAATTCATTTCACTCTCCGCTCAGTTTCTGCTCATACCAGTCCAACAGAGCATTGTCCGCATCCAGGCAGTCTTCCGCATAGGCCAGGTTGATTTGCCCCATTTCGGCATACCCCCGCCCTATTTCCGCTTCCTTCTTTTTCTTTGCCTGCCTCAGATACAGTTTTGCTGCCTCCCGCAAAACCTCGCTTCTGTTTACTTTCTGCCCTGCCGCTGCTTCGTCTATTTCTCGCAGTACCTTTTCGGGCAAATTGACCAAAACACGTTTATATTGCATAACATCAAGCCCCCATCAATAATGTAAGCTCCACCTCTTATGTCCGGCTGCCCGGGACCTTTTTTCTCTTTTTTGTTTGGCTGCCGGAAAGCGGGGTAGACTTAACCTCAAGTACATTATACAGATTTTTTCGTATTATGTCAACTAACAATAATACCCAATGTGCTGATGTTATCCATGCCTTTAGTATTGACATGATTTTGAAAGCTAATACATCAATTACTAACATTATATTCAAAAATCGGCGGATGGATACAAATCATTGTGTGGCAATTGGGTCGTTTTTGTATTTTTTGAAATTTTTTTATGCGGATTTTTTCCGTTCAGAATGCTTTTCGAGCGGCGTGCCGTCTTATTGCGGAGAGAAGCGTTTTTCACGCCGCGTGCAATAACCAAAACGCGAAATTGCTTGGAACAGGCGCTTATTTTAAGCCTATTTCTTGAAAGGCTAAGGGCAGGCTATCCAGGATTTTGCCTGCGGTTACGCCGTATACGCCAAATTTGTCCGCCGCCAAATCTCCCGCTATGCCGTGCAGGTATGCGGCTGCGGCCGCTGCTTTTACCGGTTCTGTTCCTTGCGCTGCCAGAGCCAGCAGGACGCCGGAGAGTACGTCGCCGCTGCCGCCGGTTGCCATGCCGTTGTTGCCGGTGGTATTGATATAGGTCCGGTTCCCGTCGCTGACCAGTGTATTGGCGCCCTTGAGCAGGGTTACGCAATGGTATTTTTCTGAAAATTCCTTGACTGCCCCAAACCGGTCTGACTGGATTTCTTCAGCCGATTTGCCGCACAGTCTTGCCATTTCCGCAGCATGCGGCGTTAAAATGACCGGGCAGGCGGCGGACAGCAGCATATCCGGATTTTGAGACAGCGCGTACAGGCCGTCCGCATCGATGACCAGCGGTACACGGCAAATCCCTAAAAGCTGCTCCAATACCTTCGCGGCGCCGCTTCCCCGTCCCAGCCCGCAGCCGAACAGCACGCTGTCCGCCCAGGGCAGCTTTTGTTCTATTTGGGATATGGCGGTCTCGCTGATTTCCCCCGTTCCGACGTCCGCCAGCGGCAGGGTCATTTCCTCGGTCAGCTTGATTTCCATGATATCGTGTACGCTTTCGGGCACTGCCTCGCATACAAGGCCCATTCCCGACGCGCTGGCCGCTTTTGCCGAAAGTACCCCCGCTCCGGTCATTCCCTTGGACGCGGCTATGATCAGACCTTTGCCAAAGTCGCCCTTATGGCTGTCCGCTTTCCGTTCCGGCAGCCAGGCGCGTACCTGGTTTTCTTCCGTTGTTTCATATATAATGTCAAACCGTCTGATAAGCTCGTCCGGTATGGAAATATCCTTGACGATGATTTCTCCCGTTTGATTGGGGGAGCAGTATAGGCCCGGCTTGGGCAGGGCAAGCGTTATGGTTTGGTCCGCGCACACGCTTTGTCCCAAATAATCTCCGCGCGACGCGTCCATGCCGCTGGGTATATCTATGGATATCACTCTTTTGCCCGCGCTGTTGATTCTGTCTATGACCTCTTTTATCTGCCCGGTCACCTCGCCTGATATTCCCGTGCCCAGCAAGGCGTCCACCAATATGTCATACTCCTTAAAATCAACCTCAAAGCCGGCAAACGGCACTCCGCAGTTCCAGGCGGCTTCATAATTTACTACCGCGTCTGCCGACGCTGCCCCTTCGCAGGCCACCATCACATCGTATCCCCGATGGTACAGGTGCCGCGCCAGTGCATACCCGTCCCCGCCGTTGTTCCCCTTGCCGCATAAAACCAATATCCTTTTATCACGATATGCCTGCATTTCTTCTAATATGCCCAGCGCCGCGTTTTCCATTAACACGATGCCGGGTATTCCATATTCATCTATGGCGTATTCGTCTATTGCACGCATTGTTTCCGCGCCCACTGCTTTCATCTTCTCTCCTCCTGTTCTGCTATGACTCCTGCCATCGCGTATTCCCTGCAATGCGATATTGACACCTGGAATCGAGTATATCCAAGCGTCTCACAATGTGCTTTCAGTGCATCACTTAATCTGAGATAGGGTTTCCCCAGGCTGTCCCTTAACACTTCTACATCTTTTAAGTTAAAATCCCGTATGCCGGTTCCGATCGCCTTGGAAAATGCTTCCTTGGCGCAAAAGTTCCCTGCCACCCGTTCCGGTATCTTTTGCATGTATTCCTGCTCTTCCCGGCTGAAAAAGCGGTCCACAAAAGCCGGGCGCCGGGAAATCAATTCCCTCACCCGGCTGATTTCGGTGATATCAACCCCATATCCAAGCATTGTTCCGCCTCCTATCGGACGTTTTGTACCCTCTCTCTGTATCGATTCGGGGCGCTGCCTGTCTTCTGCTTTTGCTGCGGGCATTCGCGCTAAAACCCGCCGGGGGTTTCGATTCCACGCTTTCTCGTGAGAAAGCTTTTAGCGGCAATAGCCTTCTGTGTCCGCACTTATTAGCTGGAAAGGTGCAACGCACGCAGAAAGTTCTTTGCCAAGCTTTCTTTCAAGAAAGCGGAGGCTTGTAGAGTTTTAGATTGTTCAGCATTTTTTCGTTCGGTTCAAAGATATAATATTTTGTATGGTCGCTGTCCAATATAAAATAATATTTTACCGAATCATCCCTGTCCCCAGACGAATAATCTACTTTCTTCTTATTGTCCACAACGCTCTGAGGGATTGACGTGTACGGCCCGAACGCTGTCATATCCGTCACTTTTGTGGATAACAGGCGCTTTCTGCGGCGCTGTCCGTTGATGCGGTCTATATCCAGATATACATTCGTCTGTGTATATTCATATTCTACGCTGCTGTACCGGATATACAAATATCCCAGTACCAGAAAGCCGGTAAATAACAGCGCGCTTCCGATAAAATACGAAAGCGTTAAAAACGCCATTACAACTGCCAGGGCTGCGATTACCACAAGCAGCGCCCACTCAACCGGCCTGCGCCGCCGCTTCACCAAATATTCACTGAAATTATCCATGGCTTCCCCCTGTTTCTTATGTCTTGTTTATTGTATTTTAGGCCCCTTTGTTGGCTGGATATATTTTTGCGCATGTGCATTTCCGGCCATCGGGAGGAAAAGTTCGCACGCGCATAAGTTCACATATAATAACTGTTTACAGTTATTATACCATAACCCCGAAGGGGTTATGGTATGATTGCGCATCGCCGTTTCCGAGCAATGCGAGGAAAGTTCGGCGGCGCATTAGTTCAAGTATAATAACCACATAGTGGTTATTATACCATAAGCCCGAAGGGGTTATGGTATAATTGCGCATCGCCGTTCCCGAGCATAGCGAGGGAAATTTCGGCGGCGCGTAAATTTAACGTATAATAACTGCAAAGCAGTTATTATACCATATTACACTATGCGCTTATCATACCACATTCAGCTTTCCCTGTCAAACCACTTTTTCTTTCTCTTCATTTCACAAATTTGACTTTTTTTCAAGTTTCTCTTGACAAATCCAGTTAGCCGCGGTAAACTAATATCAGAAGGTTAGCTTAAGCTAACCGTTTTTCCGGGCCTTTGGTTAGTTTTAACTAATAAGGCTCGCCGTTTTAGAAAGGAGGAGCAGATGATGCCTTTATCTATGGCGGAAACCGGGCAGACGAAACAGATTATCCAAATCAATGGCAAGGATGATGCCAAAAAATTCTTAGAGAGTTTGGGATTTGTTGAGGGCACTGAGGTTACAGTGGTGTCCGAGCTGGCCGGAAACCTCATTGTAAACGTGAAGGATACCCGCGTTGCGCTCAACAAATCCATGGCAAACAGAATTATGGTCTGAAGAGGACATGTTTGTTCTTCAGATATACTTGCGGATTCCGGCAGTTGAAAAAATGGAAAGGATGGATGGTATGGAACTGAATGTTTTGGAGCAGGAAAGCCGGCAGGCTAAAAACCTGCGGCAGGTAAAATGCGGCGAGAGGGTAACGGTATCCCGCCTTGAGGGATGCGGCGCGGTCAAACGCCGTATCATGGACATGGGTATCACTAAGGGGACTGAAATTTTTGTCCGCAAGGTTGCTCCGCTGGGTGACCCTATTGAGGTCACTGTCCGCGGATATGAGCTTTCCCTCCGGAAAGCGGACGCTGAAATGATTCAGGTACGGTAATTTTTTGACCTTTGGTTAGAATAAACTAACTTTAAATCGGAGCAACGCGCAGCGAAGCTTGCAAGGAGCAGAGCTTGCGACAGAT
>ERZ773194.4406-NODE-4406-length-11100-cov-12.938072_pt1 | contig 11100 bp, 9 predicted proteins | sample MGYA00511240_ERZ773194 | MGnify/ENA primary metagenome ERZ773194 (study PRJEB29015, sample SAMEA2737774) | human gut metagenome | biome: human gut; feature: human-associated habitat; material: faeces | place: China | collected 2012 ... | reverse complement strand
TTCGTCTGCCCAACAATGCGTTCCGCGCCAACGCCGGTACGGATGTGGTTTCGGACATTCTCTTTCTCCAAAAGCGTGACCGTCCCATTGAGATCGAACCGGATTGGGTACACCTCGGCCAGAACGAGGATGGCTTTGCCATCAACCGCTATTTTGTTGACCACCCGGAGATGATCCTCGGCAGGCAGACCTCCGAAAGCACCCAATACGGCAAGCAGGACTTCACCGTTGTCCCCATTGAGGGGCTGGCGCTTGCAGATCAGCTCCATGATGCCGTGAAAAACATTCGCGGCACCTATCAGGAGGCGGAACTGCCAGAGCTGGGCGAGGGCGAACAGATCGACACGTCTATCCCCGCAGACCCCAATGTGAAAAACTACTCCTACACCGTGGTGGGCGGCGAGGTGTACTACCGGGAAAATAGCCGCATGGTCAAACCGGAGCTGAACGCCACCGCCGCCGAGCGTGTCAAGGGCATGGTCGCGCTGCGGGATTGCGTGAATGAGCTGATTGCCCTGCAAATGGACGAGTACAGCGCAGAAAGCCGGATTCAGGAAGCGCAGACCGAGCTAAACCGCCTCTATGATGCGTTCTCCGCAAAACATGGCCTGATCAATGACCGTGCGAACCGTCTTGCGTTCTCTGACGATTCCTCTTACTACCTCCTGTGTTCACTGGAAGTGCTGGACGACGACGGAAAGCTGGAGTGCAAGGCGGATATGTTCCACAAGCGCACCATCAAGCAGCAGCGCAGCGTAGATTCTGTGGATACCGCCAGCGAAGCCCTTGCTGTCTGCATCGGAGAAAAAGCCTGCGTCGATCTCAGCTTTATGGCCACCCTCATGGGCGGCAGCGAGAAAATCCCGCAGATCGTTGAGGATTTGAAGGGCGTCATTTACAAGGAACCAAACAGTGGCCCGTTTGACTTGGAGGACGGCGGCGAGCATTGGGCGAAGGGCTGGCAGACGGCGGACGAATATCTCTCCGGCAACGTCCGGCAGAAGCTCCGTACCGCGCAGCGCGTGGCAGCGCGCGACCCATTCTTCGCTGGGAATGTGGACGCCCTGATTGCTGCCCAGCCGAAAGACCTTGAAGCCAGTGAGATTGAGGTGCGGCTGGGTGCGACATGGTTTGATAAGAAGTACATCGAGCAATTCATGTACGAAACCTTTGAAACGCCCCGCTATCTGCGCGGACAGATCGAGATCAGCTATGTCCCGTACACCGCAGAATGGCAGGTTTCCCGCAAGAGCATGGTGCGCTACAACGACGTGGCGGCATTCACCACCTACGGCACAGACCGCGCCAGCGCCTACCGGTTGCTGGAGGATGCGCTGAATCTCCGCGATATTCGTATCTACGATACCATTGAGGACGCAGACGGACGGGAGCGCCGTGTCCTCAACGCCAAGGAAACCACCCTTGCCGCGCAGAAGCAGCAGCTTATCCGGGATGCGTTCAAGGACTGGATTTGGAAAGACCCGGAGCGGCGCGAAACGCTGGTACGGCAATACAACGAGGAAATGAACAGCACTCGTCCCCGCGAGTATGACGGCAGCCACATCGTTTTCTCCGGTATGAACCCGGAAATCACCCTCCGAGAGCATCAGAAAAACGCCATCGCCCATGTGCTGTACGGCGGGAATACGCTGCTGGCACACGAGGTCGGCGCGGGAAAAACCTTTGAAATGGTAGCCTCTGCGATGGAATCCAAGAGGTTGGGACTGTGCCAGAAATCCATTTTTGTCGTGCCGAACCATCTGACGGAACAGTGGGCGTCTGAGTTTCTGCGGCTCTACCCTTCGGCCAACATCCTTGTCACTACCAAGAAAGACTTTGAAACCCACAACCGCAAGAAATTCTGCGCCCGTATCGCCACCGGCGACTATGACGCCGTTATCATCGGCCACAGCCAGTTTGAGCGTATCCCCATCAGTCCGGAGCGGCAGGAACAGCTCCTTCACCAGCAGATTGAGGAAATCACCGATGGTATTCAGGATACCAAGCTCGCAGGCGGCAACAGCTTTACCATCAAGAGCTTGGAGCGCACGAAAAAGGGGCTGGAGGCGCGGCTGAAAAAGCTGCAAGCCAGCGACCGCAAGGATGATGTGATTTACTTTGAACAGCTCGGCGTAGACAGGATGTTTGTGGACGAGTCGGACAATTATAAAAATCTTTTCCTCTATACGAAGATGCGCAATGTGGCAGGGCTTTCCACCACCGATGCGCAGAAATCTTCGGATATGTTCTCAAAGTGCCGCTACATGGATGAGCTGACCGGCGGGCGCGGCGTGGTGTTTGCCACCGGCACCCCGGTTTCCAACTCCATGACAGAGCTTTACACCATTCAGCGCTATTTGCAGCATGACCGGCTGCAAGAGATGGGTATGGGCCACTTCGATTGCTGGGCAAGCCGCTTTGGAGAAACCACCACCGCGCTGGAGCTTGCCCCGGAGGGAACCGGCTACCGGGCAAGGACGCGCTTTGCAAAGTTTTTCAACTTGCCCGAATTGATGAATCTGTTCAAAGAGGTCGCCGACATCAAAACGGCGGATCAGCTCCACTTGCCCACGCCGGAGGTTGCGTACCACACCATCGCCACCAAACCCACGCAGATCCAGCAGGACATGGTGAAAGCCCTCTCGGAACGAGCGTCCAAGGTACACAGCGGTGCGGTCAGCCCGGATGTGGACAATATGCTCAAAATTACCTCGGACGGCCGCAAGCTGGGACTTGACCAGCGCATCATCAATCCCATGCTCCCCGACGAGGAAACCACCAAGGTCAATCAGTGCGTGGCGAACATTCTCCAATACTGGCGCGACGGCGAGAAGGAAAAACTGACGCAGCTTGTGTTTTGCGACATTTCTACGCCAAAGGCCACGCCCTCGCAGCGGGCGGCAAAGGCTTCCCCCGGTACGCTGGACAGCCCGGAAATCCATGCGCTGGAGAGCGCGATTTCATTGGAGGAAAGCGCGGAAACGCCGTTCACGGTCTATGAGGATGTGCGTCAAAAACTCATTGACGCCGGTATGCCCCCGGAACAGATCGCGTTCATCCACGATGCCAATACGGAGGTCAAAAAGCGGGAACTGTTCGCAAAGGTACGCAGCGGTCAGGTTCGCGTCCTGATGGGCAGCACGGCCAAGATGGGCGCAGGAACCAATGTGCAGGATCGTTTGGTCGCACTTCACGATTTGGATTGCCCGTGGCGTCCCCGTGATCTCACACAGCGAAAAGGCCGCATTGAGCGTCAGGGCAATCAGAACAAGCTCGTTCATGTCTGCCGCTATGTGACTGAGGGGACATTTGACGCCTACCTCTGGCAAACGGTGGAAAATAAGCAGAAATTCATCTCTCAGATCATGACCTCAAAATCCCCGGTTCGCTCCTGTGAGGATGTGGACGCCACAGCGCTGTCCTTTGCGGAGATCAAAGCGCTATGCGCCGGTGATCCCCGCATCAAAGAGCGTATGGATTTGGACATTGAGGTGTCCAAGCTCAAAATTATGAAAGCAGACCACAACAGCAAGCAATTCCGCTTGGAGGACAGTCTGCTGAAATACTTCCCGGAAAAGATAGAAGAACACAAGGGCTTTGTTCGTGGGCTGGAGGCGGATATGCAGACCCTCGCAGCGCATCCGCTCCCGGCAGAGGGCTTTGTCGGCATGGAGATTCGCGGCGACCGGCTCACCGATAAGGAAAACGCCGGTGCCGTACTGCTGGACACCTGCAAGGAGGTAAAGGGCAAAGACCCGGTACAGATCGGCAGCTATCGCGGCTTTACCATGTCCGTTGCTTTTGATTCCATGTGGAAAACGTACACGCTGACGCTGAAAGGCAAAATGACCCATCGCGTTGAACTCGGTTCGGATGCCAGAGGCAACCTTGTCCGCATCGAGAACGCGCTGGATAAAATGCCGGAGCGTCTGCGCAGCGTTCAGGAGCAGCTTGAAAACCTCTATAACCAGCAGACAGCGGCAAAAGCCGAGGTCGGTAAGCCGTTCCCGCAGGAGCAGGAGCTGACCGCAAAGACTGCACGGCTCATCGAACTGGATATGGAGCTGAATCTGGACGGCAAGGGACAGCCGCAGCCTGAGCAGGCGATTGCAAAATCGGCGCGGCCTTCCGTTCTGGATAGGCTGAAAGCGTCGCCTGTTCATGGCGCACCGGAAAAGCCCCACAAAAAAGAAATGGAGGCACGATAATGAAAAATCTCCCCGTTTACAAGCACCCGGCAGCCTACGCCAGAGAGCATGACGAGCTTGCGGTCTACCGAGCTTCCAATCAGGCGAACACGGCCTGCAAGGAAGCGATTGAAGCCGCCATCCATGACCACTACCGGGATAACCGGCTGGATGCAGCGGCAGTCGATCAGGTGGTGCAGCAGTTCGGCTATGACCGCACGTTCCATGTCCTTGCCATCACCGTCTGTCAAGCAGATTGGGACAGGCGGTATTCTCCCGACAACCGGGCATGGGCAAACGCCATGTCCATCCCCGCCAATCCCGACGCATGGAGTACTGACCGCAACTGCTATCTGGCCGTCAGCAGCCATCCCGGTCTGGTGGATCTGTTTCTCAGCCAGACCCGCAAAGCCTATGCGCAGGAGCGGCAGAAAACCTCTGTCCGGGATATGCTGAAAAAGCTGCCTGAAACAACTTCGCCGAAAATTTCGGCGAAGTCCAAAGCCCCGGAGCGTTGAGCAATGGCAAAGCGCAAACGGGATATTCAGCTTAAGTTCCGCGTTACGCCGCAGGAACGGGAAATGATTGAAACAAAGATGGCACAGTTCGGCACCACCAACATGGCGGCATATCTCCGCAAGATGGCGATTGACGGATATGTGGTAAAGCTCGACCTCCCGGAGCTGCGGGAGCTGGTGTCGCTTCTTCGGTATTCCAGCAACAACCTCAATCAGCTCACCCGCCGCGCCCACGAAACAGGCCGCATCTATGAGGCCGATCTGGAGGACATTCAGCAAAGTCAGGAACGGATATGGACGGCGGCAGAGAAAATCGTTTCCTCGCTGGCGGCGCTGAAATAAGTCGCAGGGGCGGCGGAATGACCGCCGCCCCTGTCCGCACAAAGCCCCGCATTGTTGCAAAGCGCGTGTTGTCATGGTATTCTGATATTAGAAAAGCATAACGTCTTTGAAAAGGAGGCCGTCAAATGTCTATTCTGAAAATTATCCTTGTACCGCTATCGCTTATCCTGTCCCTGTTCGTCTGGCTGTGCGCGGGGCTGCTGTCTTGCTCCGGCTTCGTGTTCAAGCTGGCAAGCGGCCTGCTCTCCCTGTTGGCCATCGCCGTGATGATTACCTACTCTGTAAAAAACGGCATTAAGGTGAAGCAATGCAGGATAACAGAATACCGAGACCAATGACCGAGGCGGAAATACTCCGCAGGCGTGAGCTGCGCCGCGCGGCGATCAAAAAGCAACAGCGGAGAAGGACGCTCTTTCTTACCGCCTGCGGCCTTGCGGCGGTGCTGCTCATAGCGGGCATCGTGCTGCTGTGCCGAGGCTGCGGCCGCACCGAGGGCAGCCCTCATAACGAGAGCATACGGGCAACAAGTACAGCCCCACCACCATTGTGGCGGCGATCACAGGCAGAAAGACAAAAGCGGCTCTGCCCACCCATGTAGTGATAATGGCAAGCGGTCTCAAGACCGAATCCACCGTCCTGCTCGAACAAATCAGGACGATGGACAAAGCACGGCTCGGCGAGTATATCGGCAGGCTCGACAGCAAGACCCTCGCCGCCGTTGACCGTGCCATTGTGGTAAGCCTCGGCATCAAATACTTGGAGGGGCTGCTCAATGGATAAAAGAACCGACATCAACAATGCATCATGCAGCTTCCTCGAGGAGCAGCCCTTGCGCGCCTCGGCGATCATCTCCGGGGAGGCGTCTGTTGCCTCGACCGTCTGCGCTTCGCCCACAATGTTTTTTGCGATCAGTCCCGTTCCTGCCGCCAGTTCCAGCACGGTTTTGTTTGTTACGACCGGGCGGATCAGCCGGTACAGCGCCTCATATGCCGCATGATCTTTGCGCATAAAGCGGTCGTACCGACCGGCATTTTTATCCCAAAAGCTCTTTTTTATCGAGGATTTCTCCTCTCCTACCATTAGTTAGCACTGACTAACTAATGGATTTTTTAAAAGCCGCCTTTCGGCAGCCATTCGCTTGCTGCAAATTATCTGTGAAATACTCCGGATCCAGTGTAGCACACCTTCCCGGTTTTTTCAATAGCCGCAGAGAATTTTGGGGCAAGCCGGAGAATCCGAAAAAACGGGGCGAAACATTTTCAATTTGTTTCCAAATAGTTCAAAATTGGACATTATAATTTTTGATGAAACAAAAATGGGGCGAGAGGGCCCAAAAAGGAGTGTGGGGAAGATGAAAGAGGTCAAATCTCCCAAAAAGCCGCTGGTTTATTACTACGGCATTGCGCTGCTGGCCATTCTGATCTTCAACATGGTCGTGTCGCCGCTGCTTGCGAGCGCCCGTGTGAAGGAAGTGGACTACGGCACCTTTATGAAAATGATCGAGGACAAGAACATCGGCACCGTGGAGGTCGATGATTCCGAGATCATCTTTACGGACAAGGACGGCGAACAGATCTACAAGACCGGTGAAATGAACGATCCGACCCTGACGGATCGCCTTTACGCCTCCGGCGCGACGTTTACCCGGAACATTGAAAAAGGAATGTCGCCGCTGCTCAGCTTTTTCCTGAGTTTTGTTCTGCCCATCCTGATCTTCGCGGCCTTGGGACAGTACATGGCCAAGAAGATGATGTCGCAGGCAGGCGGGCCGAACGCCATGACCTTCGGCATGGGAAAGAGCAACGCCAAGGTCTACGTTCCATCCTCCGACGGCATCCGTTTTTCCGATGTGGCGGGTGAGGACGAGGCCAAGGAGAACCTTGCGGAGATCGTTGATTATCTGCACAACCCAAAGAAATACTCCGATGTCGGTGCGTCCATGCCCAAGGGCGTATTGCTCGTAGGCCCTCCGGGAACCGGCAAGACCATGCTGGCCAAGGCCGTCGCGGGCGAAGCGGGTGTGCCGTTTTTCTCCATGTCCGGTTCGGAATTTGTGGAGATGTTCGTTGGCATGGGCGCGTCGAAGGTGCGCGACCTCTTCAAGCAGGCTAAGGAAAAGGCACCCTGCATCGTTTTCATTGACGAGATCGATGCCATCGGCAAAAAGCGTGACGGCCAGCTCGGCGGCAACGACGAGCGCGAGCAGACCCTGAATCAGCTGCTGACCGAAATGGATGGCTTTGAGGGCAACAACGGTGTGATCATTCTGGCGGCGACCAACCGTCCGGAATCGCTTGATCCCGCGCTGACGCGCCCCGGCCGCTTTGACCGCCGCGTTCCTGTGGAGCTGCCCGACCTTGCGGGTCGTGAAGCCATTCTGAAGGTTCACGCGAAGAAGATCAAAACGGCGGACGATGTGGACTTCCACACCATCGCCCGGATGGCGGTGGGCACCTCGGGTGCGGAGCTGGCCAACATCATCAACGAGGCCGCGCTCCGCGCCGTGCGCAGCGGCCGCACGGTGGTGGAGGAGGCGGACCTGGAAGAAAGCATTGAGGTCGTCATTGCCGGTTATCAGAAGAAAAATGCCATCATGACCGACGCGGAAAAGAAGGTTGTCGCCTATCACGAGATCGGCCACGCACTGGTCGCGGCCTTGCAGACCGACTCCGCACCGGTGCAGAAGATCACGATCATCCCCAGAACCTCGGGCGCGCTGGGCTACACCATGCAGATCGAGCAGAACGACAAGGTTCTGATGACCAAGGAGGAACTGGAAAACAAGATCGCCACATTGACCGGCGGCCGGGCGGCGGAAGAACTCGTGTTCGGGCAGATCACCACCGGCGCATCCAACGACATTGAGCAGGCGACCAAGCTCGCCCGCGCGATGATCACCCGCTACGGCATGACGGAGGAATTCGACATGGTCGCCATGGAAACCGTGACGAACCAGTACCTCGGCGGCGACACCTCGCTGGCCTGCTCCGCCGACACCCAGAAGGAGATCGACCGTAAGGTCGTGGAGACGGTGAAAACGCAGCATGCGCAGGCGCGGAAGCTGCTGGAAAGCAACCGCGCGAAGCTCGATGAGCTGGCAAACTATCTGTATGAAAAAGAAACCATTACCGGCAGCGAATTCATGGCGATCCTGAACAGGAAGGACGGTGTGGAAGCATGAAACGGAAAAGCGGCTTTGGATGGAGCGAACTGATTGTTGGTATTCTTCTGACGGCGCTGGGCATTGTCACCTTTGTGCAGCCGGAGGGAACGCTGACCGGAGCGGTCGTGATCTACGGTGTGATCGTGATCGTGATGGGCATTGAGGACATCGTGGTGTACACGCGCCTGTCGCGCTTTACCGGCTTCGGGCCGATGCTGTCGCTGATCTCCGGAATCTTAAGCGTGATGTGCGGCATCATGCTGGTTGCCAATCCGAACCTCGGCAAGTGGGCGCTGACGATCCTGCTGCCCGTCTGGTTCATCGCCCACTGCATCTCCGGACTGACGCACACCAATCTGATCCGTCTGATCGGAAATTCCTTCTACTATTATTTCTCCCTGGTTTTGAATATTCTCGGCCTGATTCTCGGCTTTTTGATGATTTTCAGCCCGGTGCTGTCCTTTGTGACGATCCGCGTGATCAGCTATATGATCGCAGGCTATCTGATTCTCTTCGGAATCGAGAGTATCATCGCTGCATTTGCGCGGAAGAATACCGAATGGTAGGTTCAAAAGCAGGACAAACTGAAGACAGGAGGCAAGCTTATGTGTACGGCCACGACTTATCAGACGCGTGACTTTTATTTCGGGCGGAATCTGGACTACGAATGCTCCTACGGGGAGCAGGTGGTCGTTGTTCCGCGGAATTTTCCCTTCGCGCTGCGGCACGGCGGCGAGCTGGCGCGGCATTATGCCATGATCGGCATGGCGCACGTCGCGGGCGGGTATCCGCTCTTTTACGACGCGGTGAATGAGAAGGGCCTGTGCATTGCCGGACTGAATTTCGTCGGCAACGCCGTCTACGGGAAACCGCAGGCGGGCTGTGAGAATATCGCGGTGTTCGAGTTGATCCCGTGGCTGCTGGGGCGCTGCGCCAATATCGCGCAGGCGCGGGCGGCGCTTGAGAGCCTGCATCTGACGGACACGCCCTTTTCCCCGCAGTTTCCGACGGCGCAGCTTCACTGGCTGCTGGCTGCGCGCGACGGCTGCCTGACCGTGGAGGCGACGGCGGACGGTCTGCACGTCTACGACAATCCCGCGGGTGTGCTGACGAACAACCCGCCCTTTCCCATGCAGCTTTTTGCACTGAACAATTATATGCAGCTTACGCCGCTGCCGCCGGAAAACCGCTTCGGCCTGCCGCTCGGCCAGTATAGCCGGGGCATGGGCGCGCTGGGGCTGCCGGGCGACCTGTCGTCGCAGTCGCGTTTTGTCCGGGCGGCTTTTACACGGCAGAACTCCCGCTCTGGCGAGGGCGAGGAGGAGAGCGTGAGCCAGTTTTTCCACATTCTCGGCGCGGTAGAGCAGCAGAACGGCTGCTGCGTGCTGGAGGACGGAAGCTGCGAGCACACGATCTACACGAGCTGCTGCAATGCAGACCGCGGGATCTATTATTACACGACCTATGGTAACCGCCGCATCACGGCGGTGCGCCTGCACGGCGAGAATTTAGACGGCGGCGAGCTGAAAGCCTATCCGCTGCGCCTGGCGCAGGATATTTTCTACGAAAAGGAATGATCACATTTCTGATAGAACAGAGAGAAAAGGAGGCGGGGTTATGTTCCGACCGGTTCGAAAGAAGAAAAACGAACTCAGCACAGACGCCGCGAAGGCGCTTCTGCACAGCGCCAGACGGGGCGTGCTGGCCGTCAATGGGGACGACGGCTATCCCTATGCGATCCCGATCAATTTCCTCTACGACGAGGAAGCGCAGAAGATCTATTTTCACGGGGCGAGCGTGGGCCACAAGGTCAATGCGCTCCGGGCCTGCGACAAGATCTGCTTTACCGTGTACGGCAATGAAAGCATCCGTGAAGAAGATTGGGCGCCTTTTGTGCAGAGCACCGTTGTGTTCGGCAGGTGCCGGCTGCTCGAGGCCGGGGAAGCATCGCGGGCGCTGCTCAAGCGCATGGCGATGAAATACTACCCGGAGGAGGCACTGGTCGACAAAGCAATCGGGGCTTCCACCAAGCCCGCGCAGATGTATGAGATCACGATCGAGCACCTGAGCGGAAAAGAAGTACAGGAAAAGTAAAAAACAATCCGCCGCATGATGAAATCATGCGACGGATTTGCTTCACTTGTCAAAAACAGTCTGGCTGAAAGTTTCGGGGGGAAGAAAAGAGTGAAAAGAAACCGTCAGGGTTTCCTTTCGCGTTCAATCACCCGCCGCAGCGGCCAAAATTGCAAAATAAATCTACAAACTATATTTTGCAATTTTATAAAGCAGCTTGTCCCAAAAGGATTTTGGGACAAGCTGCTTTGTATCCCGCCGGTTTCCCAGCGGGATTTTTTAAATCAGTCCTTGTACATTTCGACCAGCTTGAGCAGGTGCTCGTAGCGGGCCTTTGCGGCTTCCTCGTTGCGCTCGAACAGAGGCTCTGCGCGCTCCGGGAACTCGCGGGTCAGACGGCTGTAGCGGGCTTCGTTCATCAGGAAGTCGCGGTAGCCGCCCTTCGGGGCCTTGGAATCCAGCGTGAACTTGCCGGTCTCCTTGGACGGGTCGAAGCGGAACATATTCCAGTAACCGCAGTCGACAGCCTTCTTCATCTCGTCCTGGCAGTGCATCATGCCGCCCTTGATGGAGTGCATTTCGCACGGAGCATAGCCGATGACGAGGGACGGGCCGTGGTAAGCCTCGGCCTCGGAGATGGCCTTGAGGGTCTGCGCGGGGTTGGCGCCCATGGCGACCTGCGCGACGTAGATGTAGCCATAGGACATGGCAATCTCAGCAAGGCTCTTCTTCTTGACTTCCTTGCCGGCTGCCGCGAACTGCGCGACCTGACCGATGTTGGAAGCCTTGGAGGCCTGTCCGCCGGTGTTGGAGTAAA
>ERZ773194.4384-NODE-4384-length-11140-cov-15.597745_pt1 | contig 11140 bp, 9 predicted proteins | sample MGYA00511240_ERZ773194 | MGnify/ENA primary metagenome ERZ773194 (study PRJEB29015, sample SAMEA2737774) | human gut metagenome | biome: human gut; feature: human-associated habitat; material: faeces | place: China | collected 2012 ... | reverse complement strand
GTACCTCCTGCTCCGTATTGAAATGGGAAAAGCTGAACCGTACCACGCCCTGCTCGGCCGTGCCAAGGGCCTTGTGCATCAGCGGAGCGCAGTGCGCCCCAGCACGCACGCAGATGCCGTAGTCTTCCCACAAAATATCTGCCACCCGGGCAGAATCCTCCAGTGCGATGTTCAGTGCCACAATGGGTGCGCGGGGCTGCATGGTCATATCACCGTATACTGTTACGCCCGGTGCAGTACGAACCTGCTCATAAAACAGGCGGGCAAGGGCGTTTTCCCGGTCGGCAAGGCTTTCTACGCCCTGCTCCAGCAACCAGCGCACCCCGGCGCAAAGCCCCGCAAGGCCGTGCACGTTCAGCGTGCCGGCCTCCAGTGCGGTGGGCATCTGCAAAGGGTGCGTTTCATCAAAGCTGTGCACGCCACTGCCGCCCACAAGGAGCGGCGCAATTTGTAACCCGGGGCGCACATAAGCTCCGCCGGTGCCCTGCGGTCCCAGCAGAGCTTTGTGCCCGGTAAAGCAGAGAGCATCAATGCCCAGCTGCTGTACATCAATGGGCTGCGCACCGGCAGTCTGGGCTGCATCCACGATCAGCAGCAGACCGTGCCGGTGGGCAAAATCCGCTGCGCGGGCAAGGTCGATGCCATTGCCGGTCACGTTGGAAGCCCCTGTCACCACCAGTGCCAGAGTCGTGGGACGCAGCAGCGCTTCCCACTGGTCATAACAAAGCCGTGCAGCGTCATCCACCCCGGTATAGGAAACCTCTACTCCCTGCGCCCGCAACCGGTATAGCGGGCGCAGAACGGAGTTATGCTCGCATACCGTTGTGATGACATGATCCCCCGGATGCAGCACACCGTTCAGCACCGTGTTCAGTGCCATGGTCGCATTGGCGGCAAAAGCAATGCAGGAAGGGTCTGGCGCATGGAAAAGTTCTGCCAGCGCCAGACGGGTGTCCAGCACGATGCGTGCGGCGTGAAGGGTGGGCTCGTGTGCGCCGCGCCCGGAGTTGCCTGCCGTGTGCAGTGCCTCCAGAATAGCCTGTTCCACCTGCGGTGGTTTATGCAGAGTGGTGGCCGCGTTGTCTAGATAGATCACGGTTTTACCACGTTTCCGGCCTGTGTCAGCTTTTCGGCAATGGTGTACATATTGGTCACGCTGCCCACAGCCAGCTTCTCGGTAAGGCCGTAAAAGTTCAGGCAGGTACCGCAGGTCAGGATTTCCACGCCCTGTGCCTCCAGTTCCTTGAGATCCTCCAGCATGGCAGAGCCTTCACAGGTCAGCGCCGCGCCGCCGTTATAGAACAGAATGGTCTTGGGCAGCTTGTCCTGCTGGGTCAGTGCAAATACAAAGGCCTTGAGCAGGGTCTTACCCAACTCCTCGCTGCCTTCGCCCATCGTGGCAGAGGCAATCGCAACCACCGTATCGGTGCGGGCATCGGGGGTGCAGACAGAAGCATCTTCTGCTGGGGCGCTTACTACTTCGCCCAGCGTGAACAGCACACGGTATTTGCGCTCTTCCAGCTTTTCAGCGCTGTACTGATAGCCCTTCTGCTGCGCCATCTTAGTCAGGTTCTGCACGGCGATCTCGTTGTCCACAAGTACCTCCACCTGTCCTGCGCCCTGCAGCTCGGAAATGGCCTTTTTCGCTTTGACGACAGGCAGCGGGCAGGCATCGCCCAGCGCATCTACTTTAATAAATTCAGCCATGTTGATTACTCCTCTCATTTGTCCATTACAGTGATCTCGATTTCCTGCTTCGGCAGGATCTCTCCAACAATACTTGCGGGCAGACCTGCGGCGCGCAGTTCCTGTTCTAGTGCCGCTGCATCCGCCGGGTCTACCGCCAGCAGCAGCCCGCCGGAGGTCTGCGGATCAAACAGGACTTCCTCCATGGCAAAGCTTACGTTTTTAAACCGAACGAACGGCCCGGTATGGTTGCGGTTGCGCTGCCCGGCGGCGGTGTACAAAAACGCATCGGCTGCTTTTTGGGCACCCGGCAGCACCGGCACGGCATTTGCATGGATGATGCAGGAAAGTTTGCCGCCCATCATCTCGTGCAAGTGGCCGAGAAAGCTGAAGCCGGTCACATCCGTAGCGGCATGGACGCGGTATTTGCGGCTGATCTCTGCCGCCGTTTTGTTCAGAGTGGTCATGGAGCGGATGGCGGCTTTCATTTCCTCCGGGGCGGCCTCGCCCACGCGGTTTGCCGTGCACAGCAGCCCCACACCCAAAGCCTTGGTCAATACCAGCTTGTCGCCCGGCATACCGGTGTCGTTCGTATACATCCGGTGCGGATCTACAAGGCCAGTTACAGAAAGACCGTATTTCACCCCGCTGTCTGCAATGGAGTGCCCGCCTGCAAGACTGCCGCCGGCTTCTGCCACCTTTTCAGCACCGCCGCGCAAGATCTCGCCCAGCACGTTCAAATCCATATCCTCCGGGAAGCAGACCAGATTCAGTGCGGTCTTCACCTCGCCGCCCATGGCGTAGACATCGCTCAGGGCGTTTGTGGCAGCGATTTGCCCAAAGGTATAGGGGTCGTCCACCATCGGCGGAAAAAAGTCCACAGTCTGCACCAGTGCAATGTTGTCCGTAATGCGGTAGACTGCGGCATCATCCCGGCTGTCGTAGCCGACCAGAAGATCCGGGTCTTTTTCGCCCCGGGGCAGCTTTTCCAGAATACGGCTCAGCACCCCGGCACCCAGCTTTGCGGTGCAGCCGCCCCCGGTACAGAATACGATCTTATCATCCTTGCTCATGCACGCTCCTCCTCTTCAAAATGCGTCAGCACACACGGAATGCCATGTTGACGCAAAAGCTGTTGTATTTGTATGCCCTGCTGGCGCAATTCTGGCGTATCAGCCTGATTGAGCACAGCGTAAAACTGCCGATCACCCACCGCCTTGCGGCCACCCTGCGCGCTTGCAAGCAGCTGTGCCAGCACAGACGGTGTAAGAGGCGCATCCGGCGCAGCCGCTAAAAACTGCGGATGGATGGTATCGTAGCGGAAGCAGACCTCTCGCAGGGGCTTACCCAGCGCCGAAAGTCCTGCTACCGCCAAAACGATATCGCTTTGGGGCAGCAGCACCGGCTCGTGCGCCGCCGGAACCTTGCAGGGGTAGTGCTTTGCCCCGTCTGCCTCTATAAGCACCGCATCCGCCTGCTCCATCCGGCGCAAAAGCTGCGGCTGCGGCAAAGTCAGCTTTCCGTTTTCAGCCGGGGTTCCGATCACTGCATAGTGACCCGCTTGCCATAAGGCGGTAAGCGCTGCGTCATCCGGTGCATAGCAGGCTGCCGGTTGCCGGATGTGGGTGGTCGTAGTCACAAGCACCTGCCATCCCTTGCGGGCACAGTGGTCTGCCATGGCATACAGTAGGGTCGTTTTTCCCCCGCCGCCTACCAGAGAAACGATATGCCCTTTCTCTGCCAGAAACGGAAGCTCTTTTTCGTTCAGCATCTGCTTTTAGTGCTTGGCTGCAACTGCCATGGCAATCTGCTCCGGGGTAATGGGCAGTTCGTAGAAGCGGGTGCCGATGGCGTTGTAGATGGCGTCCGAGATGGCGGGCAGCGGCGTATTGATGACCACCTCACCGATGGACTTTGCGCCAAAGGGGCCGTTGGGCTCATAGCTATTCTCAAACTCCACATGGATATGCCCGATATCGTTGCGGGCAGGGATCTTGTACTGGAACAGAGAGTTCTCCTCCGGGTATCCGTTTCTGTCGTAGGTGATGTTCTCGGTCAGGGTCATACCGATGCCCTGCAAAATACCGCCCTCTGCCTGCACACGGGTCAGGTTGGGGTTGATGGGGGTGCCGCAGTCCACGCAGGCGTCAAATTCCAGCACCTTCACCTCGCCGGTCTCGGTATCCACCTCTACCTCGGCAGCGCCCACCATATACGGCGGCGGCGACAAAGGCGAGGTATGGGTCTCGGTAAATTCCAGCGGGATCTTATGGCCAAACTGAGAAGCAAAGGCGATCTCGGACAGGGTCTTTTGGCGGGTGGGGTCAGCGCTTTCAAACACGACTTTGCCATCAAACTCCACAGCATCCGCCGGGCATTCCAGCAGCTCTGCGCCCAACTTGCAGATCTGTTCCCGCAGCTTCATGGCGCACTTTTCGGTAGCCTTACCGGTGACATAGGTGGTGCTGGAGGCGTAGGAGCCGGAATCGTAAGGGGAAGAATCCGTATCCGCACCAAAGACGGTAATATTATCCAGCGGGCAGTTCAGAACCTCGGCAGCGATCTGCGCCAGCGTAGTATCGCAGCCGGTGCCCATATCGGCAGCACCAATCATAAGGGTATAAAAGCCGTCATCGTTCAGTTTGAGGGTAGCACTGCCCACGTCCATGCCGGAAATGCCGGAGCCTTGCATGGCCATACCCATGCCTACGGCACGGATCTTGCCGTTGCCCACATCCCGGGCGGGGTACTTGTGCTCCCAGTCGATCATCTCGCGCACCTTGAGCACGCACCGGTCCAGCGCGCAGCTGGTATTTACCGCGCCGTAGTAGGCGGGCATCACATCGCCCTCCTGTACGGTATTCTTCAGGCGCAGTGCAATGGGGTCCATGTTCAGCTTGTGCGCCAGCTCGTTCACGGCAGATTCCACCGCAAACAGACCCTGTGTAGCACCATAGCCGCGGTATGCACCGGCAGACATGTGGTTGGTGTACACCACATCGCTGACAAAACGGAATGCCTCGGCCTTGCCGTACAGCGGAATGGACTTATGACCGGACAGGCCCACGGTAGTGGGGCCGTGCTCGCCGTAAGCACCGGTGTTGGACAGGGTGTACAGGTCAATGCCCTTCACGATGCCGTCCTTGGTAGCGCCCAGACGGACGTGCATCTCCATCTCGTGGCGTGGCGAGGAAGCCGTCTGGCTTTCCACACGGCTGAAGATGAGCTTGGAGGGCTTTTTGGTCATCCAAGTCACAAAAGCCGGGTACACCTCGCTGACCGCGGTCTGCTTAGCGCCAAAGCCGCCGCCGATGCGGGGCTTGGAGACACGCACCATGGACTTGGGAATGTGCAGTGCATTGGCGATATTGCGGCGGGCATGGAACACGATCTGGGTAGAGCTGAGCACATTCAGCCGTCCGTAAGTATCAATGGAGCAATAGGTGCGGAAGGTCTCCATCATGGCCTGCTGGCAGGCCTTAGTGTGGTACACATGGTCAATGACCACATCGCACCCGGCCAACACAGCGTCGATATCACCGTTGCCGCATTCATCATGTGCGCAGAGGTTGCGCTTGTTGTCGGCGCCCACGGGAGCAAGGCTTTCCCAGTTATCCTCCGGGTGCACAAGGATAGGATTATCCTTTGCGGTGTGGAAATCCAGCACGGCTTCCAGCACCTCATAATCCACTTTAATGAGCTTGAGTGCCTTGTCCACGCACTTTTCATCCTTACCGGCTACGATGGCCACCACGTCTCCCACAAAGCGGACGTGGCGATCGATCAGCAGACGGTCGTAGGGGCTGGCCTCCGGGTAGGTCTGGCCGGCCTGCGTATAACGGCGAGCATCCTGCGGCACATCCTCCCAGGTAAAGACAGCCTCGATGCCGGGCACTTTTTTGGCAACGGCGGTGTTGATGCTGCGGACGATGGCGTTTGCATGGGGCGAGCGCAGCAGCTTGACGATCAGGCAGTCCTGCGGGATGATATCATCCATATAGACAGGCTGGCCGGTGACCAGCTGCATCGCGTCTTTTTTGCGGAACGGTTTGTTGACGGTTTTCACTGTACGCCCTCCTTCTGCTTTTTCCATGCCAGAAAGCTCATAATGCCGCGCAGCTGGCCTTCGTAGCCGGAGCAGCGGCACAGGTTTCCGGCAAGGTATTCCTTCACCTGCTCTTCGGTAGGGTACGGCTGCTCCCGGAATAAAGCCAGCGCATTCATAATAAAGCCCGGGTTGCAGAAGCCACACTGTTCTGCACCCTGATCTGCAATAAAGGCACCAAACTCGGCAGCCTCTTCCTGCAAGCCCTCCAGCGTAGTGATCTTGTGCCCATCGGCGCGGGCTGCCAGCACGGAGCAGGACAGCACAGGCTCATCGTCCATAAACACGGTGCACAGACCGCAGTTGGAAGTTTCGCAGCCGCGCTTGACGCTCTTGCAGCCGTGTGCACGGACAAAATCGATCAAAAGCATATCCGGAGCGATCTCCTCGGACACCCGGATGCCGTTCAAGGTAAGTGTGATCTGCATTTACTTTTCCTCCTGCATTTTACGCTGTTCCAGCTCCAGCACTGCGCGCTTTGTCAGCACGCCTGCCAGATGCCTGCGGTATTCGGCGCTGCCGCGCATATTGGAGCCGGTAACGATCTGCGCTTTTACGCCTTCGGCAAACTGTGCGGCAAGCTGTTCTGCCGCAAGGGCAGGCTCTGCCGGGAGTTCGAACCGCACGGCGCGCAGCGGACGCGCACCAATCACGATGCGGTAATCTCCGGTCTCCATCCGGGCGGCGGCACAGGTCAGCACCGGGATATCGGTCTGGCTGTTGCGCACCGACTGGTAATAAAGCTGCATCGGTGTCTTTTTTACGATCAGCCGCACCAGAATGTCCCGGTCGTAGGGGCGCTGGGCATATTCCTGCAAAGGCAGGATGCCGCCCTTGTACAGTTCTACATCACAGTCCATGGCAAGGAACATGGTCAGCACGTCCGAAAAGCCGAACCGGCTGTAAATGCTGCCGCCCACAGTAGCCAGATTGCGCAGCTGCACGCCCACGATATGGCGCACAGCCTCCCGCATAGCGCCGTGGGTGTAGGCGGCAAGCCCCGGGTGCTGTTCCAGCTGGCGCAGGGTGACCATAGCGCCGATGGAAAAGCCCTCCTCGTTCTCCTCAATGGTATCCAGTCCCAGACCGGAAAGGTCGATGGCGGTGCCGACATTGATGGTTTCCATCTTCAGCCAGATCATGCCGCCCAAAATGCGGTTTGGTTTTTTCTGGTTCAGCTGCCACGCTTCCTCCAGACTTTCTGCCCGCTTGTATTCTCGGATCGTCATCATGTGCAGTACCTCTCTTTTCTATCGCTGCGATATCTCTGCTTTTATTTTAGCACAGCTTTCGGTATAATACTATTATAAAATGCTGCTGAAGGGGTGTATTTGTATGAAAAAGTCGCTTACAGTCGGCTGTGTGATCATGGCTTCCGGGCTGAGCCGCCGGTTTGGTGCAAACAAGCTGCTGGCAGATTTTTGCGGGCAGCCCATGCTCTGCCGGGCCTTTGCCGCTACCGCTGCACCTAGTATCTCCGCCCGCATCGTGGTGACCCGCTCGGAGGAGGTGCAGGCGTTGTGCAGGGCGCAGGGCGTCCCGGTGCTGCTGCACAGTCTGCCCGGCCGCAATGATACCGTTCGGCTGGGGCTTTCAGCGCTGCTGGAGCAGCTGCCGGAGCTTAGCGGCTGTATGTTTCTGCCCGGGGATCAGCCACTGCTGCGCCGGGAGACGGTAGAAGCCATGACCGCTCTTTTCTGCCGTGAGCAGCCCTCCCCGGCAGAATGGCAAAAAGGAACAGAACGGGAGATCTTCCGTCTGGGAGCCGTGGCCGAAAACGGCCCGGCGCCTCTTGTCGGAAGTCCCGTTCTGTTTGGAAGCAGTTTCTTTCCGGAACTGCTCACCCTGCCGGAAAATAAAGGCGGCAACATACTGCTTAAAAAGTACCCTGCGCAGGTGCGCACGGTCTGCATTGCGGACAGCGCAGAGCTGCTGGATGCAGACACCCCGGAGGTGTTGCAGCAGCTGGAAGCCCTTGCCCGGCAAAAAAATTAAAATTTATTCTGCCATATCGTTCTTAGGCAGCAGCACGTTCAGCAGAATTGCCACAAAGGCGGCCGGAACAATGCCGGACTCGCCGCAGATCAGCTGGAGGGCCTGCGGAGCCTGTGCCAGAATGCCGCTGTTGGCACCCATGCCGTAGCCCACGCCCAGTGCCACGGACACGATGGTCAGGTGGCGCGGGGTCATCTTTTCCTTGGTGATCAGCTGGATGCCGCTGACCACGATGGAAGAGAACATCATAACGGCAGCACCGCCCAGAACGGCCTGCGGCATGATGGAAATCAGCGCGCCCAGCTTGGGGATCAGGCCGCAGAGGATCAGGAACACGGCACCGGAGGCCAGTGCCATACGGTTGACCACCTTGGTCATGGCCACCAGACCCACGTTCTGGCTGAAGGAGGTATTGGGCAGCACGCCGAACAGTGCGGCAAAGGTGGAGCCGAGGCCATCGCAGATGACGCCGCCGGACAGCTCCTTATCAGAGGGCTCACGGTTCATGCCGCCCTCCATCACGCCGGAGATATCGCCCACAGTCTCCACTGCGGTAACGATGAACATGATCAGCACCGGCAGGATTGCACGGGCATCGAATACCACCTTGACCGGCATCAGCTTGGGTACTGCGAACCAGGAGGCCTGTGCCACCTTGTTCCAGTTGAGCACCCATGCCTTGGTGAACTCTACACCATCAGCAGTCACGCCGGTGGTGGGCAGCACCAGACCCATAATGAAAGCAACCACATAACCGGCCAGAATGCCGATGAGGATGGCGGAGGAGCTGAGAAAACCGGTAGTCCAATGCTTGAAGAACAGGATGACCACCAGCACGAACAGTGCCAGAAGCAGGTTCTCCACAGAGCCGAAGTCCTTGGCCTTGTTGCCGCCGCCGAAGGAGTTGATACCCACCGAGATCAGCGAAAGACCGATGGAAAGCACCACCGTGCCGGTGACCACCGGCGGGAAGAACCTGCGCAGCGGCTTCAGGAAGAAGCCCAGCACGCTTTCAAAAATACCGCCGATGATGGATGCGCCCATGATCGCGCCATAGGCCAGCACACCGCCGCCCATCGTGCCAACAACGCTGTTGAACACGCCGATAAAGCCGGAACTGGTACCCATGATGATAGGCACTGCACCGCCCACGGGTCCGATGGTGAACAGCTGCACCAGCGTGACGATACCTGCCACGAACATGGCACTCTGCAGCAGGGTGACCTGCAGGTCTGCAAACTCGCCGCCTGCAATGCCACAGGCGCTGGTGATGATCAGCAGCGGGGTCAGGTTGCCCACGAACATGGCGCAGACGTGCTGCAAGCCCAGCGGGATCGCCTGCCGCAGAGACATTTTGGCTTCAAACTGATAAGCCGCTTCTTCAAGCTTGACTTCCTTCAAAAAATCCACTCTCCTCAAGGTTTTAAAGGTTTATGCGGTTCGGATGCTTTGCAAAAAAAGCGAAAATATTATAGCAAAATGCAGATAAGATGTAAAATAAGTATGACTTTTGTATGAAAAATTGCTGCATCCCACAAGTGAACTTTTCTCCGGCAGACAAGCAAAAAAGCAGGACTTCCGCATGATTTGTCCAGCCTGATTCGGCTGGCATCATACAGAATCCCCTGCTTTTTTCGTGCTTTTCTCTGTTTTTTGTGCGATACGGAAAAATTTTTGTTTCTGCGGTCAGAGCAGTCCATAATCCCGCAAACAGCGCGTCAGCCCTGCCTGTGTAGTGTCAAATACGATGCCATGCGCCTGCAGCTTGCTGCAATCCATCGCAAGATTCCGTGCCCAGTCAGCTTCCTGAATATCGACCGTGATCCCCAGTGTCTCAGCAAACTGCCGGGCGGTCAGTACCATGTTTTCAGCGTTTTCACTGCCAAAGTTATAGACCCCGCCGGGCAGGGTCAGGGCAGCTTCCAGCAGTGCTACCGCCTGCCGGACATAGGTGATGCCCCGGAAGTCCCAGACAGAAAAGCGGACAGATTCTCCCCGCTGCGCCGCACGCAGAAGGTTCAGCGGCAGGTTGCCCCGGATGGGCAGCCCGTAGCCCGGCAGGTCATACATCCAGCTGGCCCGCAGCAGCACAGCGTCCGGGCAGAGTTCCAGCACGCGCTGTTCCATTTCCAGTTTGCAGCGGCCATATACATTGGTCGGCTGCAGGGGCAATGTCTCCGGCAGCGGCCCGGGCTGCGTGATTCCGGCATAGACCTGATCTGAACTGAACGCCAGCAGCTTTGCGCCGGATGCGCAGGCAGCTTTTGCCACCCAGACCGGCAGCTCCACGTTGGCACGATGGGCTTCCTCCGGGTGCTGTGCGCAATAGCCGGTGTCCGACAGAGCCGCCGCGTGCACAATGGCCGCAGGCTGTAGTTTCTGAATGGTCTCGGTCACTTCTGCCTCCCCGGCTGCTGCCAGAAAGCCGCGGGGCAGGCTGCAAAGCTCTGCATCCCCCAGCCCCTGCTGCAGGATGCGTGCGCCCAGAAAGCCGCTGCCGCCTGTGATGAGAACGCGTTTCATCGGTACTATCTCCCTCCCTGGTTTGCTGTCAGTATAGCATATTTTGTGCAGTAAGAAAAGCAACTGCGCCCCAAAGCGAAGGCTTCAGAGCGCAGCTGCATTTTTTCAGAGGAAGAATTCCAGCACAAAGACCACAGCGCAGCAGGCCACAGCCACCTGGAACAGGCTTGCACCGCACCAGGCCGCTGCAATGCCGATCACCAGCGCTACAGCACCGGCCACCGGGCTCTGGGTGGCCTGCACGATGGCCGGGAAGGTCATGACGGCCAGCGTGACATAGGGCACATAGTACAGGAACGACTGAACGAACCGGTTCTTGATGGGTTTGCGGATCAGAGTAAGCGGCAGGATGCGGATTGCATACGACACCAGTGCCATGACCGCAATGTAAATGTAGTTGTTATGCGTCATGTTCCGCCTCCTGATCCTTGACCGGGAACAGCACCGCAGCCGCACTGGAAATAAGTACGGTGAGCAGGATGGTCCGGGTGCCGTCCGAAAGTGCCGAGATGCCCGGCAGATAGTTGCAGGCAAAGCTCAATGCAAAGCTGATGGCCACCAGCACAGCCACCACCTTATCCTTGCGGGCAGGCGGGATGATGATGGCAAGGAACATGCCGTACAGCGCAACGCTCAGGGCGCTGACCGCACGCAGCGGCAGCAGGTTGCCGGCAACGATGCCCAATGCCGTGCCGGATGCCCACGCCGGGGCTGCCAGCAGGATGGCACCGTAAGTATAGCAGGGGTTCAGGCTGCCGGGCCGTGCAATGGTGATGCCGAACAGCTCGTCCGTTACGTCGTAACCGATGACCAGCCGGTGCCAGAAGGGTG
>ERZ773194.4383-NODE-4383-length-11141-cov-5.545553_pt1 | contig 11141 bp, 12 predicted proteins | sample MGYA00511240_ERZ773194 | MGnify/ENA primary metagenome ERZ773194 (study PRJEB29015, sample SAMEA2737774) | human gut metagenome | biome: human gut; feature: human-associated habitat; material: faeces | place: China | collected 2012 ... | reverse complement strand
CCGGCCCGAAGGTCTGCATCTCGATATCCTTGTCGGACATATGCACAAGAAGCGGGAAGCTGCCCGTGCCGAGCGCCGCTGCGGCCTTTTCGAGGAACATGTTCTCAACGATGCACTCAAGCGTCAGCGTCTGCGTCTCTCTGTCGTAGGCGTATTGCAGCACGGCGTCGCGGATCGCTTCCTGTCCGTGCAGCGTGATGCCGGACGGGGTGCGGGGCGAGGCATAGCCGCCGAGATCGGTGCCGTCGATGCTCCAGGAAAAGTTCAGCGTTCCCGGATATCCGGGGTAATCGGCGATGCATTTCTCGCTTACCGGCGAGATATTCACATAGACGCGCTGAAATTCTCCGGCGTTTACGGCGGAGAGCAGGACAAGCTCACTTTCCGACCCTTCCTCTTCCGGAACGTTGGAGACCGTGCTGTTGGCTGCCTCCGGGACGGGGTATTCGGCATAGCTGCTCACGTTGTTTTCTTCGATCTTCAGATCGGTTTTGATCTCTTCCTGCCGGGCAGTGTGGATGCTCCATGCCGCGTAGGCCGTGATCCCCAGCGCAAGGATCAGCGCCGCGGCGAGCACGATGCTGAGAAAACGTTTCTTTTTCATGCGTACGATCCTTTCCGGGCCTTCCTGCATCGTCCCGGGAGCATAGACTGCGGCTTCACTGACAAACCGGTCGTCCAGACCGCCCAGCGCCTGAGTGATGGTTTCCCGTTTCATACAAGCAATCCCTCCCTGATAAGGTAGTGTCGGAGTTTTTCCCGTAGGCGGTAAAGGCGGACAGCCACGCTGTTGGCGGTGGAGCCGATCATGGCGGCGATATCCTGCATCGAATCGGAGTACCAGTACCGGCGCACGAAAAGGAACCGGTCGGTATAGCTCAGCGACGAGAGAAATGCATTGATCGCCTCGGAGAGTTCCTTCGCATCGTACGCCTCCTCCACGCTGCCGCCGGCGGCGAGACAGCCTTCCAGCTCATCGAGCGCGGCGTCGTAGCGGCTGTTTCGCTTTTTCGCGGTGTTGGCGTGGTACTTCGCCGCAGCAAGATTGCGCGCGATCTTGCATACGAACGTCCGCAGCAGATCGGGCTTCTGCGGCGGGATGGCATTCCAAACGGCGAGATAGGTGTCGTTGAGGCACTCCTCCGCGTCCCTTTCGCTGCCGAGAATGTTCCGGGCCACGCGCGCCGCGGCGCTGCCGTGCGCTTTGGCAAGCTCTGCGATCGCCTGCTCCGAGCGCTCAAAAAACAGGCGGATGATCTCCTCGTCGGTCATGGACTGTCACCTCCTTTCGCCTTCACCCATATACTATGGATCGACACCCAGTCATTAACAGAAAAAAGAAATATTTGAAACAAATATGCGAAATGCGCCCCGAGCGGGGCGCATTTCATATTATGGATTCTTTAGAGCGTGCAGGCATATACGAACGCTACGAGCGTGAGCAGCACGCCGGAGACGATCGAGCCGGACCAGAGAACATACCGAAGATCGGCGCCCTCCAGCGGCTTGCGCTTCGGTCTCACCGGCGCGGCGGGGCGCTGCGGCGCTGCGGCGTACGGCGGCGCGGGATAGCTCTCCGGCGCGGGGATGCCGCTTCCGTAAAAAGCGGCCTCATATTCCGGCTGCGGGGCGCGCGGCATCTCCGGCTGCGGCGGGGCATAGGGTGCCTCCGGCGCGGGGGCGGAGCCCTGCGGCGGGTAGGGCGGATAGGGGGGCTGCGGCGCGTAATATGCGTTCGGGGGATAGGGGGCGTTATACCGCGGATCGTACGCCGGAGCAGCGTAAGGATCGTAGTACGGCGCGCCGTAGGCGAGCGCGGCATAGCCCTGCGGCGGATAGGGCGCGGCGGCGTAAGGATCGTACCCGGCCGGGGGATAGGGCGCAGCATAGCCGCCGTAGGGGTCATAGCCCTGCTGCGGCGCGTAGCTCTGCGGTATATACGCCGGAGCGCTGCGGCGCTCAAACGGCATATCGCCGCCGACCGTTTCGTATACCGGCACATCCTGCGGCGGTTTCTTCGGCTTTTCGGGCGCGGTGAACGGGTTTTCCCATTCCGGCTGCGCCATGGCCTCGGGAGCGTATGTACGCGCGGCGGCCTCGTCGCGGGGGATGCGGTCCTGCATCTCTTCCGCGGGGCGGGCAAAGCGCTGTCGGATGCTGCCCATGACCTCCGCCGCCGTGGGGCGGGGCTTCGGCGGGGTGAATTCCTGCTTTCGCAGCGCCTGCATCATTTCCGCCTCCGAGCCGAAGGCGCGGCTGGGGTCGGCACTCGCGGAGCGATCCCCGCCGGAAAATTTCTTTCGGATATCGGCAAAATTCATCGGCGCGCCTCCACGATCTGCCGGGCGCGCTCGCCGTCGCGGGCGATCTGCGCGCCAAGCTCGTCGAGATCGGCAAAACGCCGCTCCGGACGCAGAAAATCAAAGAACTCAAGCGCAAGTGTGCGGCCATAGAGATTCCCGTCAAACCCGAGCAGATGGCTCTCCACAGTGACGACCGGCTCGCTGCTCACGGTGGGGCGAACACCGATGTTCGTAACGGCGGGAAACTCGCCCTCCGGCAAAAGGGCGCGCGCGGCATAAACGCCGTGCGGCGGAACGAGCACGCCGGGAGCGAACTGCATGTTGACCGTCGGCGCGCCGAGATGATGGCCGAGCCGGTGGCCGTGGCGGACGACGTCCGTGAGGAAATGCGGATGCCCCATGAAATACTCGGCGCGAAGCATGTCCCCCTCGCGCAGAAGCGAGCGGATGTAGGTGGAGCTGACGGTGATGCCGTCAAGCTCGACCTTATCGACCACATCGCATGTAAGGCCGTTTGCCGCGCAGTAATCGCGCAGGCGCTCGGTATTTCCCTCACCGCGCCAGCCGAAGCGGAAATCGTAGCCGACGACAAAGCCGACGACGCCAAGCTCTGACTGAATGCTGCGCAGAAACTCCTCCCACGGCATATGCATCGTCTCCTCCGTGAAGCGGAAAAACTCCACGCGGTCGATGCCGAACAGCCGCCGGATGAGATTCGCGCGGTCAGGCGCGCTGTTGATGAGCGGCACGGGCGTGCCCTGCACGAGTGTGTCAGGGTGCGTGTCAAAGGTCATAACGGCACCTTCGACGCCGAGCGCTTCGGCGCGCTCGATCGTGCGGTTCAAAAGCGCCGCGTGGCCGCGGTGTACGCCGTCAAAAAATCCAAGAGCGAGAACGCATTTTCTCTCTGCCATGAATGATCAAACCTCAAAAAAACTTTTTACCGTAACGGCCTCGCCGTTCGCGACGCGCCCGATGGCGAGGAATTCGCCGTTTTCGGAATAAAAGCGCGTCTCTCCGTCCGGCGCGTCGGTCCGGAACGGATTTCCGCAGCGGCAGCGCTTTTCCTGCGCGGCGGTGAGCGTCAGAGACGCCGCCGCGGAAAAGAGCGTGTCCGCCGGGAGAAGCGTATCGCGGTCGGCGCGCGTGAGCTCGCCGATGCGCCGGGCATTTTCCACGGAAAAGCTCCCGGAGCGCGTGCGCCGCAGCGCCGCCATGCACCCGCCGCAGCCGAGATACTCACCGAGATCGTGGCAGAGCGTGCGGATGTAGGTGCCCTTCGAGCAGCGGATACGGAGCATGTGATCGCCGTTTTCCTGCCCGAGATAGTAGATGGAATGAATGGTTATGCGCCTTGCCTCACGCTCCACCTCCCCGCCGCGGCGGGCGATGTCGTAGAGCTTCCGGCCGTTGATTTTAATGGCGCTGTACATCGGCGGGATCTGCTCGATCTCGCCGGTGAACCGGGGAAGAGCGGCGCGGACATCCTCTTCCGAGGGTAAGACGTCCGACGAGCGCAGAAGGTTGCCTGTAATATCCTGGGTATCGGTAACGATGCCGGGCCGGAACGCCGCGACGTATTCCTTCGTTTCCGCCTCGGCAAACGCCGCCGCGCGCGTGGCGCGGCCGACGAGCACGACAAGAAGCCCCGTAGCCAGCGGGTCGAGCGTACCGGCGTGGCCGATGCGACGCTCGCCCAGAATGCCCCGGAGCTTGGAAACGCAGTCCTGGCTTGTCCAGCCCTCGTCCTTATCGAGAAGCAGAATACCGTTTACGCCCATACTTCCTCCACGGCGCGGCGCACCGCGTCCGCCGTTTCGTCCGGCGGGAGATCCAGCTCGCACCCGGACGCCATTTTGTGTCCGCCGCCGCCGAACCGGGCGCAGACCTGCGAGGCGTCCACGCCGCCGTCCGTGCGCAGGGATACCTTGCTGCGCGGCGGGTCAACGGAGAGCTCGCGCACCGTTATGGCCACACGGTTGCCCCGGACCTGTCCGGCGAGCGAGGCGAGATCGCTGCAGTCGTCCTCGGTAACACCGGCGCGGCGCAGCATGTCAAGCGTAATGACGGCAATATTGATCGCGTGATCGCGGTAGGAGCGGAGCGAGGAGCACACCATGCCCTCGAGCGCGAGCCGCGCCGGGGACTTGGTGCGGAAAAAGATCTTGTTGAGCAGCGGCAGATCCGCCCCGGCGTCGCAAAGGCGCGCGGCGGCGCGGAACGTGGCGCTGTTGGTGTTCGCGTAGCAGAAGCAGCCCGTGTCGGTGGAGACGGCGATATAGAGAAGGTCGGCCTCCGTTTTGTCCGGCCCGCCGACCAGCGCATCGATGAGCGCGAGAACAAGCTCGCCGCAGGCGGCGCTGTGCGTCCAGATGACGGCGTTCTCCGGCTGCTCGCCGCGGGGAACATGGTGGTCGAGCTTGAGGGAGATCTTCCCTTCAAACCCGAGGGCAAGGAGCTTGTTCTCCGCCACATCCACGCTCACGCACGTCTCGGGGACGAACCCCTCCGGCGCATAGTACGGCGAAACGAAGGGGACGAACATCTCCGTGATCTCGGGGTTTTTATAAAGATGCGCCGTTTTTCCCAAACGGCGCAGTGCGTGGCACAGCGCAGAGGCGCTTCCGAGAGTGTCCCCGTCCGGCCTCTGATGCGTCACCAGAAGATAATTGTCGTGCGCGCGAAGATACGCGGCGCATTCCAGAAGTTCCATGGTTACCCGTTTTCCCCGTCTCTGGGCGAAGCGTCGTCCAGATGACGGATGATGTCGTTGATGTGAGCGCCGTGCTCGATGGAGTGGTCGAGCTCAAAGATCAGCTCCGGCGTATACCGCAGCGAGAGCGAGGTGCCCAGCTCGTGCCGCAGCCAGCCGCTGCACGATTTGAGACCCTTTTTGAGCTCTTTTTCGTTCACGTCGCCGAGCACGCTCAGATACACGGTGCAGTAGCGCAGATCGCCCGTCGTTTCGGTGCGGACGATGCTCAGCAGATCGCCCTGCTGCACGCGCGGATCCTTCACCTCGCGCAGGAGCGAGGCGAGCGTGCGCCGGATATCGTCGTTAATGCGCTGGATGTGATTGGACGGCATAATTTACCCTTCCTTTCTTTACAGCTGCTCGTTGACGAAGCACTCGATGACGTCGCCTTCCTTGATGTCGTTGAACTTTTCGACCTGCATGCCGCATTCGTAACCGGCGGAGACTTCCTTAACGTCGTCCTTGAAGCGGCGCAGCGAAGCAAGCTCGCCCTCGAAAATGACGATGTTGTCGCGGTTGACGCGCACGCTGCAGTTGCGCTGGATCTTGCCGTCCTGCACATAGCAGCCGCACACGGTGCCGACCTTGGACACGCGGAACGTCTGGCGGACCTCGGCGTGGCCGATGATGACTTCGTGGAACTTCGGCGCGAGCATGCCCTTCATGGCGGCCTCGACGTCGTTGATGCAGTCATAAATGACGCGGTACATGCGCAGCTCGACCTTGGAGCGCTCGGCGCTGTCGCGCGCGGCGTTGTCCGGACGGACGTTGAAGCCGACGATGACGGCGTTGCTCGTCGAGGCGAGCATGACGTCCGACTCGTTGATCGCGCCGACGCCGGAATGGATGACGCGCACGCGCACTTCCTCGTTGGAGAGCTTTTCGAGCGAGGTCTTGACGGCCTCGGCGCTGCCCTGCACGTCCGCCTTGACGATGATGTTGAAGTCCTTGAGATCGCCCTCCTGGATGCGGGCGAACAGATCCTCGAGCGAGACCTTCTTGCCCGCGCCCGCGGCAGCGGCGCTGCGCTGCGCGGCAAGGCGCTCCTCGGCGAGAGCGCGCGCCATGCGCTCGTCGGCGACGGCGTTGAACACGTCGCCCGCGGACGGCACTTCGGACATACCGGCGATCTCCACCGGGACGGAGGGGCCGGCATCGGTGATGCGCTCGCCGCGGTCGTTCGTCATCACGCGCACACGGCCGACGGCAGTACCGGCAATGATGATGTCGCCGGTGTGGAGCGTGCCGTTCTGCACGAGAACGGTCATGATCGGGCCGCGGCCCTTGTCGAGACGCGCTTCCACGACCGTGCCGCGCGCCGGACGGTTCGGGTTGGCCTTGAGCTCCATGATCTCGGCCTGCAGCACGAGATTTTCCAGAAGCTCCTTGACGCCCGCGCCGGTCTTCGCGGAGATCGGGCAGACGATCGTATCGCCGCCCCACTCTTCGGGGACGAGATCGTATTTGGTGAGATCCTGTTTGATGCGGTCGGGGTTCGCGCCGGGGAGATCCATCTTGTTGATCGCCACGACGATCGGCGTACCGGCGGCCTTGGCGTGGTTGATGGACTCGATCGTCTGCGGCATGATGCCGTCATCGGCCGCAACGACGAGAATGGCGATATCGGTCACCATCGCGCCGCGGGCGCGCATGGTGGTAAAGGCCTCGTGGCCCGGGGTGTCGAGGAAGGTGACGGGGCTGCCGTTGACCATCACGCGGTACGCGCCGATGTGCTGCGTAATGCCGCCCGCCTCGCCCGCAACGACGTTCGCGCTGCGGATGCGGTCGAGCAGGGAGGTCTTGCCGTGGTCGACGTGGCCCATGACGACGACGACCGGCGCGCGGGGGACGAGTTCGTCCTCGGTATCGACGTGGTCATCAATAAGACGGTCCTCGACCGTCACAACGACCTCGTGCTCCACCTTGCAGCCAAGCTCCATGGCGACGAGCGCGGCGGTATCGTAATCGATCACATCGGACACGGACGCCATCACGCCGAGCTTGATGAGCTGCTTGATGACCTCGACCGCCGTTTTCTTCATGCGGGAGGCGAGCTCGCCGACGTTGATCTCGTCGGGGATGCTGACCTTGAGCTGCTGCTTCTTCGCGACCTCAAACTGCAGGCGCTGCATCTTGTCGCGCTCTTCCTGGCGGCGCTTGGCGCTTGCGACCTGCTGCTGGCGCTGCTTGTTCTTGTTCTGGATCTTCTCCTTGCCGCCGCGGCGGATGTCCTTGTCCTTCCCGGCGTTGCCGGCGTTACCGGCAATCTTGTCGAAGCGCTCGTCGTATTTCGAGAGATTCGCTCCGGCGGAGCCGCGGGTATCGACGACGCGCTTTTCCACGACCTGCTTCGGCTGGGCGGGCTTCTCCGGCTTCGGCTTCTGCGGCTGCTGTACGGGAGCGGCAGCGGCTGCTGCGGGCGCCGGCGCGCTGCCGGCGGTCTTTTCCTGCGCGGGAGCGTCGGGCTTCTTCTCTTCCGGCGCCTTGGCGGGGGCCTTCTTCTCCTCCGGTTCGGGGGCGAAGATCTCGGCAATGCTGCCGACCTGGTGATGCTGCGTCAGATACTCAAAAATGAGATCCAGCTCGGTGTCCTCGAGAACCTGCATGTGGTTCTTCGGCGTCGTGGCATAGTCGGTGAGGATCTGGGAAATATCCTTGGAGGTCATGCCGAAATCCTTGGCAACCTCGTGAATGCGGTATTTAAAATCAAGCGCCATACTTATTTCCTCCTTTTTCCGCTCTCGGTGTGCTTACGGGGCGCGGCCTTCCGCCGCTTGAGCTTATCCTCGCGCTGGGCGAGAAGTTCGGCTGTTTCCTTCCAGCCGGGAAGCTCCTCGGCAAGCGCGGCGGCGAACCGCGCGGCGAGGGGCAGATCGGTGAAGCAGAGCATGCTGCATCCGCGCTTGCCCAGCATGGCGGAAAGCTCCGCCTTCGTCCAGGGCAGCGTCTGCAGCGGTGCGCGGTGACCGTACAGAAAACCCGCGGCGCGTTTCTGCGCGTTGGGGGAAGCGTCGGCGGCGAGCATCAAAAGCCGCCCCTTTCCGGCGGCGATCGCCGTGCCGCTTCCTTCCTCGCCGACGGCGAGCATCCCGCCCTTGCGGGCGAGACCGAGATACTGCGCTGCCTTATCCATCGCCCGCCTCCAGTTCCGCCGTGAGCCGCGCCCACACGTCCTCCGGCACGGGGACGGACAGAGCGCGCTCGAGCGCGCGCGATTTGACCGCGCGCTTCAGACACTCGCTGCTGCGGCAGAGATAGGCGCCGCGTCCCGGCACCCTGCCGCGCAGATCGATGGAGAGCTCCCCCTCCGGCGAGCGGACGACGCGGATCAGTTCGGTTTTCGGTTTTTGTTCACGGCAGCCGATGCACTGCCGGAGCGGTACGGTTTTCGGCAAAAGCGCTCCTCCTGAAATGTATGTGGACTGGCGGGGTTTGTTTGATGGGTGGGTTATTCGTTCGCGGCGCTCTCCGGCTTGATATCGATTTTATAACCGGTGAGACGCGCGGCGAGACGGGCGTTCTGGCCCTCCTTGCCGATGGCGAGAGAGAGCTGGCTGTCCGGCACGATCACGCGGCAGCTGTGGCCTTCCTCGAGCACCTCAACGGAGAGGACCTCCGCCGGGGAGAGCGCCGAGGCGATGTACTGCTCGGGATCCTCGCTGTACTTGATGATATCGATCTTCTCGCCCCGCAGTTCCTCCACGATGGCGTTGACGCGCTGGCCGCGAGGGCCGACGCAGGCGCCGATGGGATCGATGTTCTCGTCCTCCGACCACACGGCCATCTTGGTGCGGTTGCCCGCCTCGCGGGCGATGGAGCGGATCTCCACGCTGCCGTCGTAAATTTCGGGCACCTCCAGCTCGAAAAGGCGCTTCACCAGACCGGGATGGGTGCGGGAGATCAGTACCTGCGGGCCGCGGGTGGTGCGGCGGACCTCCACCAGATAAACCTTCACCATCTGACCCTCGGTCAGCGTCTCGCCAACTACCTGCTCGTTCTGGGACAGCACGGCCTCGGTGCTCTCGCTGCCGGTGCCGATCTTCAGGATCACGTTGCCGTTGCGGGGATCGATCCGCACCACGGTGCCGGTCAGGATCTCGTGCTGCTTGGAGTTGAACTCGTCATAGATCATGCCGTGCTCGGCCTCACGCAGGCCCTGGATGATGACCTGCTTGCCGTTGCCGGCGGCGATGCGGCCGAATTCCACGGACTCCACCGGGAAGTTCACCATGCCGCCCAGCTCGTTTTTGGCGGAGATGCGCTTGGCCTCCTCCAGCGAGATCTGGCTGGCGGGGTTCTCTACCTCCTCCACGATCTCCTTCTGGACGTACATTTTCAGGTCCTTCTTCTCCTCATCCACGTCCACCACCACATACTCCACGCCCTCGTGGTCGCGCTTATAGGCGGTGGTCAGCGCCTGGATGATCTTGCCCATCATAAAGCTCTGGGGAATGCCCCGTTCCTTTTCCAGCATAGCCAGCGCCGCGAAGATCTCGTCACATTTCATGGTCGTTTCTCCTTCTATCTCAAGTCGTGTTGTCTCAGAATTCTACCCGCAGGCGCACCAGCGCCGTCTCGTTCTTCTCAAAGCGCACCGTCTCGCCGCCCATGTCCAGCAGCACCGCGCCGTCTTCATAGCCCGCCAGAGTCCCGGCGAACTCCTTGCGCCCGTCCTTGGGCTGGTACGTTTTCACCAGCACGGGGCTGCCCATGAACTGCGCAAAATCCCCCGGCCGCTTCAGCTGGCGCTCCAGCCCCGCCGAGCCCACCTCGAACACGTAGCTGCTCTCGATGGGGTCCGCCTCGTCCAGCAGATCGCTGACCGTGCGGCTGATGGCCTCGCAGTCCAGAATGTCCACGCCGCCGTCCTTGTCCAGATACAGCCGCAGGTACCACTGTCCCGCCTCCCGGACGTACTCTACATCCCAGATGCGGCAGCCCTGCGCCTGCACCGCCGGCTCCGCCAGCGCCCATACGACCTCGGTGATCTTTTTCACAGCAAGCCCTCCAACAGAACGTCCCGGTCATCATGGAACGATGACCATTAAAAAAAGCGGACGATCTCGTCCACTCCAGTCAATACCTTAACCTTACGTACACACATAGCATACCATATAAGCACACGAAACGCAAGGGCTTTTCCACAAAAAACACCCGCAAAATAGGTCGAAAAGCTGAAAAGAACGCCCTTAGGACGCTCTTTTCAGCTTCATAACGCCTCTCGACAGCAAAAACGCCGCCAAATTTACCAGCACCACCGTGGCGCCCACCGGCGTGCCCCACAGGTACGACCCGGTCAGCCCCACGCAGAAGCACACCACACTCAGCCCCGCGGCGCAGATGACCACGCCCCGGAAGCTCCGCAGCAGCGTCATGGCCGTCAGCGCCGGGAAGATGACCAGACTGGAGATCAGCATCGCGCCCATCATCCGCATTCCAATCACGATCGTGATCGCGGTCAGAACCGCTATCAGCACGTTATAGAGCGACACATTGACGCCGGTCGCCTTGGCAAAGCTCTCATCAAAGGTAACCGCAAATACTTTGTTATAGCAAAAAAGATATAATCCAAGCACCACCATGGAAAGCACCGCCGCAAACTGAACATCTTCCCGGCTCATCGCGAGAATACTTCCAAACATATAGCTGCTGACATCGGTCGTCATACCGGTTGTCAGGGAAGTTACGATAATACCGATTGCAAGCGCACTGGCCGAGATCATCGCAATCGCAGCGTCACTCTTTACTTTTCCATGTTCCGTGATCCGCAGCAGGAAAAATGCCGCCAGCACGACCACCGGAATCGAAACCTTTAAAGGCGACCAGCCTGCCGCTAGTGCGATCGAAAGGGATCCGAACGAAACATGGGATAAACCGTCTCCAATCATTGAGTAGCGTTTCAGCACCAGGCTGACACCCAGCAGAGAGGCGCAGAGAGAGACTAAAAGACCGCCGATCAGCGCCCGCACCATAAACGGGTATGATAACATTTCAGATATAATTCCCATCTTCTACACCTCCTTCTCCGCATTCCTGTCTTTCAAATGCTGTTTCGTTTCAGAATCAGTTTCAAGGTAAATCCT
>ERZ773194.4376-NODE-4376-length-11162-cov-4.994958_pt1 | contig 11162 bp, 8 predicted proteins | sample MGYA00511240_ERZ773194 | MGnify/ENA primary metagenome ERZ773194 (study PRJEB29015, sample SAMEA2737774) | human gut metagenome | biome: human gut; feature: human-associated habitat; material: faeces | place: China | collected 2012 ... | reverse complement strand
GAATGTTCCTTATTATATAGTAGGAAATGGAAGCAATCTTCTTGTTGGTGACGGTGGATTCCGGGGAGTTGTTCTTCAGATTTTTAAAAAGATGAATGACGTCCGGGTAGAGGGCGAAAGGGTGACTGCTCAGGCGGGAGTGCTTTTGTCAAAGGTGGCAAGTGCAGCATATAATGCGTCATTGACCGGTTTGGAATTTGCAGCAGGGATCCCCGGTACACTGGGTGGTGCGGTAAGGATGAATGCAGGTGCTTATGGAGGCGAGATGAAGCAGGTGTTGGAAAGTGCAGTTGTCCTGACGCAGGAGGGAGAACTTCTGACGATCCCGGTGGAAGAACTGGGACTTGCTTACCGTACCAGTGTGGTAGAAAAGAAAGATTATGTTGTGGTGGAGGCAACACTCAGACTGAAAAAGGGCGATCAGGCAGCAATCCGTGAGGTGATGGATGATCTGAAGCAGCGGAGAGTGACAAAGCAGCCACTGGAATTTGGAAGTGCAGGCAGCACATTTAAGCGTCCGGAAGGCTATTTTGCAGGAAAGCTGATCGAGGACGCGGGACTGCGGGGATTCCGTATCGGGGACGCGCAGGTTTCTGAAAAGCACTGCGGATTTGTTATCAACAGAGGGAATGCGACAGCAGCCCAGGTCTGCGAGCTGATGCAGGAAGTTGTAAAGAAAGTGAAAGAGACTTCCGGAGTAACGCTGGAGCCGGAAGTGAAAAGGATAGGAGAGTTTTAGGATGCGTTTTGTTGTCGTTACGGGAATGTCGGGAGCCGGAAAGTCTACGGCTCTGAAGATGCTTGAGGATATGGGATATTTTTGCGTGGACAATCTGCCGATCCCGCTTCTTCCGGGATTTGTCCAGATGTTGCAGAATACAGATACAGAGATGAAAAAAGTAGCTTTGGGACTGGATGTGAGAAGTGGACAGGATCTTTCCGGACTGAAGGAAAATCTGGAAGCAATGGATCGTGACCGGATCGGATATGAGATCCTTTTCCTTGATGCGAATGATGCAGTACTTGTGAAGCGTTACAAGGAGACGAGAAGGCAGCATCCTTTAAGCGGATCGGGAAGAGTGGATACCGGAATTGCGAAAGAAAGAGAAAAGATTCTTTTCCTTAAAATGAAGGCGACTTATATTTTAGATACCAGTAAAATGCTGACAAGAGAACTTCGGATCGAGTTGGAAAAGATTTTTGTGGACGGGCAGAGTTTCTGCAATCTTTATATTACGGTTATGTCATTTGGATTCAAATATGGAATCCCGCAGGATGCAGATCTTGTCTTTGATGTACGTTTCCTGCCGAATCCATATTATATTGATACACTGCGGGAGAAGACCGGGAATGAGGCAGAAGTGCAGGATTATGTCATGCAGAATGACAAAGGAAGGATCTTTCTTGACAAGCTGAAACAGCTCACCAATAAAGGTGAGCTGTTTTGCTATACGCCGTATTTCACTTTTATGCGCTCCAGTTTACTGCCGAACGGTTTCGCAAAGATCAACAGAAACAACACGCTCGAAACTGCATACGAGATCGTATACGGTATCGCGGTGACAAGTGCCGCAAGGTAGAGTTTTAACTCGAAATTGCCGTTGTACCACAAAACTGTCCAGATGTCCATAATAAATGAGTAGACGACTCCTGCCAATGCTCCGTAGATGATGAGCAGAGGTCTGCTCTTTTTCAACATTGTTGAAAACATTCCTGCGCAGTAGCCTGCTATTCCCCACGCGAACATCTGAAAGACTGTCCAGGGTCCCTGACCAAAGTAAAAATTTGTCAGTATCGCGGTCATTGCTCCCACAAGGAAACCCGATTCGCCGCCGAGATATATCCCTGTGATTATCGTGAGCGCCATTATCGGCTTGAGTATCGGTATAAATCTTCCGAGAAAACAAAGCGCGGTCATCACCGATACTATCACAAGCCTGCGCGTTCCCGTTGACTTCTTCTCAAAGCCCGAAATAAAGAGCACGACTGTCATTGCCGCCGCTGTAAGCGAAACTATCATGTGCCGCCTGCTGTCGAAAAACAGCGCGCTGAGAAGTGCGAGTGCAAGTATCATTATCGGAACTGCAAGGCTTACCGCGCGGCGCAGTCCCTTGTTTTTTATCACTATCACGCTCCACCGCCGTTCTTTCGTCCGTTGAGCCTGCAAAGCTCAGCCGCATATCCAACATCTGTCGCTCCGTCAAAATATCCCCTTGTCATGCGGCAGACTGCTGTCGTGTAGAAGCTGTTTTCCGCGAAAAATCGGCGTGTAGTTTCCGTTGTGACCGCCCTTCCGCCAAAAAACAGCGCGCACCTGTCCGCGCATGATGAGGCGAATTCAACATCATGTGTAACTATCACGACCGTTACGCCCTCTGCTTTCAGCCTGCGCAGTATCGCGATAATGTTCTGCTTTGCCGCTGCGTCAAGTCCCTTTGTCGGCTCATCAAGGAGCAGTATTTTCGGATCTGCCGCCATTACCTTCGCAAACGCCGCAAGCTGCTGCTCTCCGCCAGAAAGGTCGTAGGGGTGCTTGTCAAGGAGCGGTTTTATATCAAACGGCAGGTTTTCAACATCTGCGCCAACGTCCGCAAGTTCCTCGCGAACCGTGTCTTTCAGAAAGACTGTCTGCACGTCCTGCGGCAGCATGGCGAGACACTCCCTGTAAAGCGACTGATTGCGGTACTCTTTCAGCTTTTTGCCGAATATCTTTATCGAGCCGCTGTAGGCTCTGAGAAGTCCTGCTGCCGTGCGCAGAAACGTGCTCTTTCCCGAACCGTTTCCGCCGAGAATGCAGAATATTTCACCCGAATACACGGTGAGGGAAAGTCCGTCAAGGATATCCGCGGAGTTTCGCTCATAGCGAAAATAAACGTCACGAAATTCAAGCGCGGGACTTCCGCTGTGAGTATACTCCTGCCCGGGCAAGGCTCTGACGCTGTTTTCAAAGTTTTCCTCTATGAATCGCCTGCCGTCACGCACGCTCAGAGGAGCATTTCCCCTAAAGCCAAGCTCGCTGTAGAGCCTTGCCGCTGCCGGCATTCCGCAAAAAAGTTCAGGTCGGTCGGAGAGTCTGCCCACCACGCTCCCGGGTGCGCCAAACTCGGATATCGTGCCGTTTTCCATGACCATGAGCCTGTCGCATATCGGGATAAGTTCCTCCAGACGGTGCTCGGCTATGATTATCGTGAGCGAATAGTCGCGGTTCAGCCTCCTCAGAAGTTCAATGAAACCCGTTGCCGCAACGGGGTCAAGCTGCGCGGTAGGCTCGTCAAGAATGAGCAGATCGGGCCGCATTACCAGCACCGACGCGAGGTTCAAAAGCTGTTTCCTGCCGCCCGAAAGCGTTGAAACATCGCTCGAAAACCACTCCGTCATACCGAAACTGTTAGCCATTTCCGCTACTCTTGCGGCAATTGTCTCCTGCGGAACACCGAGGTTTTCAAGCCCGAACGCAAGCTCGTGCCACACCTTATCTGTAACTATCTGCTGCTCGGGTTTCTGCATGACGAATCCGACAGCCGCAGCGGAAGTCTTTGCGTCAAGCCCGGCAAGCGACTGTCCGTTGAAGCAGATCTCTCCCGAAAACTCACCAAGCGGCGTTAACTGCGGCTTTAGCATTCGCAGGAGCGTTGACTTGCCGCTGCCCGTTGCTCCGCATAATACCGTAAACTCTCCGCGCTCTATTGAAAATGACACATTCTTCACGGCAGGCTCGCCGCAGTCAGGATATTTGAAACTCAGATCTTCGACTTTAAGTATTTCCATTTTATGCCTGCCTCCACTTCTATTATCACGGGTATGAACGCAAGCACGCCGTAAGCCGCTAATGCCGCCGCGCCGATAACTCCGCCCGTACTTATTCTGATATCAGGATAAAAATTAAATTCAAGTTTTTTTGCGGCGATACCTGCTATACTTACCGCAGACAATGCCGCCGATACCGCTATCAGCAGCCGATCACCCGAATTCATTCTGTGCGGCGAGAAACTCGTTCTGCGGCAAGTCCCGTAACCGCGCGCCTCCATGCTGTCCGCCGTGATTATGCCGTTTTCGAGTGCCCATGTAACCATTATCGAAAAGACACGGCTGCCGCCCCTGATATTGTCAACAATATTGTCGTCACTGTACATTCCCATTGCGCGCTGAGCATCGCTCACCTTCTTCGCCTGAGAGCGAAAAAGCGGTATGAACCGCAGTGCTATCGACAGCACAAGCGAAAGCTTCGGCGAGAGCCTTCCAAAAACACAGAGAATCTTGTCGCTGGTCATTATCTGCGTGAACGAACGAAACCAGTAAATTATCCCCAATATCATTCCTGCCGAATTTACTCCGTAAAGCAGAGCCTCAAGCGTTATGGGAGAATCATTCAGCACGAACAGGACAGTTCGTCCGTTATGCGAAATGAGCGGATTTACCGCCGCAAGAACTATAAACAGCAGTAATAACGACGCATGGGATTTCATATCCCTTGCGCCGTTTCTCATAAAGAAATAGGTAAGCGCTCCGAGGAGCGTAAGCGCGGTCACAGCCGGATGACTGAAAAACATTGCCACACCGGTCACTGCAAGAAAATACAGCGCGACCGCTATCGGGTCATATTCATGAAAGCTTCTCATTCTTCCTCCTGCAAAAGGTCATTGCCAAGTTCGCGCGTGTAGAGCCACTCTACTTTGTCGCCGTCATGGAGAACGTACTCTCCGCAGCCGACTGACGGTGCAACTCCGTTAACGTGGTATATCCAGCCCGAAAGATCGCCGAAATCAAACTCGTAGAGATAGTTTATTCCCGCAACGTAGACCATGCTGTTTCCCGTATTGTCTATCTGTATGCCGTAGGTCTGAGCCGCCTGTGTGAGAATATCCCAGACAGTCTCGCCCTCCTCTATCTGAAATTCTGTCGTGTCGAGGATAATTCCGTCGGCAGGAGCATTTTCATTTTCACCTGCTATCGTATCGCAGCGTATCTCCATTGTGACCGTGCCGACCGCGTTTTCCTTTACCACGCTCTCGCCGCTGTAGTAATCGTCAGCCGAGCGGATATCCGTCATAATGATGAGAGCAGTTGCCGCCGCTCCGACCACCGCGACCGCCGCAAAGTTTTTCCAGTTGCGCTTTTTGAGTATGAGGAGTATCAGCGCGGCTACGCCTGCACTCGTCCAGACTACTATCACCGCGCCGACTTTGTAGCCGCCGCCCTTTTTGCTCTCCTTTTTCGGAGTTTCCGTTCCCGAGCCGCTCTGTTCCGAGACTGTTTCCGTAGTTTTGGCTGACTTTTTTGAAGTCACTGCTGTGGAAGTCGTCTTTGCCGCGGATCTTGACGTGGTATTTTCAGCGGAGGAAACTGTTGTCTCTGTGCCGCCGTTCTTTTCAGTTCCGACCGCTGATGAGCCTTTCGGCGGAACGGTCGAAGTTTTCTGCCCCGAAGCCTCCTGCTGTTGGTGAGAGTTTCCCTCGCCGCTTATGTTCTCCTGTGGTATTTCATTTGAGCCTTCACCAACTTTTTCAACATTCTGCGCGGGAGATGTTGAATTGTTGGAGCCTCCGCTGTTTGCAGAACCACTCTGGTGAGAATCTCCGCCGCTGCTGCTGTTTCCGCCGCCGCTTGGAATATTCACGTCCTGCGGTCTGCGGTTGTCGAGAATATAAAGCGGCCCCTGACCGCTGCTCATTCTCAGGTACGACACAAGCGAATAGTAAGCCTGTATGGTCGCTGTCGGATTTGAACCGCCGTCGAGCAAATGGCAGAAACTTCCGTCCTCAAGGCGGTATTGCAGGATAGCGTCCACGACCGTATTTCCGTCCTTGATAAAACGCTCATCGCTCATGCAGTCTATTCCGAGAGAGGAGAGCGCAACGAGCACCTGTGACGCACTCTCGGGATTTTCCGTGCCCATGCTTTTATATCCGCCGCTTGAAAGCTGTTTTGCCGAGAGAAACTCCATAGCGCGGTCAATGCTTGCAGTCACCGTGCCGCTGCTGCCGTACTGCGGTGCAAGAGCCTGCACAGCCATTGCGGTAACGTCAACATCGCTGTAGTTGCCCATTATTGCCCAGCCGCCGTCCGAAAGCTGCATGGAAATGATAGACTCGGCAACGCTTTCCTGCGTGAAACTTGCGCTCGTGTAGCCGTTGTTGAGAATATGCTCGCCGTAAATGTAGCTCATTATTCCCTGCTGACCTGTTGAATTTTCAATAGCCTGCGTAATATACCGGTTCGTACTGCCTGACGCTATCAGCGCAAGCGCATACTTCTCGCGGCTTGATGCGGACTGAATGTTTTCGTGCGACAAGTATTCAACAAGTGCAGCCTCATATGTTGAAAAGTCGTAGCTGCCGCTTTGCGAAAGAGTCAGCACGAACCACTCGGAGGATTCTCCCGCATTGCTCGTGAGCGGCCCGTATATCCAGTCCTGAATATCTCCCGCGCCTGCGTTTCCAAGCTCGTATGCGACAATACCGTCGGCAAGAGCTTGAATCTCACCGACGGTATAGTCTGAACATTTTCCGCTTATCGGAGAAGTCTCCGGCAAAAGCGTTACTATTGCGATCAAGCTCAGCAGTACCGATGCTAACTTAGTCCTCATCGCGTCTGAGTGTGAATAATGTTACTGCTGCAAATACTGCAAATCCTGCTGCTGCAACGCCTGCGCCAAGATCACCTGTCTTGGGTGAATCGCTTTTCGCTTTAGTTGTTGTGGTCGCTGTTGTAGTCTTTGCTGTAGTGGTTGTTGTTACGGCTGTGGTCGTTGTTGTTGAGTCTGCTGTTGTGGTCGTAGTTTCTGTTGCAGTTGTTGTAGTAGTCGTTGTTGTATACTCGGGATTCTCCGCAACTGCTGCTACGCATACGGGTGGAACGATATTTTCCTTGTCAGATGTTGCGCTGATAACAGCCTCGCCTGCATTTTCAAGCTTTACTGTAACCTTACCCTCGGAATCTGTTACGAACTCTGTAGGCTCGCCGTTGACAGTTATTACTGCGCCCTCAACAGGAAGTGTAACGGGATTGTAGTCTGCGTCAAATCCTGCCTTTGAAAGTGTGAATGTAAGCTCATCACCCTGCTTTGCCTCAGCAGTATTTACGTCAAAGAATGTATAAGCGTCAGACCAGTTTGCAGTATCGCTGTAAATGAAAGCATTGATGTAATCGCCGTCAGTTACCTCATCTGCAAGACTCCATGCTGACTTGTTGTTTACATAGTAGCCGTAGCCGTTGCCGTTGTCTGTTCCCCAGAGAACCTTGAGAGTAAGACCATACTCAGTTGTAGCAGTCTTGTAGCCTGCCTCAGCTCCGCCCTCAAAATTTTCCTCGTGAGCAATGTAGAGCGCGTCATTGATAGTAAGCTTGCCGTCCTCGTCGATATCTGTAACGGTAACTTCCTTCTGAACGAGAGGAGTGTTCTTTTCCTTGTCTGCGATAGTAACGTATGTCTTTACGGAAGAAACCTTATCATTCTCCTCAGCGAATGCCGTCATTCCCATTGCCGAACCTGCGATAAGCAGTGATGCTACAAATGCGATAGTCTTTTTCATAATATCTTCTCCTTTATTAAAATCCGTATTCATATCCTATGAATACTATTTCCTATAGCTGTGCAATAAAAAGCCCCTCTGCCGTATCCGGCAAAAGGGCATGGAAAACACACTTGTGTGCGGTCAGTTTTTCATTGCCCAAAAACTTTTAAGGCAACATCACACGGAACTTGTGCGAAATATGCAAGCAAATTTTATACAAAGCCTTAATATACGCTTTGCGCTGTGCTGCCGTAAGACCTTTATTGCCTGACGAGCGACCCGACTTAAAGTTTTCCTTTTCACGGTAGTGACTGCTGTGTCGGATTTTCACCGACTTCCCTCAGTTTCAGGCAATATTCAGTTTCTTTGATTATAGCACAGCGTTAAACTTTTGTCAACCTGTATTTTTCTGCAAATCGTATCGGTCAGCTCAACTGCTCTTGCGGAAATTGTTGTCGGTAAAGATCCTTGCAAAGATGAGTCCGAGCGGAAGTGAAACAACGATAAGTATCGCCTTGGTGAACCATGTAGCCGCCATGGTGATATCGTTCATTGCCATGAAATATACTCCCTTGTACATATACATTCCCGGAACCATGATCACTATTGAAGGAACAGTAAGGGTGATCCTCGGGAAACCGACCTTGCGCTTCATAGCCGAGGCAAGAAGTCCTGATGAAAGCGCTCCTATGAATGCCGCCGCTCCTGCCGGAAGTCCCGTGATCTCTATAAGCTCAAGCCTGAGCGTATTTGCCACAACTCCGATAAGTCCTGCGGTCGCCGCCATTTTTACAGGACTGTTGAACATAAGCGAGAACCCGAATACTCCGACAAAGCTTGCCATTGCAATGAAAACTCCATGAAGAACAGGGTCAAGGCTGAGAGGTTCAAAGTCCCCGGGACTGAATCTGTATATCATCGCCGTTGCCCACCCCGTTGCCGTTGCCGTCAAAATTATCAGCAGCGCGTAGGTGGTTCGCTCAAGTCCCGAACGCAGGTCAAGCTTTGCAAGGTCGATTCCTCCGGTTATGAGCGGGAATCCCGGAATTATAAATAGCATCGAGCAGATGTAGCCTGCCTGATGAAATGCAGGAACTCCGAAAAGAAGCTCGGCAAGCTTTATAAAGGCAACGTAGACAGTGCAGGCTGCTGCAACTCCGACCGCTACATTTGCAAGGAGAGTTATGTGCCGCTCAAGCAGTTTCTTGCGGACGAAGTTTCCGACACCCGCTCCAAAGAGAGCGCCTATCATTTCAATAATGCCGCCGCCGAGGAGAAATGTAAATGCGCAGCAGGCTGCTCCCGAAGCGAGTCCGAGTTTCCACGCATTGTAATTTCCGGGCATGGACTGGAACTTGTCAAGTATCATATGTATCTGCTCTGTGGAATACTTTTTCGCCGTATCCGCAAAGTTGTCTGCAAAGTCCTCAATCTCGGAAAGCCGGTGGGTGTTGATCCCCGTATTGCTGAGCGAGATAGCATTGGTGAAAGTTTCACTTCCGTCAACGCAGGTGTACTCTATTGAGAGCAGACCGATGTCGGCATTGCAGGTTATGTTAAGCCCTCGGGCTATCTTGTTCATTGACGCACGAACGCGCCATGCTCCCGTACCGACTGAAAGCATCATGAAACCGATCCTGCCGACAAGCGTTGCCTTTTCCTTCAGCGGAGCGTCAATAGCAGGGGTGCTCGACTCGCCGTCAACAATGTTGTGCCAGTCAATGGTCATGTGCTGTTTTCTGAATTTACTCATTATCACATCTCCATAATATTTTTTTCGCCTATATATTATATAATGTATGTTACATATTTGTCAATCGTCAAAACTACTTATTTATAGCGGAAAGTAGACGTTATTTTTAGCGGAACGCTTATCGTCTGAAAAAACGTGAAAATTTACAGCTATCCAATAAAATAATAATATAACATATTACTGTCGGCCGACACGAAAAATCGCCGCTTTTCCCCTCTTCCCTCGTCAGAGTGCAGCAGGGGAGAGGGGCTGAGCAAAGCTTTGTTTGTGCAAAAATACCATTTGAATTTTCATTGGCAATGTGATATAATATTATCGTCGAGTAGCGAAAGCGTAAGTCCGGATATCTTATCCGTGCTTACGCTTTTTCTTTTTCTGCTCTGTCAGGACTGCCCGACAATACACTTTCAAGGGAGACTTTACATGGAAAACAACAGTTCAATCAAAAAAATGTCGGAGACTCCTGTGAGCAGATTAATGCTCTCAATGGGTATCCCGATGATAATCTCAATGCTACTGCAAGCGTTCTACAATATCGTTGACAGCGCTTTTGTATCGAACATGAAAGACGGCGGCGAGGCTGCACTCAATGCACTGACACTCGCTTTCCCTGTTCAAGTACTGATGATAGCAGTCAGCATAGGAACGGGTGTCGGCACAAACGCTCTGCTTTCAAAATCACTTGGCAGAGGTGACAGTGAGCTTGCCGCAAAGGTTGCAGGCAACTCAAAATTTCTCGCGGTCATCATCTACATAGCCTGTCTGCTGTTCGGACTGTTCGGAGTCCGCGCGTACATCACCTCACAGACCGAGAATGCTCAGATAACCGAAATGGCTGTGAGTTACCTGCGAATCTGCTGCACCATATCAATGGGTATAGTTGCGTTTTCTGTTTTTGAAAAGCTTTTACAGGCAACGGGACTGTCGCTCTACTCAACAATTGCCCAGATAGCAGGTGCGGTCGTGAATATCATTCTTGACCCCATTATGATCTACGGACTCCTCGGAGTTCCGAAAATGGGTGTAAGCGGTGCGGCTTATGCAACAGTTATCGGACAGATAGTTTCGGCTGTGACTGCGATGTTCTTCCACTATCGTCTGAACAGGAGCGTCCGAAACGGCGTGCGTTATATGAAGCCCTCCGCCTCAATTATCAAAGGCATTTACTCAATAGGTCTGCCCGCTATCATCGCACAGGCTCTTATGTCGGTCATGACTTACGGCATGAACCGTATCCTGCTTACTGTGAGCGAGTCAATGGTTACGGCTTACGGTCTGTATTATAAGATACAGCAGTTCATTCTGTTTGCGGCATTTGGTCTGCGAGACGCCATAACACCTATAGTTTCATTCAGCCACGGAATGAAAAACCGCGCGAGGGTAAAAGGGGGTATCAGATACGGGATACTATACACGCTCATCATCATGGCTGTGGGACTTGTCGGACTTGAAATTTTTGCCGCTCCCCTCTCGGGAGTCTTTGGCCTGTCAGGCGAGACGGAACGGCTATGTGTAGGCGCGATAAGAGTAGTATCGCTCAGCCTTGTTTTTGCAGGACTGAACATTGCGCTCCAAGGAGTGTTTCAGGCTCTCGACAGCGGAATGAAGTCCCTCGTGATATCACTCCTGCGCCAGCTTGTACTTGTCCTCCCGATAGCGTGGCTATTCGCGCGCAGTATCAAAAACGGCTCGGGCAGCGAGTGGCTCGTATGGCTCACTTTCATCATCGCCGAGGGAGCTTCCGCAGTCGTAGGATCTATATTCATGCGCCGTATAAGCAAACGAAAGATATCCGTGCTGAATTAAGGTAGTTTCCGCATATTTTATGTTGACAGCAGAAAGATACTTTTAATAAGGGAACGCCCTCACTTGCAGGGCGTTCCCTCTTAAAAAAC